>Ga0316189_10004212_pt1 | contig 13880 bp, 12 predicted proteins | sample LowCovwburrow_MG_FD_204930 | JGI IMG/M metagenome (GOLD analysis project Ga0316189, IMG submission 204930) | Coastal sediment microbial communities from Maine, United States - Lowes Cove worm burrow | ecosystem: Environmental > Aquatic > Marine > Coastal > Sediment | place: USA: Maine...
CTTTGAACTATATTTTATAAAGCCTGTAGATTTATGGATATTTTTATACCAATATTGTGCCCAAATTCCATCTTCGGTTCTTGCACCGGCTTTCCAGTGTAGCATTTTTTTATCAAATGTAATTCCAATTCGATCGCATAGTTGATTTAGTATTTTTTCAGGATTTAAAAGTACTTTCTTAGCATCTAATACTATAGGAGAGATCCCTGCTTTTTCAAAATACTCTAAAAGTTCAGTATGCAAGGCATAACCTACATCATCTAAACTCGGATTTTTAATCACCTTATCAAAAGAAGGTAGCATTTCAACAGGGTCTCTTGTTAAGATAACATGAGCACAATCCTTCATAAAATCTCGATCCAGATCCAATAAATGATGTGTCATGTTTTTAAAAAAAATTACCTTTTTTTCATGATCACCCATCATCATATCTACCACTTTTTTTCCATCATTTTCCATGGTTGCTAAAATGTCATCAGCACCTGGATGGTAATTTTTGGCTTTGGATTTACTCAAATAGTGAGCATATAAAGGCTCGTCAAATACTCTTGTATCAGAACGTTGCGCAAAAGAGTACATGAGTGTAGTAGAGATATTTCGTGGTCCCGACCACAAGCAAATACGTTTAGGTGGCATTATTGTGTTCATTTACTTCATCAATAATCAATTGTTCATAAAGTGAACTAAGTTCTTTTGTCTTTGCACCAAAATTACCATCACCAATTGTTCGTCCATCAATTTTTATAACCGGTGTCAATCCTCCAAAAGTACCTGTTACAAAGGCCTCATCCGCACCATAAACATCAAATAAAGAAAAGTTTTTTTCAAAATAAGGAATGTTATGAAGTTTACATACTCTTAATACATTATGTCTGGTGATACCGTTCATACAATATTGACCCGTTGAGGTCCATACTTCATTATTTTTAATTATAAAAAAATTGGTAGCATTGCAAGTGGCAACAAAGCCATTAATATCTAACATTAAAGCTTCATCAGCACCAGCTTCAATAGCTTGAATTAAAGCCTGTACCTCATGTAATTTACTATGGCAATTTAATCTTGGATCTAAATAATCTGGTGAACCCCGTCTAATAGTACTTGTAAAAAGTGTAATTCCTTTTTCTTTGCTTTCCACCGAAGCTTTTTTATGCTCTGCTATGATCACCACATTAGGTCCTGAAATCGTTAGTCTAGGGTCTTGCGAAGGTGTTTTTTTAATGCCTCTCGTAACCATTATTCGTACATGAACATCTGTATGCATATTATTGGCATTAAGTGTTCGAAAGATATTTTCAATAAGTTCCTTACGAGTAAAATTCAATTTCATTCCAACAGTTGCTGCTGCTTGCCATAATCTATCAAGGTGAAGATCTAAAAATGTTAAAATACCATCGTGTAAGCGCATTGCTTCCCATATGCCATCACCAACTAAATAACCACTATCAAAAACAGATATTTTGGCTTCGTTTCGGTGTAAAAATTCTCCGTTTATGAATATTTTTATAGTTTCATTTCTCTTATCATCAAGAGCATTGTGTGTACCGTGAACCATAGCGTTTCAATTAAAACAATAATTAAATTATTTTTTTGGAAAGATAAGGATTGAATTAGATTTGAAAGATTATATCAATTAAAAGATGCTAAATCCGGCTCTAAATATTCTTGAGTAGCTTTATCGCCATTAAAAATGCCCTGCCCATAATGACTTTTAATTAAACCTGCAAAGTCGAGTTTTAGTTTAGGAAATTCTATTAATAGATTATTGAAATCAGTTGACTGTGCCTTCCCAATAAAATGATACATTAATTTAGTTGAGGCAATTGTAAGTGTTTTGTTATATTTAGTACCATCGCCGTACTTATTGTCACAGTCTGCAATCTGAGTTGAGAGTTTATCAATAGCGATATCGAGACCATATTTATTGATATAAATATAAGCTAATCGTAAATGTGCTTCATGCGTAAAAATAACTGCAGGTAGGTCACAGTTACTAAATTTTTCTTCAAACTCATCATTGGTTAGAAGATGATGTTTTTCAGTCATAGTTGTAGGGGTTAAATTATCTTTAACTTTCCCAATAGCATAACGAAGTTAGTTTTTAAAATGAAAAAAACAAATTTTTTTTATTAACAGGTCTAATTTTATAATTAAAGAAATTGTTCATTACAGTGAATTTTTTAATTAAAGGAGAACGAAGGAAAATAAATTTTTATTGATATCTTTAATTAATTCTAAATATAAAAAAACCAGCCTCGAGAAATCGTAGCTGGCTCTTTTTAATTTAGGTGATTCGCTAATTAAGCAAGATCAAAACGGTCAAGATTCATAACCTTGTTCCATGATGCCACAAAATCCTTTACAAATTTATCTTTAGAATCTTCACATGCATAAACTTCTGCAAGAGCACGTAGCTCTGTGTTTGAACCGAAGATAAGATCAACACGAGTACCTGTCCACTTTACTTGGTTCGTTTTACGATCACTACCTTCAAAACTCTTTTCAGATTCTGAAGTAGCCTTCCACGTTGTACCTAAATCAAGTAGATTGACAAAGAAATCGTTAGTTAATGCCTCTGGATGATTCGTAAAGACGCCATGTTGAGAGTGATCAAAATTAGTATTTAGAACTCTCATTCCACCAATAAGAACTGTCATTTCTGGGGCTGTAAGTGTCATTAATTGTGACTTATCTACAAGCATTTCTTCTGCTGTAGCTCTATGTTTGGCATTCATGTAATTTCTAAAACCATCAGCTGCAGGTTCAAGCACTGCAAATGACTCTATATCAGTTTGATCTTGAGAAGCATCGGCACGTCCCGGCGTAAACGGTACGGTAATATTAAAATCTGCATTTTTTGCAGCCTTTTCAATACCGGCATTTCCACCTAAAACAATTAAATCTGCTAATGAAACTTTCTTATTACCAGCCTGTGTATTGTTAAACTCACTCTGTATAATTTCAAGTGTGTCCAATACTTTCGATAGCTGTACTGGGTTGTTAACCGCCCAATTTTTTTGGGGAGCAAGACGAATTCTCGCACCATTGGCACCACCACGTTTATCTGAATCGCGATAAGTTGATGCAGAAGCCCAAGCTGTAGAAACTAATTGTGATACAGACAGACCTGAGTTCAATATTTTCGTTTTTAAATCTGAAATATCTTTATCGTCAATCAATTCATGTGAAACTTCTGGAATAGGATCTTGCCATATTAACTCTTCACTAGGTACTTCTGACCCTAAATAACGGGAAACAGGCCCCATATCACGGTGAGTCAGCTTAAACCAAGCACGTTGATAGGCCTCTTTAAATTCTTGAGGATTCGCTAAAAAATGTCTTGAAATTTTCTCATAAGCCGGATCCATTCGTAATGATAGGTCAGTTGTTAGCATAAAAGGTGAATGTTTCTTGTCAGGATCATGAGCATCAGGAAAAGTTCCTGCACCTGCATTTCCTTTTGGCTTATATTGATGTGCTCCAGCAGGGCTTTTAGTCAGTTCCCAATCATATCCGAATAAATTTTCAAGAAATTTATGACTCCATTTTATAGGCGTATCTGTCCATGCGCCTTCCAGCCCACTAGTAATGGTATCTGAACCTTTTCCAGTTCCAAAATTATTTTTCCAACCCATACTCTGCATTTCGATTGATGCACCTGCAGGTTCAGCTTCTACAAATTCTGTATCACTTGCTGCACCATGAGTTTTGCCAAAGGTATGTCCACCTGCAATCAACGCCACAGTTTCATAATCATCCATGGCCATTCGACCAAATGTTTCACGAATATCGTGTGCTGCAGCCACCGGGTCAGGATTTCCATTAGGTCCTTCAGGATTTACGTAAATTAATCCCATATGAGCAGCTCCAAGTGGATTTTCTAATTCTTCACCTTCAGCATAACGCATTTTGTTTCCCAACCATTCACCTTCAGAACCCCAATAAATATCCTCTTCTGGTTGCCAGATATCTTCTCGACCACCTGCAAAACCATACATTGGTAATCCCATAGATTCATGCGCAACGTTACCTGTTAAAATCAATAAATCGGCCCAAGAAATTTTCTTTCCATATTTCTGCTTTATTGGCCAAAGTAACAATCTAGCTTTGTCTAAATTAGCATTGTCTGGCCAACTGTTTAAAGGAGCAAATCGTTGTGCACCGGTGCCACCACCTCCACGACCATCAGCGATACGGTAAGTACCGGCAGCATGCCATGCCATCCGAATAAAGAATGGTCCATAATGACCGTAGTCTGCAGGCCACCAATCTTGTGAATTAGTCATTAAATCTGAAATATCTTTCTTTACAGCCCCTAAATCAAGTTTCTTAAATTCTGCTGCATAATTAAAGTCTTTATCCATCGGATCAACCAGATTAGAATGTTGACGTAGAATATTTAAATTAAGCTGATTTGGCCACCAATCACGGTTTGTTGTGCCAGTTCCAGCACTTTGTTGTACCGCCCCACCAGAAAAAGGGCATTTACTTTCATTATTCATAATGTTTATTATTTTATAATTATTGTAGTTTTTGTATTCTATAAAGTTATGGAATCTCTTTGAAAAAAAACAGATATAAAAATTGAATTATTTTATATTTTCATAGATTATTTCTATGTGAATTATTTAAAAATAAAATGGCTTGATAAATGATTTAAAATAATTCAATCTAATTGCAAGTAGCTTATGAATTATTATTATTTTTATATCATAAAATAAAAAATATTATGGCTTCAATAACATTAAAGGGAAATACAATACATTCTATAGGTGAATTACCTCAAATAGGATCTCAAGCACCAGATTTTATACTGACAAAAACTGATTTGTCGAAATCTACTTTGTCAGATTATAAAGGCTCTAAAGTTGTATTGAATATTTTTCCAAGTATAGATACTGGTACATGTGCCGCATCTGTTCGTCAATTTAATCAGGAAGCTGCTGAACTTGAAAATACTAAAGTATTATGTATTTCTAGAGATTTACCTTTTGCACAAGCTCGTTTTTGCGGAGCAGAAGGAATTGAGAACGTTGTTAATTTGTCAGATTATAGTACAGGTGCATTTGGTAAAGATTATGGTTTGGTCATTATAGATGGGCCTTTAGAAAGTTTACATTCTCGTGCAGTAGTAGTTTTAGACGAAAATGGAAAAGTTGTTTACACCGAGCAAGTTCCTGAAATTGTTGATGAACCAAATTACAAAGCGGCTCTTGAGGCTTTGTTGGATGAGTAAGCTTTGAAATGAAAAACCTAAATGAAAGTTTTTTAAAAGGCAGACTACAAAGCTTAAAGTTTGCCTTAAGAGGTGTACAGTTACTAATTACTACTGAACCTAGTATCATGATTCAGTTTGGTATCACGATCATCATGACAATTGTGGGTTTCGTAATGGATATTTCTTCAACAGAGTGGATGTTTCAGTTTTTAGCAATTGGCTTGGTATTGGTGGCTGAATCTGCTAATACGGCTATAGAAAAACTTGCAGATTTTGTGCATCCAGATTATCATAAAAAAATAGGTTTTATAAAGGATATTGCTGCAGGCGGACCCGCTTTTGCTGCTATAATTGCAGTAATTATTGGTTTTATAATCTATCTACCAAAATTTTCTTAAACTTTGCCCTAGGGCCTTAGCAACTCATATATTTTTGTGTATTTTTGCGAGATACAGTTTTATTGATGGCAAAAAAGAAAAAAGCAACATCTAAAAAGAAAAGGAATTACCGTTTAATTAGTTTTTTTAAAAGTAAACAAACACATCTTATTTTTGGTGTTTTTGTTGTGCTATTTAGCGTGTTTCTTTTAGTTTCTTTTATTTCATTTTTTGCAAATTGGCAGGCAGATCAAAGCCAATTGAATGTCTTTACTGAAAGAATTAGCAACACGAAAAATTTATTAGGAAAAATAGGTGCACAATTAAGTCACTTTTTTATTTATAAGGGCTTTGGATTAGCATCCTTCATTTTACCAGTATTATTATTCCTAACAGGAATGGTAGCAATATTACATTTACCTATAAAACAAATTCGAAAAATTTGGTTCTGGGGTATTGTCAATATGTTATGGATTGCCTTAGCACTTGGTTTTTTCTTCCCGGAAAAGGCACTTTTCGGAGGAGTTGTAGGTTTCGAATTAAATGATTTTTTAAATGATTTTATTGGAAGAGTAGGTGTTTTTTTAGTCTTACTTTTTAGTTTAATAGCTTATTTGATTTCAAGGTTGAAACTGACCCCAGAAATGATCAAGGAAAAATTACCGAAAAGAAAAGTAAAACCTTTGGAAACTCCTAATATAGATGATATTACAAAAGAGGGTTATGTTGCCGAAGCTATTCCGGAAACTCCAACGTCAGAAGTTGCATTTTCTGTAGATGATTCTCAAAAACCACTTGAAACATTAGAAAAGATTAAAAGTCCCGAATTGGAGTTTGAACGATCGAGTCAAAAATTAGATAATGATGTTGTGAAAAGTGCTGAATCTGTCGCTATTGAAGTTGAAAAGACATTTGAAGAAGATAAGTTAGTTGAAAATTTGTCAAATAAATTGGTTGAAGATTTTGGAGAATTTGACCCTACGTTAGAACTGGCAAATTACAAGTTTCCTTCACTTGATTTATTAAAAGGTTATGGTAATGAAAATATTCAAATAGACCAAGATGAACTTGAAGTCAATAAAAATAAGATTGTTGATACCTTAAGCAATTATAAAATTGGTATTGCTAGTATAAAAGCTACAATTGGCCCTACGGTTACTCTATATGAAATTGTACCTGATAAAGGGGTTCGAATTTCTAAAATTAAAAATTTAGAAGACGATATTGCATTATCCTTAGCAGCATTGGGCATACGAATTATTGCACCAATTCCAGGTAAAGGAACAATTGGTATTGAGGTACCAAATAAAAAATCAACTATCGTTTCTATGAAATCGGTATTGGCTTCACAGAAGTTTCAAAAATCTAAGATGGAGCTACCTCTTGCTTTAGGGAAAACTATCTCCAATGAAACTTTCGTCATTGATCTTGCGAAAATGCCACACTTATTAATGGCAGGTGCAACAGGTCAAGGAAAGTCAGTAGGATTAAATGCCGTATTAACATCATTATTATACAAAAAGCATCCGGCCGAAGTGAAATTTATTTTGGTAGATCCTAAAAAAGTTGAGCTCACACTTTTTAATAAAATAGAGCGTCATTATTTGGCAAAGTTGCCAGATAGTGAAGAAGCTATAATTACCGATACTACTAAAGTTGTAAATACTCTGAATTCTTTATGTATTGAAATGGATGACCGATACAATCTATTAAAAGATGCATATGTAAGAAATATAAAAGAGTACAATGAAAAGTTTAAGGCTAGAAAATTGAATCCTGAAAACGGACATAAATTTTTACCCTATATTGTTTTGGTTATTGATGAGTTTGCTGATTTAATTATGACAGCAGGTAAAGAAATAGAAACGCCAATTGCTAGATTAGCTCAGTTAGCTAGAGCAATTGGAATACATTTAATAGTTGCTACACAACGCCCTTCAGTTAATGTAATTACAGGTATTATTAAGGCAAATTTTCCGACAAGGGTTGCATTTAGAGTGACTTCTAAAATTGATTCAAGAACAATTTTAGATGCTGGTGGAGCCGATCAATTAATAGGAAAAGGTGATATGTTAATATCAACAGGTAGTGAGTTAACTAGGTTGCAGTGTGCTTTTGTAGACACACCGGAAGTTGATAAAATAACTGATTTCATTGGCTCACAAAGAGCATATGCAAGCGCATACCAACTGCCTGAGTATGTTGGAGAAGAAAGTGGCACAAGTCTTGATATTGATATTGAAGATAGAGATAAGTTGTTTGAAGAAGCAGCCTACGTTATTGTAAATGCACAACAAGGCTCAGCATCTTTACTACAACGAAAGTTAAAATTAGGTTATAACAGAGCAGGACGTATTATTGATCAGCTGGAAGCAGCAGGAATTGTAGGTCAATTCGAAGGAAGCAAGGCAAGACAAGTTTTAATTAGCGATGTATTAGCTCTTGATGAATTCTTTAAAAATGAAAAAATAAATTAAGATGAAAAAAGTAGGACTCTTTTTGGTTGTGGTAATGGCAAGTATTGCTATAACAAGCGCCCAAAGCGATAGTAGATCAAAAAAATTATTAGATGAAGTTTCTACAAAAATGAATTCATATAAGAATATTTACGTAGAGTTTAAATATGTATTAGATAATACTAAAGAAAATGTGCATCAAGAAACGCGTGGAAATGCAACATTAAAAGGTGATTTGTACAATGTTAATTTTTTAGGGACCAATCAGTTATTTGATGGTGAAAAAGTATTTACTATAATTCCTGAAGATGAAGAAGTGAATATTTCTGACGCTGATGCTGATGATGATAATACCCTAACCCCATCAAAATTCTTTTCTTTCTATGAAAAAGGATTTACGTATACCTGGGATAAGATTATGAATATTCAAGGAAGACAGATTCAATATGTAAAGTTAATGCCTATTGATAGTAATTCTGAGATTGCTAATGTATTGTTAGGTGTTGATGTTAAAACTAAACATATCTATAATTTAATAGAAAAAGGAAATAATTCAACAGTTACAACTTTAACTATTTCAAAATTTAAAACAAATCAAACCTTATCGAGTAAATTATTTGTTTTTGATGAGGCTAAATATAAAAAGGAAGGCTATTTAATCAACAGATTATAGCGTTTTTGAAACGAGCATAAAATGAAATGATATAGCAATTTAAGTTGCATTATTTATTTTATATGTCTGATTTACTAAAAATAAAAATTTTAGTTAAGTGAAAATCTTAAATAAATATATACTTAAGAGTTTTTTAATTCCGTTTTTAGCCACATTTTTTGTGGTTCTTTTTGTTTTAGTAATGCAAACTTTATGGTTGCAGTTTGATAAAATTGCAGGTAAAGGCATTAGCGTTTTGATAATCTTGAAATTCCTGGGATATATTGCACAAATGATGGTTTCAACAGCTTTACCAATTGCTATTCTTTTATCATCTATTATGGCTTTAGGATCTTTATCTGAAAATTATGAGTTTGCAGCAATAAAGTCGGCTGGAGTTAGTTTACAACGTTTAATAAGGCCTTTAGTTTTACTAATGATACTTTTAAGCGGTTTGAATTTTTTATTTTTAAATTATGCCTTTCCAAGAGCAGCATTCAAGTTTAAAAATCTGTTAGTTGATATGCAAAAAACAAAACCGGCATTGGCACTCGTTCCTGGAACGTTTAATACTGAAATTCCGGGTTATAGCATTAAATTTTCTGAAAAATATGGTGAAGAAGATAATCTCTTAAAAGATGTTCATATTTATTATGATCTGAATAAAGGAGTGAATACAAATGTAAAAGTCATAAAAGCTGAAAAAGGAAAGATCACTACTGAAAAGGGCAGTAAATATATGACCTTGGTTCTCGAAAATGGTTATCATTATGAAGATATAATTGGTAAAAAGAGGTCCTTTAATAAAACCAAAAATATGCCATTCACTAAATCTTATTTTGATGAGTACACAGTGAATATTGATGTCTCCGAACTAGGTGCTATTGATGCCGCCGATTATAAAAAAGATAGAGAGATGCTTAGTTTAAATCAGTTAGATTATTATAGAGATTCACTTAAAATTCCATATGATCAATATGTACTAAATAAAGCAGAGAATTTTTATACCAGAAATAGTGCCGGTCGTATGTTTTTAGATTCTATGTATAAAAAAGAGTTGAACCCCATTATTTTGGAAAATTTTGACTCTATTAATAAACTAAAAGTGGTGGATAATGCTATTACGAGTATTGGAAGAACACTTAGTGAGGTGAATGGTTATAAAAAAACCTTTAAAGATAAACAGCGATTTTTAAATGTATATGATACAGAATACCATAAAAGATTAGCTTTTTCGTTTGCTTGCCTGGTGTTATTTTTTATTGGAGCACCGCTGGGCTCCATTATACGAAAAGGTGGTTTTGGATTGCCAATGATACTTGCAATTATTATTTTTGTAATTTACTTTTTTATTTCAACCTTAGGAAAAAAAATGGCAGAGTCGAGTGTGATCACTGCAATGGTTGGGGGTTGGTTGGCTACTATAATAACCTTACCTTTTGGTTTGTTATTAATGCGTAGAGCGACCCAAGATAAAGGGATATTTAGTATAGATGCCTTCTTACAACCTATACTAAGTTTTTTTAAAAAAACATTCGGGGGTAAGAATGTAAAAAAACAACTAACATGACATTAACTAAAGAACGCACCTTGAAATTAAATACAATTAAAGAAGCCATAGCCGACATAAAAAAAGGGAAACTTATAATTGTGGTAGATGATGAAGATAGAGAAAATGAAGGTGATTTTATCGCAGCAGCAGAAGTTGTGACTCCAGAGATTATAAACTTTATGTCAGCACATGGTCGTGGTTTGATCTGTGCACCTCTTACTGAGGATAGATGTAAAGAATTAAATTTGGATATGATGGTAAAAAATAATACTGTTTTGCATCATACCCAATTTACTGTTTCAGTAGATTTAATTGGACACGGATGTACAACAGGAATTTCGGTTCATGACAGAGCAAAAACAATTAAGTCATTAGTAGATGAATCTACAAAACCCCAGGACCTTGGTCGCCCTGGTCATATTTTTCCGCTTCAAGCTAAAAGTGGGGGTGTTTTACGTAGAACAGGACATACCGAAGCTGCAATAGATTTGGCTAGGTTGGCAGGATTTAAACCAGCCGGGATATTGGTTGAAATTCTTAGTGAAGATGGCTCAATGGCACGTTTACCTGAATTAATCGAGGTGGCGAAAAAATTCGATCTAAAAATAATTTCCATTGAAGATTTAGTAGCATATAGAATGCAGCATGATTCACTTATTCAAAAAGTTGAAGATTTTAATTTGCAAACACGTTTTGGCGAATTCCGATTGAGAGCATATCAGCAAACTACTAATAATCAAGTACATATTGCTTTGACCAAAGGAGAATGGCAAGGGGATGAAAGTGTTATGGTAAGAGTGAACTCTACCTTAATTAATAATGATATTATTAGGTTACTTACCAATAAACCTGACGATACTTTTAGCCGAATGTTTAAATTAATTAATGATGAAGGTAAAGGAGCAATTGTTTTTATAAATCAAGAAAATCAATCCTTTAATTTAATCAATCGTTTGGCATTAATAAAAGACCTGCAACTTGAAAACGATGGACAAGTACCAAAAATGAAACTTGATGAAAAAGATTTTGGTATTGGTGCTCAAATTCTTCATGATCTTAATATTAGTAAGCTTAGATTGATATCAAATGGTAAATACATCAAAAAACGTGTTGGTATTATAGGTTATGGATTGGAAATAGTCGATAACGTACCTTATTAATCTATTTTGTACTTTCGTTTTGTGAAGATATTGCGAAAAATTTTATACCCCTTTTCATTTATATATGGCGAAATTGTCACTATACGTAACAAACTATACGATAAAGGTATCTTAAAATCAACAAGCTTTGATATTCCTACTATAGTTGTGGGTAATTTAAGCGTTGGAGGTACAGGTAAATCCCCTCAAATAGAATATTTGGTCCGCCTACTGCACAATAACTATAAAATTGCGGTGTTAAGTCGAGGTTATAAGAGAAAAACTAAAGGATTTATTATCGCTAATGAAAATTCTACGGTAAAACAAATTGGTGACGAACCTATGCAATTCTATCGTAAATTTAATAATATAATTGTAACTGTAGATGCTGATCGTGTAAACGGAATTAATCAGTTAAAGATGCTTTCAAACAAACCTGATATTATTTTATTAGATGATGCTTATCAACATCGTAAAGTAGAAGCAGGTTTTAATATTTTATTGACTCCTTATGATAATTTATATGTTGATGACACTATGTTACCAACGGGTGACCTACGAGAAAAAATTACTGGAGCAAATAGAGCACAACTCATTATTGTTACAAAATGCCCGGAGAATTTAACCGAAGAAGAACAGTTTAATATTGCTGATAAGTTACAGCCCGAAATACATCAAACCGTTTTCTTCTCTAAGATCGCTTATGCGGAAACAATTAAAGGTTTAAAAAAAATCAATATTGATGAATTATGTAAATTTAAGGTATTATTAGTGACTGGAATTGCAAAAACAAAACCCTTATGTGAATTTTTAGATCTTAAAAAGGTGGATTTTCAACATTTAAAATATTCAGATCATCATCACTTTAGTGAAAAAGACCTAGTTAAAATTCAACATACTTTTGATCAGATTAAAAGCGATAAAAAATTAATACTAACAACCGAAAAAGACTATGTCAGAGTTTTTGACTCAACTTATGAAAATGTTTATTTCTTACCAATTGAAACAACATTTTTGAAGGATCAACATGATTTTGACACTATAATAAATTCCTATGTGGAGCAAAGTTCAAAAAACAGTTAAATATTTACAAAATAAAGGCTTTACTAAAGCTGATTATGCGATAGTTCTAGGCTCAGGTCTTGGTGATTTTATTGATGTTATTACTATTGAAATTCAGGTTGCATATAGTGATATTCCAAATTTTCCTGTTTCAACTGTAAAAGGACATTCAGGAAATTTAATATTTGGTAGTCTGGGGGATAAGAAAGTAATAGTGATGCAAGGTCGTTTTCATTACTATGAAGGCTGGTCAATTGATGAAGTTACGTTTCCCATTCGAGTCTTTAAATTTTTAGGAGCTGAAAACTTGATAGTTTCCAATGCTTCTGGTGGAGTAAACACTAATTATAAAGTTGGTGACATCATGCTAATTAAAGATCACATTAATTTAATGCCTGTGCATCCGCTCAGAGGAATGAATGATGAACGTTTTGGTGAGCGCTTTGTTGATATGCATGAACCATATAGTTTAGAAATGCTCTCAAAAATGAAAGCTATTGCAAGAGATTTTAATATTTCTGTACAGACAGGGGTTTATTTAGCCTTACAAGGGCCAACCTTTGAAACTCCGGCAGAGTACAAAATGATTTTTAATTTGGGCGCTGATACCGTAGGGATGTCAACTGTTCCGGAAGTAATCGTAGCAAAACATTTGCAAATGAATTGTCTTGGAATTTCTGTAATTACTGATTTAGGTGTTGAAGGAAAAGCTGAGCCAGTTTCACATGAGGCCGTTCAAAATGCCGCAAAAAAGGCAGAAAGTAAAATGAGTTTGTTAGTAAAGGAGTTTATAGCTACTTACTAAAAAAGATTATTTTTTATGTTTATTTGGTTCTAGCGATATCACATAGGCATAACTTTCATTTAAAATAAGTCGCCAACTTGCCCAAGTCTTTAAGTATGCCATCAGGTATTAATATATAACTATTCATCGTTGATCCATATGATTTTTAAATTGTAGTTTCAAATTCCTTCAAATATTTTTGTTGTACTTCTTTTGAGAATCGGATTCCTATCTCACCGGCTTTATTAAATAATGAAAACATATAGTCATTTGCAGAAGTATAGGGCATCGTTTTACCTTTTCTTTCAAATCTAGGGCATTTAGCTACTAATGCATCGTATACTTTTAGTTTTTCTTTCCACATATACTATTTCTGTGTTATTATTTTTAAGATGATCTAACATCAAATTTAAAACATCATAAATATAAAAAATAGCTTATTTTTTTTGTTGCATTCTAAATTAAATAAATCCTGATCCTAAGGCAATAGAAATTAAAATTAGCATAATAGCAACAATGGTTTGTAGAAATTTCAGGGTTACTTTTTTTAATAGTTTGTTACCTATAAATGCTCCTGTTATGGCCGATATAGTAGCTATGATAACTAATTTAAGATTATCTGTCAGGCCAGCTTTGTTGA
>Ga0316189_10004213_pt1 | contig 13880 bp, 8 predicted proteins | sample LowCovwburrow_MG_FD_204930 | JGI IMG/M metagenome (GOLD analysis project Ga0316189, IMG submission 204930) | Coastal sediment microbial communities from Maine, United States - Lowes Cove worm burrow | ecosystem: Environmental > Aquatic > Marine > Coastal > Sediment | place: USA: Maine...
TCAATCGTCTCATATTTCATGAGGGCCTCGGACATGGTATGCAGCTTGTCCATATTGTCCTTAAGAATGCTCTCAGCGCGCTCGTAATTGGACTCGATATAATGGCGAATCTCTTCATCGATCACATGGGCCGTCTCATCCGACATCATCTTGTGCTGAGTCACGCTACGCCCCAGGAAGACCTCACCCTCTTCCTCACTATAGGTTAACGGTCCCAACTTATCGGACAGGCCCCACTTGGTGACCATATTACGAGCAATATCCGTGGCGCGTTCCATATCGTTTGAGGCACCCGTGGTCACGGCGTCATGACCAAAAATCAGTTCTTCCGCAATTCGTCCGCCAAACAGGCTACAGATCTGACTCTGAAGTCGCTGCTTACTGTAGCTATAGCGATCATCCTCAGGCAGGAACATGGTGACACCAAGTGCTCGACCACGAGGAATAATACTGACCTTATAGACCGGGTCGTGTTCCGGCACGGACAGACCGACAATGGCATGCCCGGCCTCATGATAGGCGGTCAGTTTCTTCTCATCTTCGCTCATGACCATGGATTTGCGTTCTGCACCCATCATGATCTTGTCCTTGGCGCGTTCGAAATCATCCATGTCCACGGTGCGCTTGTTGCCGCGTGCTGCAAACAGGGCTGCCTCGTTGACCAGGTTGGCCAGATCGGCACCCGAGAAACCAGGAGTTCCTCGAGCAATGATGGCCGGCTTCACATTATCACCCAGGGCAACCTTACGCATATGAACACGCAGGATCTGTTCACGGCCACGCACATCGGGCAGTCCCACTACGACCTGGCGGTCAAAACGACCGGGGCGCAACAATGCAGGATCGAGTACATCGGGACGGTTGGTGGCACTGATGACGATGACGCCTTCATTACCTTCGAAGCCATCCATCTCGACCAGGAGCTGATTAAGGGTCTGTTCGCGTTCGTCATGACCACCGCCGAGACCGGCGCCACGGTGACGGCCCACGGCATCGATCTCATCAATAAAGATAATACAGGGGGCGTGCTTCTTGGCCTGGTCGAACATGTCACGGACACGAGAGGCACCTACACCGACGAACATCTCAACGAAATCGGAACCGGAGATACTGAAGAAGGGCACCTTGGCCTCACCCGCAATAGCCTTGGCCAGCAGGGTCTTACCGGTACCGGGAGGACCCACCATCAGGACGCCACGGGGAATCTTGCCACCCAGTTTCTGGAACTTGCTGGGGTCACGCAGGAAATCGACCAGCTCTTCAACATCGTCCTTGGCCTCTTCACAGCCAGCCACGTCCTGGAAGGTGACCTTGATCTGATCTTCACCCATGAGCTTGGCCTTACTCTTACCAAAGCTCATGGCGCCACGGCCACCTCCGCCCTGCATCTGACGCATGAAGAAGATCCATACACCAATCAGGAGCAACATGGGGAACCAGCTGATAAGTATCTCCATCAGCAGGGAGCGCTGTTGGGGTTCAGCGGCACGAATCTCTACATTGTTCGCCAGCAGGTCATCGACCATCTTGGGATCATTCGGTGGTGTGAAGGTCTTGAACTTGTTACCACTGAAGGTGGTGCCTTCGATCTCATTACCCATGATGACCACACTCTCAATACGTCCACCCTTCACCTCAGAGATGAAATCGGAATAGGCCAAGGTACTGGATACTTTTCCCTGGGGGGTAAAATTATTAAACACCGACATCAGTACGACGGCGATAACCACCCATAAAATCAGATTTTTAACCAGGTCATTCAAACTCAGAATCCTCTATCTTGACTGTTGTTCTCAACTTTATACCACTTTTCGGCCGCGGGCCAGCGCATAAACTTCGCTACTACGAGGCCTCGATGCCTTGGGTTTTCGAATCATCAGTCGTTTAAATTCGCTTCTTAATTCCTTGAAATAGGCCTCAGAGCCTTCTCCCTGAAAAACTTTGACCAGCATATCGCCTCCAGGTTTCAAAATCTGCCTTGCCATATCCAGGGCAAGCTCAACCAGATACATGGATCGGGGCTGGTCGACTGCATCCATTCCACTCATGTTGGGGGCCATATCAGACATTACAAGGTCAACTGGTTGATTACCGATGATTTCCATCAATTTTTCAAAGACCGCCTCTTCACGGAAATCACCCAGGACAAAATCCACCCCATCAATGGGGTCCATGGGCAGGATATCCGTAGCAATCACCCGTCCCTTCTTACCCACGAGGTTCCGTGCAATCTCTGACCAGCCTCCGGGTGCCGCACCCAGGTCCACAACGGTCATACCCGGCTTAATGATCTGATCACGTTTCTGGATTTCCAGCAACTTATAAACGGCACGAGAACGGTAACCTTCCTGCTGGGCACGCTGGACATATTCATCATTAAAATGTTCACGCAGCCACTGCTTGCTGGTCTTACTACGCGTACTCTTCTTACCAGTACTCATGCCTACTCACACCATTCACGGCCGACTTATCAAAATTCATGCTAGAATCGCCGCCCATTTTAAAGATCTATCGCTATGACGCTTACCGAATCTCAGAAAAAACACCTGCGCGGGCTCGCCCATACCATCAAACCCGTCGTCATGGTCGGCCAGAACGGGCTGAAAGACACCATTTTCGAGGAGGTTGATATCGCCCTGGACGCCCATGAACTGATCAAGATTAAGGTCTCCGTGGGTGATCGCGAGAAACGAGATGAAATAATACAGGAGATCTGTAATAGAAGTGGCGGACTCCTGGTACAACGAGTCGGTAATATCGCCATCCTGTTTAGACGCAACCCAAAACGGCCCAGGGTCGAACTGCCACGTTAATTCTCGCTACTGAAACTAGATGTACTGAACCTCAACGATCTCGTATTCCACATCCCCACCAGGGGTCATCACGGCAACGATATCACCCTCTTCCTTACCAATCAGGGCACGTGCAATAGGTGACCCAAAGGATATCTTGCCTTCCTTGATCTCGGCCTCATCCTCGCCCACGATCTGGTAGTTTTTCTCTTCACCACTTTCAACATCGGCAATAATGACGGTGGAACCGAAAATCACCTTGCCCTCATTGGTCATCTTGGTGACATCAATAATCTGGGCATTGCTTATTTTGCCTTCCAGGTCCTGAATACGCCCTTCAATAAAACCCTGCTGTTCACGGGCTGCGTGATACTCGGCGTTTTCCTTCAGATCACCATGTTCACGCGCCTCAGCAATTGCCGCCACCACACGTGGACGATCTTCGGTCTTGAGGCGTTGCAGCTCTTCCTTGATCTTTTCAGCACCCTTTACAGTCAGTGGAACCTTGTTCATTTATTCGAAGTCTCCTTGTGCAGATCCTGCAGACGATAGACATGTTTGGTTTCAGGATAGGCCATGGCTAGTATCATTGCATGAGCCCCTGAAATTGTTGTGGTATAAGTCACTTTACGCTGCAGGGCCTCACGACGGATCGTGAAGGAGTCCGCTATGGCGGTCTTCCCTTCCGTGGTATTCACAATCAGGTCGATCTGGTCGTTCTTGATCATGTCTACAACATGCGGACGGCCTTCTAGCACCTTGTTAATACGCTCACATTCAAGACCGGCTTCCTGCAGGGCCACAGCAGTCCCCCCGGTAGCCACCAGTTTAAAGCCCTGCTTGACCAGATCACGGGCTGCAGGAATAACCGCCTCTTTGTCTGCATCACGAACACTGACAAAGGCCGTGCCTTTCTGAGGCACCGTCACACCGACTGCCAGCTGGGACTTCGCATAGGCCTCTGCAAAGCTGGTACCCACCCCCATCACCTCACCGGTAGACTTCATCTCGGGGCCCAGGATCGGATCGACTCCTGGAAACTTGATGAAGGGGAATACGGCTTCCTTGACAGAATAATAGGAAGGAATGATCTCTTTCGTCATACCCTGTTCGGCCAGACTCTTACCCGCCATACAGCGTGCTGCCACCATGGCCAGTGGTTTGCCGATGGCCTTGGAGACAAAGGGTACGGTTCGTGAGGCACGTGGATTCACCTCGAGCAGGAAGATCTTCTCACCCTGCACGGCAAACTGAATATTCATCAGACCTATGACCTTGAGCGCCTTCGCCAGCTTACGCGTCTGATTACGGATCTCATCCTGTACAGCATCAGACAAAGAATAAGGCGGTAATGAGCAGGCAGAATCGCCCGAATGCACGCCGGCCTGTTCAATATGCTGCATCACGCCACCGATCACGACATCCGTTCCATCACAGATGGCATCAACATCGACCTCGATGGCGTCATCCAGGAAACGATCCAGCAATACGGGCGCATCATTAGAGACCTGAACGGCCTCACGCATATATCGGCGCAGGTCATCTTCGTCATAGACGATTTCCATGGCACGACCACCCAGCACATAGGAAGGCCTGACCACAACCGGGAAACCGACCTCTTCCGCCTGTCTCACGGCCTCATTGGGATCACGCGCCGTGCGATTGGGCGGCTGTGCCAGTTCCAGTTCCTGGATCAGATGCTGGAATCGTTCGCGGTCTTCGGCCAGATCGATCGAATCAGGCGAGGTACCGATGATCGGTACATTACAGGCCTCCAGATCACGAGCCAGTTTCAGGGGTGTCTGCCCACCATACTGGACGATGACCCCGGCGGGTTTTTCCACATGCACGATCTCGAGCACATCTTCCAGTGTCAGAGGTTCGAAATAGAGGCGATCCGAGGTGTCATAATCGGTGGATACCGTCTCGGGGTTACAGTTGACCATGATGGTCTCATAACCGTCCTCACGCAGCGCCAGTGCTGCATGTACGCAACAGTAATCAAACTCGATGCCCTGGCCAATACGGTTCGGGCCACCACCCAGAATCATAATCTTCTGGCGATCAGTGGGGTCTGCCTCACACTCCTCTTCATAGGTGGAGTACATATAGGCGGTCGAGGTGGCAAACTCGGCGGCGCAGGTATCGACACGCTTATAAACGGGACGCACCCCAAGTTCGGTACGTTGTTTACGGACCGTCTTTTCGGTTTCATTGAGCAGTATGGCAAGACGACGATCGGAAAAGCCCTTGCGCTTTAGATTGCGGAATTCCTGTGCAGACAATTTATCCAGACTACTTTGCTTAAGGGACTGCTCAATCTCTACCAGCTCCTGAATCTGGGCCAGGAACCAGGGATCGATACCCGTACGCCTCTGGATATCGTCAAAATCCATTCCCATACGCAGGGCATCAGCCACATACCAGAGCCTACGAGGGCCGACATCAATCAACTCACGGTTAATAATATCTTCGGCCTGTGGATCAGAGGGATGCACCATCTCGTCCAGGCCATCGGCCCCGATCTCCAGGCCACGCAGGGCCTTTTGCAGAGATTCCTGCTGGGTGCGCCCCATGGCCATCACCTCACCCACCGATTTCATCTGCGTGGTCAGACGGGAATCGGCCTGAGGAAATTTCTCAAAGGTAAACCGAGGTATCTTGGTAACGACATAATCGATACTGGGTTCAAAGGAGGCCGGTGTTGCCCCACCGGTAATATCGTTCTGGAGCTCATCCAGGGAATAACCCACGGCCAGCTTGGCTGCGACCTTGGCAATCGGGAAGCCCGTGGCCTTGGAAGCCAGCGCCGAGGAACGTGAAACCCGCGGATTCATCTCGATAATAACGAGGCGGCCATCCTCAGGGTTCACAGAAAACTGAACATTAGACCCCCCGGTATCCACACCGATTTTGCGCAGGACGGCCAGAGAGGCGTCGCGCATAATCTGGTATTCCTTGTCGGTCAGGGTCTGGGCCGGCGCTACCGTAATCGAGTCACCGGTATGCACACCCATAGGGTCCAGATTCTCGATGGAGCAGATAATGATGGCATTATCCTTGTGGTCACGTACAACCTCCATCTCATATTCTTTCCAGCCCAGCAGTGACTCCTCAAGCAGGACCTCGGTCGTCGGCGACATATCCAGGCCGCGCTTGACGATCTCCTCAAACTCCTCACGGTTATAGGCGATACCACCACCGGATCCCCCCATAGTGAATGAAGGGCGAATAATCGTTGGGAATCCCAGTCCGGCCTGTACCTGCAGGGCCTCTTCCAGGCTATGCGCCACGGCGGAACGCGCTGACTCGAGGCCGATTTCATCCATGGCGATACGGAAGCGTTCACGATCTTCGGCCATATCAATGGCATCGATACTGGCCCCAATCATCTCTACCTGATGCTCGTCCAGCACTCCCTCACGGGCCAGATCCAGGGCACAGTTGAGTGCCGTCTGCCCACCCATGGTCGGCAACAGGGCGTCGGGGTTTTCCTGTTCAATGATCTTGGCGACCGTGCGCCATTCAATGGGCTCGATATAAATTGCATCCGCCATTTCCGGGTCGGTCATGATGGTCGCCGGGTTGGAGTTGACCAGGATGACGCGATAGCCTTCTTCCATCAGGGCCTTACAAGCCTGGGCGCCCGAATAATCAAACTCACAGGCCTGACCGATGACTATAGGCCCGGCACCAATGATCAGAATGCTTTTTATATCATTACGTTTTGGCATGGCTTCTTACTATTTCGATCTGCAACTGGCAGATAGGTTGAATACATCGGTTCAGACACCTGAACGGCGCTTCTCAATCAATTCGATAAAATGATCAAACAGGGGAGCCACATCATGAGGTCCCGGACTTGCCTCGGGGTGACCCTGGAAACCGAAGGCTGGGCGATCGGTATGCTCGACGCCCTGCAGGCTTCCATCGAATAAGGAACGATGCGTTGCCTTCAGATGGTCGGGCAGACTTTGCTCATCAACCGCAAAGCCGTGGTTCTGGCTACTGATCATGACCTGGCTGTTTTCCAGATCCTGTACCGGGTGGTTGGCACCATGATGGCCAAATTTCATCTTAACGGTTTTAGCGCCACTGGCCAGACTCAGTAACTGATGACCCAGACAGATCCCAAACAGGGGGATGTCTTTTTCCAGTAACTCGGCAATGGCCGCCTGGGCATAATCACAGGGCTCCGGATCGCCCGGACCATTGGAAAGGAATACACCATCAGGATTCAGCGCCAGCACTTCGCTGGCCGGGGTCTGGGCTGGAACGACAGTCAGGCGACAGCCTCGATCTACCAGCATACGCAGGATATTGCGCTTGACGCCATAATCATAGGCGACCACATGCAGGGGTAATTTTTCTTCAATCGGATGCGGTGCCTCAGGCATACCCGAGTCCAGAGACCAGGTACCCTGCGCCCATTCATAGGGTGTGCCGGTAGTCACCTCCTTGGCCAGATCCATACCTTTGAGACCAGGGAAGGCCCTGGCTGCCTCGATTGCCGCCTGCTCATCGATGGCGTCACCGGCCATAATACAGCCGCCCTGGGCACCCTTTTCCCTCAGGATACGGGTCAGACGACGCGTATCTATGCCTGAGATGGCGACCACCTTGTGTTGTTCGAGGTATTCTTCCAGGCCTTGCTCTGAACGCCAGTTACTAGCCCGCGGAGGTACATCACGCACCACGAAGCCACTGACATGGAGATGGGAGGATTCTTCGTCATCTGCGTTAACGCCTACATTTCCAATATGGGGATAGGTCAGCGTTACGATCTGACGTGCATAGGAAGGATCGGTGAGGATTTCTTGATACCCGGTCAGGGCCGTATTGAAAACGACCTCACCAGTCGTCTGGCCCTCGTAACCAATAGATTCACCCCAAAACATACTACCGTCTTCCAGGGCTAACAGGGCGGGCTTTCTCAAAAGGACCTCCGGATATTGGACAGACAAACGGGACGGATTCTCTGAATCCATCCCGCTCGAATAAATCAAAAATTCCGGATGCGTATGCTACCTGATTAGCCGCCCTGTGGCGAGATAAATCTGCCCTTTGCGGCAACCATCATGGTGTACTTCAGTTCGAACGTGCAGCCTCAACCTCGACATGATCCAGCAGGCTAACAATTTGCTTGGAAAGCGGCTCGACTTCACGATAAAGGGCCTCGGCCTCTTCATCTTTTCTCGCTTCCTTCAACTCCAGAATCTCCTTGATAATCCGGTGCAGCTCTTCGTGTGGCGGATTAATATTCTGGAAGTCCCTCATCTGGCCATATTTCCGTTTACCTTCAGAGAAGTACCACTTGCCAAGTACGCAGTGTTTGTGTGAAACGGCCTGAGCCTTGGTCAGGGCCGCGGTATCCCCGTCCAGGAATTGGCGCAGTCGATCCTTCCAGGCCAGATGCGCATTCTTGGCCGCACTAAAATCAAAGCTACAGGAGGCCGCGGCCTTAATATGGAAGAGACTGAACTGTTGTTTCAGGTCCTCCACATGCCGTACCAGGTCCTGGCCATTATCGGCACTGAGCGTGGCATCTTCTGCCGTCCGGTTCGTCATCTGGTTGATGGCCACGACATTGCGATTCATTTCCTCCGCCACGGCCTCCTGCTGTGTAGCCGCAGTGGCGATCTGGGAATTCATATCGCTAATGACCTGAACCGCATCACTAATCGACTGCAGGGAGACATCGGCATTTTCTGCCTCGGCCACGGCATTACCCGCCTGCTCTCTTCCACGACCCATGATCTTGACTGTTGAACCTATTCCCTGCTGCAGCTCTTCGATAACATCATTGATCTCAAGCGTGGCATCCTGGGTACGCTGAGCCAGGCTCCTGACTTCATCGGCCACCACCGCAAAACCACGCCCCTGCTCACCGGCACGGGCCGCTTCAATGGCCGCATTCAATGCCAGCAGGTTCGTTTGTTCTGCAATACCGCGTATTACCTCCATGATCTTACTGATGTTCTGGCTTTTCTCTTCAAGATTGAGGATTGAGTCCGAGGAACGCTCGACCTCACCGGCCAGGGCATCAATCGTATTTTTCACGGACTGCATGATGTCATGACCATTTTCAGCTGCATCGCTGGCCTGCTGGGCCGCCAGGGAGGCCTCTTCGGTATTCCGTGCCACTTCCGTGACTGTCGCCGACATCTCGTTCATGGCCGTTGCTACCTGTTCGGTCTCGGCCTGCTGATCGATCATGGAACGAGCCGTCTCTTCGGCGGACTCGGAAAACTGTTCCGCGATATGGCCAACATGCGCCGTCGTATTCACCATACGCTCGATGACCGTCTGCAGTCGGGCCTGCATCAGCTTCATGGCCAGGAAGATATCCCCAATTTCATCCGAGGTCTTGACCTTGATCTCCTTACTCAGGTCGCCACTGGCCACTCCCATGGCCACTTCCTTAAGGATCTGCATGGGCGTAAGGATCATGCGTATTAACAGGAAAATGGTTAGTACGGTCATTACCAGCAGGAAGATCCCGATAGAAAGGGTATAGGTACGCACGTTGCTGGCATTTTCGACCAGGCTGTTCATCATGGCCGCGTCATCGACTGAGAGCATGCCATTTGCAGAAATCTGCTCCAGCGTCTGTATACCATCGACCGTATTCATATAGATAAAACCCATCATCACGGCCAGGATCAGGATCATGATCGAAAAGGCACCGATGATCTTGTTCTTCAAGCTGATGCTCGAAAGACCGCGATTCTTGGGTAACGTCTTGGCATTACTCTTATTGAGCTTATTGTAGAGGGATTCGGTTGCTTCGATCTCAGATCGGGTAGGCTTTGAACGAACCGACTGGAAACCATCAATCTGCCCATCTTTGAATATGGGGGTCACGAAGGCATCTACCCAGTAATGATCCCCATTCTTGCAACGGTTCTTGACGAAACCCCGCCAGGGCTTACCGGATTTGACCGTGGTCCAGAGATCCTCGAAGGCAGCGGGCGGCATCTCGGGGTGACGAACGATATTATGGCTCGCCCCGATGAGTTCGCCCTCATCAAAACCACTAATCTGGAGAAACGCAGGATTGACGTAGGTTATCTGACCCTTCAGATCAGTGGTGGATACCAGCGTAGCGCCATCGCTCATGACGACTTCGTGGCCAGTAACAGGATAATTTTTCTTCATCAAGCAACCTCATTTATGATCCTGGGTTTCCCGTCCCAGTCACTTTTTTGAAGAGGCAATGTGTAGCCCCTTTCCCTTTTCATAATTATCGGCCGGCTGTGAAATTTTATTAGTATGTGGCAATAAATTTTTATTATGTGGCGCAAGTATCCTAGATTTACTGCTTTCAGGCTCTTGGACATAGGTATTAAATCAGGATCACGACCATAATTAAGCAGCGCTTGCAGCACCTGCAGGATACTGTCAGCATTCAGGGAACTTCATTATCGGGAACAAGCATCATGAATGCAGAAGACTGCATGAATGAATTAAATGCCATCAGGGAAGGCATTAGCACGATCATTATTGGCAAGGAACGCGCTATACGCCTGTCGCTGACCTGCCTCCTCGCCAATGGCCACCTGCTTATAGAGGATGTTCCTGGTGTTGGCAAGACGACCCTGGCCCATTCTCTGGCCCGCGTCCTGGGGATGGAATACCAACGCATCCAGTTCACCAGTGACCTGCTGCCTGCGGACATCCTGGGCGTCAATGTCTATGACCGGGAAACGGGCAGTTTCCATTTTCATCCCGGCCCGGTCTTCAGCCAGCTTATACTGGCCGACGAGATCAATCGTGCAACCCCAAAGACCCAGAGTGCGCTACTGGAGGCCATGGAAGAACAGCAGGTGAGTATCGAGGGGGTCACTCATACATTACCTGCACCCTTTTTTGTCATAGCCACACAGAACCCACTGGAACAGGCCGGCACCTTTCCCCTGCCAGAATCTCAACTCGATCGCTTTATACTCCGAATCAGCCTGGGCTATCCCGATGCCTCGTCTGAACGTGCCCTGCTCCTGGGAGAAGACCGCAGGGATCTTCTCAAGACCCTGGCTCCAGTGACCAGCCCGGAAAGGATCAGGGCTATTCAGACCCGGGTTTCGAGCATCAAATGTTCAGAGGCCCTGATCGATTATATCCAGCAGCTCATCCAGTGGACACGCAATGGTCATTATCATCAGGGCCTATCACCCAGGGCTGCACTAGCCCTGCTACGCAGCGGACGTGCTTGGGCCCTGCTGGACGGAAGAGATTTCGTACTGCCCGAAGATATCCAGGCCGTTCTACCCGGTCTGATCGCCCATAGACTAGTGCCCCACAACGCACCTTCATTGACTGCCGATGAACTGGCTCAGGAAATCATCGACTCGGTGCCTATCCCCTGATGCCGCAGATCTTGTCACCCAACCTCAGGGAGGGTTTTGTACGCTGGGCAACCCGAAGACAGCTGGTATCGAATCTCAGCATACAGATCGATCGCAGGCGCATTTTTATTCTCCCAACACGCAACGGCATGATCTTTGGCATCGTACTGATTGTGATGCTCATGGGTTCGATTCATTACAGCAATAGTCTCGCATTCCTGATGACCTTCCTGCTGGCCGGCCTGTTTGGCATCACCATGTGGCATACCCACCGAAACCTTCTGGGTCTTACCATCATCAAAGGCGCCCCTCGGCCCGTTTTTTCAGGAGATATCGCCCAGTTACCACTGGTCATACAAAACCCTTCAGGCCAGGCACGCATCGCCCTGGTCCTGCAATGGAAAGAGGCCCCGCTTTCCCTGGTTGATATCGAGGGTAAATCGGAAAACCAGGCAACATTATTTATTCCTACCAGAGAGAGGGGCTGGACCAGACCTGACCGATTCAGGCTCTACACCCGTTTTCCTCTTGGGCTTTTTCAGGCCTGGACCTGGATTGAGTTCGACTGGTCGGTACTGGTCTATCCAAAACCCATCACCAGCCCGCTACCAGGTAACAGCACAGGGTCGGGCGAAGGCCGATCATCGGATAATATCGAGGGCCGCGATGATTTCATGGGCCTGCGCGATTATCGCCATGGTGATTCATTGAGGCATATTGCATGGAAGGCCCTGGCACATAATGAACAACCCCTCACGAAACAATTCAGCACCGACTATCAGGAGGAGCTTTGGCTGGACTGGGATCTCCAGCAGGCTGCAGACCCTGAACTACGTCTCTCCCAACTCTGCTATCAGGTCATACAGGCAGACAGCCTTAACCTGGATTATGGTCTGAGGCTACCAGGCCGAGAGATTCCCCCCAATCATGGCGAGGCCCACAAGAACCACTGCCTGAAGACCCTGGCACTCTACGATGCCTAATTCGGTCAAGACCAACAGGCTTGATGCCCTGCCCATTAAACGGTCTGCCCTGCTCTGGATTATCCTGACCCAGATCCTGGTTCTGGCGCCCCATATTACGCACCTGCCCACCTGGGCCTTTGGGCTGAGTCTTGGCCTGATGTTTCTGGCCGGATGGCTGATCTGGAACAATAAGGCCCTGCCACCTAAAGGCCTGCTGGGAATCGCTGCAATTACGGGTGGAGTGGGTTGTTTTGTCTATTTCGGCACCCTGAATGGACGCGACGCAGGAGTCACCCTGCTGAGCCTTATGCTGGCACTCAAACTACTCGAGATGCGTAGCCTGCGTGATGCCATGCTGGTGGTCTTTCTGGGTTATTTCCTGATCATTACCCAGTTTCTTTATTCACAGCATATGCTGCTGATTCTTTACCTCATCCTGGCCGCACTCGCCGTCACGGTTGGCCTGATCAGCCTGACCGATGTCAGCGAAAGCCTGGACCTACGCAAGAAACTCAGGCTGGCAGCCAGCCTGTTATTGCAGTCCCTGCCCTTCATGCTGCTATTGTTCATACTATTCCCCCGAATTCATGGCCCGCTTTGGGGCATCCCCACCCAGGAGGGCCAGGCCAGAACCGGCCTTAGCGACAGCATGGAACCGGGCCAGTTTTCGAACCTGATACGCTCCGATGAACCCGCCTTCAGGGCCGTCTTCGAAAATAATCCTCCTTCAGAGAACCTGCGATACTGGCGAGGCCCCGTGCTGTGGCAATTTGATGGTCGGCGCTGGACCGGACGCGACCAGTCGCCAAGAGACGCGTCCTACACCGGGCTTGAAGGCCAGGGGGAAATCGATGCTTATCGCCTGATACTGGAACCCAGCGATAAACCCTGGGTACTGGCCCTGGATATTACTGCCAGGGCCCCGGCCGAACTCAGGAGGACGGCTGATTACCAGCTCATCGCCGAACAACCTATTAAGGAGGTCACTGAATTCGAACTGGGCGCCTACACCCAATACCGAATAGACACACAACTCGGTCAGGAGGATCGCAGGCTAGGCCTGCAGATGCCACCGTCGATTGCCCCAAGAGCAAGGGAACTGGCCAGCACCTGGCGTGAGCAGTCATCAAATAACGCAGACATCGTTAATAAGGCGCTCCGCTATTTCAGGCAACAGCCCTTTGTTTACACCTTATCGCCACCACTAATGCGCCAGGACCCGGTAGATCAGTTCCTGTTTGATAGCCGCAGGGGCTTCTGTGAACACTATGCCGGCAGCTTTGTCTTCCTGATGCGTGCTGCCGGAATTCCTGCCCGCGTGGTTACAGGCTATCTGGGCGGTGAATACAATCCCATTGGCCGCTATCTTCTGATTCGCCAATCCGATGCCCATGCCTGGGCAGAGGTCTGGCTAAAAGGAAGCGGCTGGGTGCGTATCGACCCGACTGCTGCAGTCGCTCCGGAACGTGTGGAACTGGGGATTGGTTCTGCCCTGAGCGCCAGCGATCAACTGCCGCTGTTAATGAGAGGCCGTTATGGTAATTCCCTGATCAATCGAGCAAGGCTGATGTGGGACAGCGTGGATTATTACTGGAACTACTGGGTGCTGGCCTTTGGACCTGAACGCCAGCGTGAGTTAATGCGCCAACTGGGCCTGGGCAACCTGGACTGGCAGGGACTGATCATCACCCTGTTAATCTCCTCGGCCTTGATTATTGCTCTTTACACACTGGTATTCATCTTGCGCGAACGACGTCGTATTACGGATCCGGTCAAAC
>Ga0316189_10004214_pt1 | contig 13879 bp, 12 predicted proteins | sample LowCovwburrow_MG_FD_204930 | JGI IMG/M metagenome (GOLD analysis project Ga0316189, IMG submission 204930) | Coastal sediment microbial communities from Maine, United States - Lowes Cove worm burrow | ecosystem: Environmental > Aquatic > Marine > Coastal > Sediment | place: USA: Maine...
GTCCCCATCATTGTATAAACTATTTCCTTTTGCAAACAATTCATCATTTTGAGCAGATATTAATCCACTCACCAAAAAGATTATAATGTATATTATTTTCTTCATTAGATACTATCTTCTTATCTCCTAATGCTCTTTATCTTATTTGCTTATCTATTGTTGATATTACATTGGCTGCTTTGTCATAATCCTGTTGCATCTCAACATTGGAAAATGGTGTATATCTTGCCAATTCACAACTTTTTAATAAATTATTAAATTCAATGCATGCATCATCACTTACTGCCTTTTCTATTAATAATTTCTGAATCTTATCTTTGCTAAATTCACTAGTTTCTATATTGAGTTTAGATTTTAAATAATTATGCAGTGCCCTCTCCAGCGCATTGTAAAAAATATCTTTATTACCCAATGATTTTTTTGCTTCACCCAAATATCGGCGCGCTAACTTATTGGCTCTTCTTATCTTATTACCAACAATATCGCCATCTCTTTCATCTTTTTTATGTCTTGCAAAAATCGCAATAGGAATAATCAAGAAGGGTAATAACAGGGTAGCCCAAAACAATTTGGATTTAAAGAAATAGGGTTGGTCTATGGCTTCAAAATTAGTTGTCGTTTTAAACGATAAAAATTGATTGTTCGAAATCTGTACAGGCCTTTTATTGTTAAGCATTGGACTTTCATTATTACTAACATTCCCATTTATTGGCCCTTCGGTCACATCGATTACTATTTCATCAGAACTAATTGTTTTATAACTCTCAGATTTCAAATCGAAATACGAAAACGATATTTTAGGAATTGGGTATTTCCCCTGATACGAAGGCACTATGGTATAAGAATCGGATATATTGCCCTGCATTCCGTCAAGATTGGTTGATACATTCTCGTCATGCTCTGGCTCGTAAACCTCTAGAGAACTTGGAAGATTAAGTCTAGGGAGTTTAAAGAGTTTGAGATTTCCTTTTCCCGAAACTTGAACCTTAGCTTGTAATGCCTCTGTAGCCTTTAGCTGGTTTTTGTCCGTTACAACTGTAAAATCAAAATCCCCAACTGCCCCAATAAAGTCTTCAGGCTTGCCTTTCTCTGGCAAGGGTTTCACATTTATTGTTCTATTGCCAGCGGCAACCGTTCGTTGTACCGTTTTCAACAATCTACTGCCAAAGATATCCCGTCGATTAGTTGGTACTTTCACCCTTATGTCCAGTGTTAAAGGTTCTATATTGAGCTTTCCTGTTTTTTGCGGATAAAGTACCGTTTTTCTTAGTACCACATATCTATAATCCTCTCCTTTATAAGTACTGTTTACAAGCTTTAAGCCCTTCATGTTAATATTCTGACTCCAAAAATCATTGTAACGCGGGTTGTCCAATTCACGCCAAGTATCTACTCCTGTATCTGGTGATATATACAGCTTATAAACCACTGTAATAGCTTCATTTAAATAGGGGTCTGTTTTGGAAACTTCAGCTACCAAATGGATATTCTGTGATGCAATATAATTAGGGTCGTTAGGGTCTTTTGGCTTATCTACAGCTGCAGTAACTTCAATGGTTATAGGAAGTGTTTTATAAACTTCGCCTTTAATTTCTATTGTAGATTGCCCGATGGTGAATTTTCCTCGTTTTTTAGGAGCTAGAAAATAGCTGTAGGTTTTGGAAAAGGATTTCACTCCGTTTATCCATGAGTTATTAATAGCTTGACTAGGGCCTCCAACAACAGTGAAGTTTTCAAAACTTGGGGGATTAAAGTTGTCCCCGTCTTCATTCATAATAAAATCTAAACGTAAACGCTCATTTACGCCTAACTTTTTTTTGCTCACTTTAGCTTCAAATGAAACCTGAGCGGAAGCTAAACTTGTAATTAAAAAAACAATTATATATAGCTTAAATTTCATTTTATTACCAATCTTTTTCTGCCTTTGTCTTTTCCCCCTTGGCCTTTTTTGCATTTATTTTTTCCTGAACCTTTTTCTCTTCGTTACTCATAGCTTCTAGCAAGTTTTTAACTTGCTGTGGCGATAACTTTCCAGGTTGAGGCTGCTGTTGTTCTTTTTTATTTTTAGGGTCTCCTTCTTTTTTATCATCTTTCTCATCTTTAGGCTTACCATCTTCATCTTCTTTATCATCATCCTTCTTTTTATCTTCATCCCCTTCGTCTTTTTTGTCGTCCTTTTTATTCTCATCATCTTTTTTATCCTGGTCGTCCTTATCCTCGTCTTTTTTATCCTCGTCTTCTTTGTCTTTATTTTTGTCCTCGTTGTTTTGCTGTTCTTTAGCGCATTCTTTGGCAACCACAAGATTGTACCTTGTTTCTTCATCTTTAGGATTACTGCGAAGCGCATTCTTAAAAGCTTCTACCGCTTCTTTACACATTTTTTGTTGCATTAGTGCGTTCCCGATGTTATGGAATGCTTTATGCTTTTCTTCTTTAGTAACAGCTAGTTTTGAGGCTTCAATATGACGCAGTAAAGCCTCATCATAATTCCCTTTCTCATAGTAGGCATTTCCTAAGTTATAAGCTCCATTTATATTGCTTGGTTTTTTTGAAAGTGCTTTTCTATATTCCTTTTCACTTGCTATAAAATCCTTATTTGCCAATACATTGCCTTCGTAAACAAAGTCATTTGATTTCTGCAGTGCTTTATCTTTGTCTTGAGCGTAGGCAAAAGATATACTCAAAATTAATATAAGGGTTAAAACATTTTTCATTTCAAAAAAATCTTCAAAATTTCGATGATTAATACTGAATAATAATGAATTTTTATCTGACATTATCATAAGTTTTCGTTAAATAAATTTAGCCGATTTAACCACTCTGTCTTGCGTTCCAATAAAAATATATCCATACACAATAATAAAATCCCAAATGCAACAAACCATTGAAATTGATCTTTATATTCGGCAAATTGTTTGGCTTCAAACTCTTTTTTGTCCATTCTATTTAAAATCTCTCTAATAGATTCTACAACCTCACTCGTATTGTTACCATTAATATATTGCCCATTTGCTTCCTCCGCAATATCAATAAGGGTTTCTTCATTAAGCTTTGTGATAACCGTTTCCCCTCTATTATCTTTCTTATAATTAAGGACAATTCCGTTTCGTTTAATTGGAATTGGTGCTCCTTTTGTCCTTCCAACACCAATAGTGAAAATTTTAATGCCTTCATCACTTGCTTCTTCGGCAACATTCGCTGCGATACTGTTGTGATCCTCTCCGTCAGAAATTATTATGAGCACCCGATTGGTTTGTTCCTCGTCATCATAGTAGGTTTTTGCCAAATTAATAGCTTCGTCTATGGCGGTTCCCTGTGATGACAACATTTCCGTGTTCATGCTTTGCAAAAACATTTTAGCCGAAGCGTAGTCTGTCGTAATTGGCAACTGAGGAAACGCTTTACCTGCATACGCGATAATCCCCACACGGTCACTAGCTAAATTATTGATTATTTGGGTTACCAATTGTTTCGATTTCTCTAAACGATTTGGCGCAATGTCTTCCGCTAACATGCTTTTAGAGACATCTACTGCAAATACAATATCTACCCCTTGACGTTTAATGGTTTCTAGCTTGGTGCCTATTTTTGGATTGACAAGTGCTAATGTTAAACATGCAAATGCTAAACACAAAACTGCCAATTTCAAAACTGACTTAAATAAAGAGCGGTTAGGGCTTAATTTTTTTAGAGTTTTTTTATTAATGAATCTTTTTTGTGCATGTCGTTTCCATAATTGAAGCACCAAAAAAAACACTACTATCACAGGAATGATGAGCAAAAGCCAAAACCATATTTTTTCTTCTAATTGCATCTATACAAAACTTCTAAAAATTGTAAATCTTAATATCAACTCTAGGAGCAACAAGAACCCAGCTAAAAGCACCAATGGTCTATATTTCTCTTCATAATTATAGAACTTAAACTCCTCAACATCTGTTTTTTCCAACTTATCAATTTCTTTATAAATCTCTTTTAATTTTTGATTATTAGTTGCTCTAAAGTATTGCCCTCCAGTAACTTTTGCTATTTCTTTTAATAACTCTTCATCAATTTCAACTTGGATTCGTGAATATTGAAAATTTCCGTTTTGCAATATGGAAATAGGGGATAATGCCATTCCATTTGTGCCTAATCCCACAGTATAGGTTTTTATCCCGTACTCCACCGCCAATTCACTGGCTGTATTGGGATCTATAAACCCTGAGTTGTTAACACCATCTGTCATCAAAATAATTATTTTGCTTTTTGCTTTACTGTCTTTTAATCTATTCACAGAGGTTGCCAATCCCATCCCAATAGCCGTCCCTCCATCAATTATCGTATTGTATTTAATATCGCGTAAAGATCGCAACACAATAGATTTGTCGCTTGTAATTGGTGTTTTGGTATAACTCTCACCAGCATATTCTACCAATCCTATCCTGTCATTTGGTCGTCCTTGAATAAATTCTGCGGCTACTGCTTTTAAAGCTTCAAGTCTGTTTGGTTTTAAATCTTTAGCCAACATACTTGCCGAAACGTCAATTGCCATTACAATATCTATACCTCGTGTTGTTTTTGTTTTAGTAGATATGTCTACAGTTTGTGGTCTCGCCAAAGCTAGAATAAGTAATGCCAAAGCACATAACCGTAAGACAAACATGAAGTGCTTGAATTTGGGAAGCCATGAACTTCCTGCTTTAAACCCTTTAATGCTTGATATTTTAAATTCTGCTGTTTGTTTTTTGTGTTTAAAGACATACCATAGGATAGCCAATGGCAATGCTAAAAACATCCAAAACATTTGCTTATTTAAAAATTCTATCCCTTCTAACATTTAATCTTCCTCTTCTAATTTTATTAATTCAATTGAATTTAAGATTCTATCTACAATTTGATTTGCATATACATCATCCTCTCTCCAAGTAATAACTACCTGCTGTAAGATATTCTGGGTTGTAAAGCCTAAAATCAAATAGTTCCCCTTATCAAACTTATCTTGACCTGACAAAGGAAAATCAGCAGTTCCAAATGTTTTTAGACCTTCTTGACCGTTTGGAGTAATGAATTGCTCATTTTTTGTAATCAAATTTTGAACTCCATTTTGTTCAAAATTCTTTAAGTTTCCTTCTGCGGCTTGGTTTAAATCTATTTGATTATCTGACTCTTCTTGTTGTCCTCCGGACTCCTGTGGTTCTGAACTTGCAAATTTTGAAGTGCTTACGACAATATTAAATTGCTCCATCAAACTACCATAACCAAACATTGCAACTTTAACTTTACCATCCAGCTGTTCTGGTAAGTTTACGGACATACGCTCAAGCACTTTGGGTGTTGAGATTGTAATTCCAGGCGCCCCATACTCACTTGTTATCCATTCTTTTACTTCTAATAACTCCTTACTTGGATGGCCAATGATACTATCCTTGACATAAATAAACCCATAGTTGATTGTGAACCCTACAAAGGTTCCAATGATAAGCATTAGCGATACAACAACAGTAATAATTATTTTACGTCTTTTTTTCTTTAATGCTAATTCTTCTTGGTATTTTAAGTCTTCTAAGCGTTCTTCTTCTGTAGGTTCTGGCAATGCTTCTTTGACTTGGTCAATTTCCATGTCAATAGTATTTCGATCTAACTTAGCCAGTTCGATATCTGGTTTCGACTTGGCAAACTTAACCAAATCGGCACGTTTCAATATACTATCAATATTAGCAATATCTTCTTTACTAAGATCAATTTGGTTGCCGTCCTTTAATAGGTGAAGTCTGTTGATTAGTTGCTCGGTAGTGCTTTCGAGAGCATGATTATAAACTTTTTCGTCAAGATACTTTCTTATAATGCCCGTGAGTTCAGAATAATATGCTTTAATTTCTTGATTCTCTAGATAATCTGTTTCATCCAATTCTCTTAGCGCTAGTTTTGCCCTTTCATATGGAGGCAATAATGATACTTTTTCTTCCTCGGTCATTGGCTTTTCTCGCCAAATAAACCAATACATTAAAAACCCAATTACACTTAATATTAAAATCGTCAATAAAACATATAACCACTGTTTACTAGGGCTTTTATCAACGTCTATAATTGGTTTAATGCTATATAATGGCTGTTGGGTAGTGTCGATTGCAATAGTATTGACTTCAACTCGCAAAGAATCGGTATATACAGCCAAATCTCCAATAAGGATTTTTTGCCTAGGAATAGTATAGGTTCCAGAATCAAATTGAGTAAGACCATATCTTTTTATCAAATTGAACTTATTATCATGCCTTGTAGCATCCACTTTATAAGATTCTATCATTTCTAAGGGCAAAAATGTCTGACCTTCTGGAAAAACAACAAGTATTGTTGTGTCGACTTCTACCTGAATTTGATAGGTTATTTGCTCGCCAATTTTTATGGATGTAGAGTCTATTGTAACCTTTGGCTCTTGTGCAAACAGATTAAATGATGAAAGAAATAAGAGCACTGAGAGATAGAAGCAGAATGACAGAAAATTGAAATTTGTTCCTTTATCCACTGTATTTTCTTTATGTCTATAATCGTATTTCTTCATTCCTAAGTTTGCTTATGCTCTTCGTTTAAAATACCCTAATAGCTTTTTTACATAACTTTCATCAACTCTACAATCTATGATACCAGCCCCAGATTTAGTAAAGCTATCTCTGTAATATTCCACTTTTTCATAATAATATTTACCATAATTCAATCTCACTTTTTTTGAAGCTGTATTTACCAAAAGTAGCTCACCGGTTTCTTCGTCTTGCATTTGAACCATTCCTAAGTTTGGAATAGATTCCTCTCCTTTATCGTAAACTCTTATTCCAGTAACATCATGCTTCCTAGACACAATCTTTAGTGTCTGTTTATAATCCTCTGTAATAAAATCAGACAACACAAAAACAATTGCCTTTTTCTTCATGACATTGGATAAAAATTTTAATGCTTCAGCAAAATCTGTACGCTTACTTTTTGGGTGGAATTCGATTAACTCACGAATAATGCGGAGTACATGGGAACGTCCCTTTTTTGGTGGAATGTACAATTCAACCTCATCAGAAAATAAAATAAGCCCAATTTTATCATTGTTCTGGGTTGCTGAAAATGCCAATGTTGCGGCAATTTCTGTTATAACTTCATTTTTAAACTGCTCCTTTGTCCCAAAAAGTTCAGACCCCGAAATATCGACCATCAACATCATGGTAAGTTCTCGTTCTTCTTCAAAAACTTTTATAAAAGGCTCGTTATAACGTGCAGTAACATTCCAATCAATATTTCTTACATCATCACCATAATGGTATTGGCGCACCTCACTAAAAGTCATACCTCGACCCTTGAAGGTAGAATGGTATTCCCCACCAAAAATGTGATCAGACAAACGACGTGTCTTAATCTCAATTTTTCGTACTTTTTTTAGTAATTCTTTGGTATCCATCTTTGTCTTTACGATTGTAGATTATTGATTTACGATTTCTTAAAAATCGTCATTCGTTATTCTAAAATCCGAAATCCTATGGTACTTCTATTTCGTTTACAATTTTGTTAATTATATCTTCTGAAGTTACGTTTTCGGCTTCTGCCTCATAAGTAATGCCTATTCTATGACGTAAAACATCATGAACAACGGCTCTGACATCCTCTGGGATTACATAACCTCGACGCCTAATAAATGCATAACATTTAGCTGCCATCGCCAAATTAATGCTTCCTCGAGGAGATGCCCCAAAAGAAATTAATGGTTTTAAATCGGCTAGTTTATATTTTTCTGGATAACGGGTTGCAAATACAATATCGAGGATATATTTTTCAATTTTTTCATCCATGTACACCTCGCGAACAACTGATTGTGCTTTTAAAATCTGTTCGATAGAAACTACTGCGTTTACATTTTCAAAGCCTCCTTTTAAATTAGCACGAACAATCATCTGCTCCTCATCCATTTTTGGATAATCAATAACCGTTTTAAGCATAAAACGATCCACTTGTGCTTCTGGTAAAGGATATGTACCTTCTTGCTCAACAGGGTTTTGAGTTGCCATTACCAAAAATGGTCTGTCTAAAATAAAAGTTTCATCACCAATAGTAACTTGCTTTTCTTGCATCGCCTCTAACAAAGCCGATTGAACTTTTGCTGGAGCACGGTTAATCTCATCAGCAAGTACAAAGTTTGCGAAAATAGGTCCTTTCTTAATAGAGAAATCGTTTTCTTTCATGTTAAAAATTAACGTCCCAGTAACATCTGCCGGCAATAAGTCTGGTGTAAACTGAACCCTGCTAAAACTCCCATCAACCGCCTGAGCTAGTGTGTTAATAGCTAATGTTTTTGCCAATCCTGGTACACCTTCAAGCAAAATATGGCCTTGCCCTAATAACCCAATAAGCAAGCGCTCAACCATGTGCTTCTGGCCTACTATTACTTTATTCATTTCTAGGGTAAGTAAATCAACAAATGCACTTTCCTTCTCTATTTTTTCATTTATCGTTTTAATGTCAATTGTACTAGTATCTTCTATCATTTGGTAATTTTTTTGAAAGCTTGAATATAGCTTACATTTTTAAACACCGCAAATTGTTAAAATTTTTTATAGGTTCCTGTTAATAATTGGTTAAAAATTCCAGTCTTTATAAGACATTATAAAGTTTTCTTTATTATTTTTAAAGCACAAATCTACGCGCAATGACAAAAACTAAATTTTCAAGAATCATATCAGGTGTAATGAGTTGGGGCTATTGGGGAAAACAATTGAGCACAATTGACATGATTGACCTTATACGCCATTGCATAGAAAATGATATAGCAACCTTTGACCATGCAGATATTTATGGAGGCTACACTACCGAAGCAGATTTTGGTAATGCTCTAAATATGATGGATATAAAGCGTGAAGATATTCAACTAATTAGCAAATGTGGTATACAAAATGTTGATGGGGCGAGACAGAACCGAATCAAACATTATAACTATTCAAAAGAATATATTATTTGGTCTGTTGAAGAGTCCCTAAAAAACTTAAAAACAGAATATTTAGATGCGCTTCTTTTACATAGACCAAGTCCTTTAATGCATCCATTTGAAGTTATGGAGGCGGTTGCAAAACTTGCTCAAGATGGTAAAATAAAGGATTTTGGTGTGTCTAATTTTACTCCGTCTCAAGTGAATCTTATTTCTAGTGAAGTACCGGTCACCATCAATGAAATTGAGTTTTCGCTTACATGCCACAATGCATTGCATAATGGTGCTTTAGACCAAATGATGCTTAAAAAAATCACGCCCATGGCATGGTCTCCATTGGGCTCTGTTTTTAAAGAGGACACTGAACAAACTAGACGTATTCATAGAGAGCTTGGGCCGTTAATGGAAAAATATAATGCTACTGAGGACCAACTGCTTTTAACCTGGATTTTAAAACATCCTTCCAATATATATCCTGTGATAGGTACAACCGAAAAATCAAGAATTTCTAAGGCAAATGAAGCCCTTTCCATAGATTTAGAATTGGAAGATTGGTTTTCTATCTTAGTTGCCAGTCAAGGGCATAAAGTGCCTTAAATACACATTTGGGTTTCCCGCATTAACATGATTAATAAACGCCTTTTAATTAAACACCTATTAGCTCATAATGATGAGAATAGCTTTTATGATAAAAAGCGAAAAATTGACATTAGTGTAAAAGAGGGAAAAGCAAAATTTTTAAAACACATCTGCGCACTATCCAATAGTAATCCAAAAAACAACTCGTATATCGTAATTGGGGTCGAAGATGAGGACAATAAAATTATTGGGGTTGATTTTTTTGATGACAGTAAAATACAGAACCTCATCAATGCCTATCTCTCAAATCCACCAATAGTGCAATACGAAAATATTCCGTTTCCTCATTTAACAGATGATAAAGTTGTGGGATTAGTAACGATAAGGCCGATAAACATGATTACATCATTACGTAAAAACATTTGGAAATATTACGGAGGCTCTGTTTTTTTTAGAGACGGTAGTATGAGCATGCCAAAAGTTTTCGATATTGAGATTAAGGACGTCAATTCTGAAATTGTTTTTGCCATAGAGAATCATGCGCAGAATAATATTCAATATACCTTGGACGGTGTTTTTGATTTCTTAAATAAACGCAAGGATTTTAATCCACAGTACATGGTCTTCAAAGAATATTTTGTTATGTGCTGGGCCGGTCAAAAAAAGGAAGTAAAGGACGAAACCTTTTTTTCTCGTGTGGATATAGAACTTATAAATGAACAGGTGAGGCTCTTTTTTTCAACTTTAGACGAGGTTTCAATATCATACAATGAAGATTCTTTCAAAATTATAGAATATGTCAATTTGGGTTTTCAAAATTCGAACAAATATTACCCTCTTGAAGAAACCCTAATAAAATTTGAAGACAATGCAGGATATAATATTGAAACCAAACTTCTTTTTGAGCCTCCTCAGTACGATAAAAAAGTATTGCATCATATATTTAACGCTAATAATGCCATTTTAGCAAAGTTGAAAAAAGGCATTTCACTCAACAAAATTGAAGAGCAAGACGTAAAAAACCTACCTGTTACGTATTTAATTTGTTATCTCAATTTGTTTCATGATGCAATTGATAAATTGCATGATTCTAAATCCTATTTAAAAGAATATAATGAAGAGGTATACCGTTTGTACAAAGAATCGATTAGGATATTACGGAAGGTAAAATACAGTTAAACCTGTTTTTTTGTAATACAATGCCGTTAATACAGATTTATATGTCGCTTACAGTTTTTTTAAAACACCATAATATCTATTTACGATATTTGCTCTGCTATTAATCAATTATGACAATTTATTTCTAATAAGAAACAAGTTTCATATAAAAAAACCGTTACAGATTGTAACGGTTTTTTTTGTATCTATTTATAATAAATAAAACATTAAATATAATGCAGGTGTAAAACCTAATAATGAAATATATAATTTATACTTTGACCTTTTAAAAATGAACAACAAACTAAATGGAAGAATTGTAAATACTAAGGTCATTGCAATTACCAACTGCCATTTATCAACCAAATATTCAAAATTACCAGAGTCATAATCCAAATATGCAATGATATTGGTAAACACAAAACTTACTGCTAGTAATATATATAACAGCTTTCGTCTCATTTTTACAAATCAAATTTAATGCCTTGTGCTAAAGGCAGCTCATCAGAATAGTTAACTGTGTTTGTTTGTCTTCTCATGTACACTTTCCAAGCATCAGATCCAGACTCACGTCCACCGCCGGTTTCTTTTTCACCTCCAAAGGCGCCACCAATTTCGGCTCCTGAAGTTCCGATGTTTACGTTAGCAATACCACAATCTGAACCAGCAAAAGACAAAAACTTTTCAGCTTCTTTCATTTCGTTTGTCATAATTGCAGAAGATAATCCTTGAGTAACACCGTTTTGAAGTTCTATGGCATTTTCAACTTCTCCTGAATATTTCATTAAATATAAAATTGGAGCAAATGTTTCGTGTTGCACAATTTCAAAATGATTTTCGGCTTCAATAATTGCAGGCTTAACATAGCATCCACTTTCATAGCCTTCACCTTTTAATACGCCACCATCAACCAATACATTCCCGCCTTCAGCTTTTGCTTTTTCTATCGCGGCTAAATACGTATTTACGGCATCATGGTCTATTAATGGCCCAATATGATTCTTTTCATCTAATGGGTTACCAATAGTTAATTGCCCGTAAGCACCAACAATAGCATCTCTTACTTTATCGTAAACCGATTCATGAATGATTAATCTACGCGTAGAAGTACAACGTTGTCCGCAAGTTCCAACTGCACCAAATACGGCGCCGGGAACAACTACTTTTAAGTCGGCTGTTGGTGTAATAATAATTGCATTGTTACCCCCTAATTCTAATAAAGATTTACCAAAACGTTGGGCAACAGTTGCGCCAACAATTCTTCCCATACGAGTAGAACCCGTTGCAGATATTAAAGGAATACGAGTATCGGTTGTCATGTATTCACCAACTCTATAATCGCCATTAATAATACAAGATATGCCTTCTGGTAAATTATTTTCTTTTAAGATTTCCGCAATAATATTTTGACAAGCTACAGCGCATAAAGGTGCCTTTTCTGAACCTTTCCAAACACACACGTCTCCACAAATCCAGGCTAATGCTGTGTTCCAAGCCCAAACTGCCACTGGAAAGTTAAATGCCGAAATAATGCCAACAACACCAATTGGGTGCCATTGCTCTCTCATTACGTGTCCTGGTCTTTCTGAAGGAATGGTTTGTCCATTTAACTGGCGTGATAATCCTACTGCGAAATCACAGATATCAATCATTTCTTGAACCTCTCCGTAACCCTCTTGCAAAGATTTACCCATTTCATAAGACACTAATTTTCCAAGAGGTTCCTTTAAATCTCGAAGTTTGTTGCCAAATTGACGAACAATTTCCCCACGTTGTGGAGCCGGCATATTTCTAAAAAACTTAAAAGCTTTCGTTGCTATTTCCATTACTCTTTCGTAGTCTTCAAGAGTAGTGGTTTTTACCTTTCCTATTAATTCCCCATCAACAGGAGAATAAGACTCAATAACCTCTCCATTGGAAAAATTATTAGAACCTGTCGATGTTCCTTCATTTATAGCTTTAATACCTAATTGCTTAAGTGCTTCTTGTATTCCGAAATCAGTAGTAACTGCTTCCATAAATTTATATTATTGTTTTGTTTTTTTGCGAATATACTAATTTATTGAATCAAGGCTTCAGAAAAGACCTTTAAAATACTACCTTTAATACCACAATTTTTATGTCATATTCTTATGAAAAAATACATCCTCTTATTTGTGTTGACCATTATTTTTGTTTGTTGTAAACAAAAAGAAAATACATCAACTTCAGGAAATATTAAAGAACAACTGGTGCCCGAATTTTCAATCGCTATTCATGGTGGTGCAGGAACCATTTTAAAAAAGAATATGACCCTCGAAAAAGAATCCGCGTTCAAAGCAACCTTAGAAGAGGCAATACAGACTGGATATGCTATTTTAAAAGATGGAGGAACGAGCTTAGATGCAGTAACTAAAACCATAAATATTATGGAGGATTCTCCATTATTCAATGCAGGAAAAGGTGCCGTTTTTACAAATGCAGAAACCAATGAACATGACGCATCCATAATGGATGGGCAAACCTTGAATGCAGGAGCATCTGCAGGGACGACAATTGTTAAAAATCCTATTAATTTGGCAAAGGCCATTATGGATAATTCTCCACATGTTATGCTCTCAGGACAAGGCGCTAATAACTTTGCAAAAGAGAAAGGTTTGCAAGTAGTTGACCCTAGCTATTTTTATACTGAAAGACGATTTAATTCTCTTCAAAAAGCTAAGGCATCTGAAAAAGTTGAACTCGACCACAATGATAAATCTGCTTATTATGATGCCGATATCAAAGACTCAAAATTTGGAACGGTTGGTTGTGTTGCATTAGACAAACATGGTAATTTGGCTGCTGGCACATCCACTGGGGGTATGACCAATAAGCGATGGGGGCGCATAGGTGATTCCCCAATAATTGGAGCTGGGACTTATGCCAATAACAATACCTGTGCTGTGTCAAGCACTGGATGGGGAGAATATTTTATTCGTGGGATGGTAGCATACGATATTTCTGCTCTTATGGAATATAAAAGCATGAGCCTAGAAGAAGCGGCCAAAGAAGTCATCCAAAACAAATTAACCGCCCTAGGCGGAACAGGTGGTATTATAGCGGTAGACAAAAATGGAAATGTTGCTATGGAATTTAACACAGCAGGAATGTACAGGGCAAATATGAATGACAAAGGGGAGTTGGTTGTTGAAATTTATAAAGAATAAAATATGGAATTACCTT
>Ga0316189_10004215_pt1 | contig 13877 bp, 12 predicted proteins | sample LowCovwburrow_MG_FD_204930 | JGI IMG/M metagenome (GOLD analysis project Ga0316189, IMG submission 204930) | Coastal sediment microbial communities from Maine, United States - Lowes Cove worm burrow | ecosystem: Environmental > Aquatic > Marine > Coastal > Sediment | place: USA: Maine...
TAATTCATCGGAAGCATTTATAACTTTTTCTTTCAAACTTTCTTTATAATCAACGATCGTTTGTTGAACTGTTTTGTCAGCAATACCAATAATTTGTGCTGCTAAAATACCTGCATTCTGAGCTCCGTCCAGAGCTACTGTTGCCACTGGAACACCTCCTGGCATTTGTAATATTGATAGAACAGAATCCCAACCGTCAATAGAATTTCGAGATTTTACTGGTACACCAATTACAGGTAATGGACTCATAGAAGCTACCATTCCCGGTAAATGTGCAGCACCTCCGGCACCGGCAATAATGACTAATATTCCGCGCAAGTGTGCATTTTTTGCATAATCAACCAATTTATCTGGAGTACGATGTGCTGAAACTATATCAATTTCGGTTTCTATCTGAAAATCATGTAAAATTTTAACAGCTTCCTGCATCACAGGCATATCAGATTTACTGCCCATTATAATACCAACTTTAGCCATACTTATTTGTTATTATATGTTTAAGTTTAAAATAAATAGAATCAATATAAAGAAATATTGTATTTTTAAAAACCAAAGATAGTGTAAAAACAGAAACTAACTAAACTAAGAAAACCTAGAAATGCTACCTCTTTTCAATACTGTTGTTTCGTGGTTCTTAAAGAAAAGAAAACACCAAGTTGAACTTTTTTTAAAGTATCCTATTGATGTACAACAAGAGTTATTAATGAGGTTGTTAGTCACTGCACGTAATACCGAATTGGGTAAACAGTACGATTTTGATTCAATTTATGATTATAAATCGTTCGCAGAAAGAATTCCAATTCATCAATATGAAACAATTGAACCTTTAATAGAACGTACAAGAAGAGGAGAGCAAAATGTTTTCTGGCCAACAAATATTCAATGGTTTGCAAAGTCAAGCGGTACGACCAACGCAAAGAGTAAGTTTATCCCTGTAAGTAATGAAGCCTTAGAGAATTGCCATTTAAAGGCCGGTAAGGATATGCTCGCCTTATACATTAATAATAATGAGGACGCAGGTTTATTTAATGGTAGAGGTTTACGCTTGGGTGGGAGTAGTGCTATTTATGAAGATAATAACTCTTATTTTGGTGATTTATCGGCGATCATTATAGAAAATATGCCTTTTTGGGCCGATTTTAGTAGTTCGCCAAAAACGGAAGTGGCTTTGATGAGCGAATGGGAAACCAAGATGGAGGCTATAGTTAACGAAACCATTCATGAAAATATTACGAGCTTAGTAGGTGTGCCTTCCTGGATGCTGGTCTTGTTGAATGCCGTTTTAGAAAAAACAGGTAAGAATAATATTTTGGAGGTGTGGCCGAATCTGGAAGTCTATTTTCATGGTGGAGTTAATTTTAATCCATACTTAGAACAGTATAAAAAACTAATTCCAAAAAAAGATTTTAAATATTACGAAACATACAATGCTTCGGAAGGTTTTTTTGCTATTCAAGATAGCAACGATTCTAACGAATTGCTATTAATGCTCGACTATGGTATTTTTTATGAGTTTATTCCAATGGACATATATAAAGGAGAAGATTCTGTGGCTATCCCCTTACAAGAAGTTCAATTGAATAAAAATTACGCAATAGTTATAACTACAAATGCTGGTCTTTGGCGTTATTTGATAGGTGATACTGTAAAGTTTGTTTCTTTAAACCCTTATCGAATTAAAGTTACTGGTAGAACAAAACATTTTATCAATGTTTTTGGAGAAGAACTTATCATTGAGAATGCAGAGGAAGCCCTAAAGCGTGTGTGTAAAAAAACTAAAGCAGAAATTATTGATTATACGGTAGCGCCGATCTTTATGGATGGTAAATCGAAAGGATCACACGAGTGGATAATCGAGTTTAGAAAAGAACCAAAAAGCATAGCTTATTTTACCGAATTACTTGATAATGCTTTAAAATCTATTAATTCTGATTACGAATCAAAACGTTATCAAGATATGACCTTGACAATGCCAAAAGTCCATACCGCTAAAGAAGGATTGTTTTATGGTTGGTTAAAGAAAAAAGGAAAATTAGGAGGGCAGCATAAAGTACCTAGATTATCTAACAATCGAGATTTTATAGAGGAGTTGTTGACTGAGTCAAATTTACAAACAACTTAGTCAAATATGAATCCCATCGAAAAGGAAGTTTCATATAATACTTCAAATTCTTACAGTACTTTAAATACACTGACAAGTAAAACAAGAAATGTATGGTTTGTGTGTCATGGTATAGCTTATTTAAGTAGATATTTTTTAAAATATTTTGATGAACTTGATAGTGAAGCGAACTATATTATCGCACCACAAGCACCTAGTAAATATTATTTAGGCTCGGCTTATAAGCATGTAGGCTCAAGTTGGCTTACAAAGGAAAATACAGCTCAAGAAATTGAAAACGTTATGAACTATTTTGATGCTGTGTTAGAAGCTGAAAAGCTACCAAGTAATATTAATTTAATAGTTTTAGGATTTTCTCAAGGGGTTTCAGTAGCAACAAGATACGTTGCTAAGAGAAAATTAAAATGTGATCAATTAGTTTTGTTGGCTGGAGGAATTCCAAAAGAACTCAAGGTTCAAGATTTTACTTTTCTTAAAGGTAAAACGAAAGTTTCTTTAATGTATGGAACTCAAGACGAATACTTAAGTACAAGATTTTTAGGTGATGCAAAACAACGTTTTTATAATTTATTCGGAAACGACGCAGAAATTATCAATTTTGAGGGAAAACATGAGGTTCCTAAAGAGCTTATAAATAAACTTGTTTAAAGTTTATATTTTCCTTTCAATCACATAATTAACCATATTTATTAGCGATTTTTTATAGTCAGAATCAGGATAATCTTCTAATAATTGCAACGCTTCTTGTTGGTATGCTATCATTTTATGGATAGTATATTCAATACCTCCATTTTCTTTAACAAAAGCAATAACTTCTTTCACTCGTTTTTTATCTTTATTATGATTTTTTACTGAATTAATCAACCATTTTTTATCTTTTGAGCTACATGTATTCAAGGTGTAAATTAAAGGCAAGGTCATTTTTTGTTCTTTAATATCAATACCTGTAGGTTTCCCTATTTTGGCCTCGGTATAATCAAATAGATCATCTTTCATTTGAAATGCCGAGCCTATCATTTCACCAAATTTTCGCATTTTCTGAATTTCTTCATCTTTTGCACCGACGGAAGCTGCACCAATACTACAACATGCGGCAATTAAAGTCGCCGTTTTTTGACGAATAATTTCGAAATAAATAGCTTCTGTAATATCTAATTTTCGAGCTTTTTCTATTTGTAATAATTCGCCCTCACTCATTTCTTTTAAGGCGATAGAAATAAGTTTTAGTAAATCAAAATCATCATGATCTACAGAGAGTAATAAACTTTTTGAAAATAAGAAATCACCAACTAGTACAGCGATCTTATTTTTCCATAAAGCATTGATAGAAAAAAATCCACGACGACGGTTACTATCATCAACTACATCATCATGTACTAGAGAACCAGTATGAATTAATTCAATTAGCGAGGCTCCGCGATAGGTGCGTTCGCTAAATTGACCCCCAGAGACCATTTTTGCAACTAAGAAAACAAACATAGGTCGCATTTGTTTTCCTTTACGTTGTACTATAAAATGGGTAATGCGGTTTATTAGGGGAACCTTAGAACTCATAGACTCTTTGAATTTTACTTCAAAGAGTTCCATTTCCTGTTGAATAGGTAGTTTTATTTGCTCAACGATTTTCATTAGAACTTCAAATGTAAAATTTCATTGCAAATAAGCATGTTAAATACTTACTTTTTTTGTTCAATCTTGGCCCAACTATCTCGTAAAGGTACGGTTCTATTAAAAACTAAATGATCTTGAGTGCTATCATCATCGAGGTTGAAATAACCCAAGCGCTGAAACTGAAAACGATCACCAATTTTGGCTTCCTTTAAACTGGGTTCAACAAAAGCATTTGTATTTATTTCTAAAGAATTTGGGTTAATAAATTCTTTAAAATCTTTGTCCTTCTGAGCATCTGGTGCTTCATCACTAAACAATCTGTCGTACATACGCACTTCAGCTTTTATAGCATGTTCGATAGAAACCCAATGCAAAGTACCTTTTACTTTGCGCATACTTTCTTCGCTTCCGCTTCCGCTTCTACTTTTTTCATCATAAGTACAATGAATCTCAGTTATTTCTCCTTGCGAATCCTTTATAACAGATTCTGCTTTAATGATATAAGCATTTTTTAATCGAACTTCCTTGCCCAGCTTTAAACGGAAGAATTTTTTATTTGCCTCTTCTCTAAAATCTTCTTTTTCGATATAAATTTCTCTAGAAAACGGAACTTTTCTAATACCGGCATTTTCATCTTCAGGATTATTTTCGGCTTCTAACCATTCTTCTTTTCCTTCAGGGTAATTTATGATAACCACTTTTACAGGATTTAGAACAGCCATTACACGAGGTGCAGTTTTATTCAAATCATCTTTGATGCAAAATTCTAAGAGAGCCACGTCAGTTACATTGTCACGTTTGGCTATGCCTGCTAATTCACTAAACTTTCTGATAGAATTAGGCGTATAGCCTCTACGACGTAAACCTGAGATGGTAGGCATTCGTGGATCGTCCCATCCATTAACATGACCTTCTTCAACCAATTGTAATAATTTACGTTTACTCATAACGGTATAACTCAAATTACGACGGGCAAACTCACGTTGCTTTGGGCGTAGTTTAGAATCGTCATAAATCTGATCTAAAAACCAGTCATATAATTCACGGTGTGATTTGAACTCTAAAGTGCATAATGAATGTGAAACTTGCTCAACATAATCAGACTCACCATGTGCCCAATCATACATAGGATAAATATTCCAGTTATTACCAGTTCGATGATGTGATTTTCTTAACACACGATAAATAATTGGATCACGCATGAGCATATTTGGTGATGCCATATCAATTTTTGCACGTAAAATATGAGAACCTTCCTCGAAATCGCCATTTTTCATTTTCTCAAAAAGATCTAAATTTTCTTCTACAGAACGATCTCTATTTGGGCTATTTACACCAGGTTCAGTAGGTGTTCCTTTTTGTTTGGCAATTTCTTCCGAAGATTGATTGTCTACATATGCTTTTCCTTTTTTAATCAAAAGAATTGCCCAATCATATAATTGTTGAAAATAATCTGAAGAGTACAATTCGTTTGCCCATTCAAAGCCTAACCATTTGATATCTCCTTTAATTGCATCGACATATTCCTGTTCTTCTTTGGTGGGATTGGTATCATCAAATCTCAAATTAACGGGTGCATTATATTTGATACCTAAGCCAAAATTCAAACATATTGATGCCGCGTGCCCAATATGTAAATAACCATTAGGTTCTGGTGGAAAACGAAAACGAAGTTTATTTTGATCTAAGCCATTAGTCAGATCTTCTTCTACAATTTGCTCTAAAAAATTGAGTGATTTTTTTTCTTCGGACATTTCTTAAAATTGAAATGCAAAAATAATGAAAATAAGTTATTAACTGCTTTAAAACTGCGTTAAAACCCGAGCATAGCTTTAGCGATATAGAAGAATAAAAAGATGCCAAATATATCATTGCTGGTTGTAATAAAAGGACCAGTGGCAATGGCGGGATCTATACCTCTTTTGTCTAGAATAATTGGTACAAAGGTTCCAACTAGGGCTGCTACAATAATAACACACATCATAGAAATTGCTACCGTTACGCTAAATCGTATTTCCATGCTCATTAAAAAACCGGCCAAAATAACTAGTATGCCTAGCACAACTCCACTAATTAAACTAAGTCCAACTTCTTTTACTAGTCTGTTTAAAAGGCTTCCTTTAACATTGTCATTTGCTAAACCTTGAACAATAATTGCAGACGATTGAACGCCTACATTTCCTGCCATCGCTGCAATAAGAGGTGTGTAAAAAAATAATTCTTTATATTTTGACAACGCCCCTTCAAAACCTTCCATAATTAGTACCGAACCCAAACCACCAATTAACCCTAAAATTAACCAGGGTAGTCGCGCTTTAGAAAGTTCGAATATGCTATCGTCTGCCTCTACTTCTTGTGTGATACCAGCCGCTAATTGATAATCTTTTTCTGCTTCCTCCTTGATAACATCTACAATATCATCAATAGTAATTCTACCTAACAAACGCTCTTTATCGTCAACAACAGGAATGGCTTCTAAATCATACTTTTGCATGATTTTTGCCACCTCTTCTGCATCTTCATGTACATTGACGGAATCTACTTTTGGGATATAAACTTCCGAAATAGGCGACTTTGTAGGTGTTACTAACAAATCTTTTAAAGAAAGACGACCCTTTAAAACATTGTGATCATCGACTACATAAATTGAATGTACGCGCGTAACGTTTTCGGCCTGAGCTCGCATTTCACGAACACATTTAAGCACCGTCCAGTTTTCATTTACCTTGACTAATTCCTTTGCCATCAATCCACCTGCGGAATCTTCGTCGTAAGCTAATAATTCCTTAATATCCGCTTTGTGCTCTTCATTTTCAATTTCTGAAATTACATGTTCTTGACGTTCCTCCGGTAATTCAGCAATCATATCTGCCGCATCATCAGTATCTAGTTCATCTAGCTCTTCTGCAATTTCTTTGGCCGATAAATTTTGTAATATTTTCTCTCGAATATCCTCATCGAGTTCTATTAAAATATCAGAAGTTTTATCACTATCTAATAATTTAATGATATAGGTTGATTGTTCGAGATCTAAATCCTCTAGAACTTCAGCAATATCAGCGTGATGCTCATCTTCCAAAAGGGCAAGAATAGCCTTGTCATCTTGTTGTCGGATGAGTGCTATTATTTGCTCAATAAGTTCTTTTGTTAATTCAAATGGCATCCTTTGCTATTTTTTGCGTCAAACTTATAAACTCCTGAACTGATAATTGTTCAGGACGTTGCGCAAATATAGCATCTTCTCTTAATTTATCTGATAAATTCAAAGATTTTAAGCTACTTCGTAACATTTTTCTACGTTGGTTGAAAGCAGTTTTTACTACCTTGAAAAATAATTTTTCATCAACGGGTAGAGTATAATTTTCTTTACGGATGAGGCGAATTACTCCAGAATCTACTTTTGGTGGAGGATTAAAAACACTAGGCGGTACAGTAAATAGGTATTCTACATCATAAAAAGCCTGTGTTAGCACAGAAATAATTCCATAGACTTTACTTCCGGGACCTTCAGCGATTCTTTTAGCCACTTCCTTTTGGAACATGCCTGAAAATTCAGGTATTCGTTCTTTGTTTGCTAAAGTTTTAAATACAATTTGTGATGAGATATTATAAGGAAAATTGCCAATGATAGCGAGCTGTTTATGACCGAAAAAATCATCTAAATTAAGTTTCAGAAAATCTTTAGAAATAATTCTATCACTTAGATTTGAGTAATGCACCTTAAGATATTCAACCGATTCTGTATCAATTTCAATAACATGAGTTGTAAATCTTTTTTCTAACAAGTACTTTGTTAAAATGCCCATGCCCGGACCAATTTCCAAAACATCATCATAATTATCTCCACGAAGAGAATCCGCTATATTTTTTGCAATATTTTCATCAGTTAAAAAATGTTGCCCAAGATATTTTTTTGCTTTGACCGACATTTATGATTGGGCATAATTAATAACATAATTAATTACTTTTAACTCTGTTCTAAATGCCAATAATTTGTTTCCAAATAGTTGAATACCTTCTTCTCTTAATCTTGCGGCATCTTCTTCGTAGTAACTATCTAATGTTTCTTTACTATCAGTTGTGTATTGAATTGAGTAGGTAACACCGGTATCTTCTTCAACCAGAACCTGACACATTTTTGCCTCAGAGAATTTACCTGTAGCCAAAACATCGGGAATATGTTTTTCTTGCATCCATCGGAGCCATTCGTTATGCACAGATTCCTCTATATTTATGGTAACATTGTATATATACATATTTAATGTGAAAATTTGTTTTTGAAGAATTAAATAGTTTCTAAATTATTATATTTTTTAATTGATAATATCTCCTCGTAATTTCCTAAATCGTTTACGCGCATCTACTAAATATATACTTGATGGAAATTCAAATATTATTTTTTGATACATTTCTTTTGCCTTTTCAAAATCGTTCAATTGATTTTCATATAATTGACCTAATTTAAAATAACAATTATCAACTAAAATACCATCTGATTGGAGTGTTATAATTTTTTGATAGTTGTTTTCTGCAAAATCATACTTTTTTGTTTTCTCAAATAACGCTGCCTGTTTGAATAAAGATTCATCTTCTATTGGGTGTCCTTTAAAATTGGTTAAAACAGCGCTCAAACTATCAATAGCTTCTTTGGTTTTATTCTGGAAGGCTAATAAATCTGCTTTAGCATAAGCCATTAGAGCTTTTGGAATTGAATCATCAGCAATATTATCTGAAATCAATAAATGTAATTCCAAAGCATCATTGGCAATTAACTGTGAAGTTGAACTTTTTAAAACTTTTAATTGCGTTAATGCCCATTTATAATCACCTTTAAAATAAGAAGTTTGTGCCACTTTAAAACGAGCAGTTTGAGCCAGAGTGCTATTTTTAAGTTTGGTCTGTACTTGTGTATAACTTATTAAAGCCTGATTAAATTTACTAGTATACACCAGTACATCTGCCAATTTTATTTTTACAGAACCATTTTGGAACTCAGAAGTTGTTTTTTTTAAGGCTCCTTTTAAAATTGCAATTGCCTCTTGCGGTTTATCCTTTTTAAAAGTTAAAAAATCGGCATAAGCTATTTGTAGATCAATTGTATTACTATTGATACCGTAATTAGTCAGTAATTCTTTGAATTTTAGGTCAACATCATCATACTCTTTTTGTGAGTTTGCAGTTGCAATATTTGATTCTAATAAGTATAATTCGGCATTTACTCGATCATCAGGACTACTGGTATTTTCTAAAACATATTCAAAAGTGTTTTTTGTTGTTTCATAGTCATTATTATCAAAAGCAAGAGCTCCCAAATCAACAATACGATTTAAGTTTTCAAGATTTCTTTTGTATAAGGCTTTTTCTTGTGTCAAAGCTTTTGAATAATCTTTTTGCTGCATGTATAGCCAACTTAGCAAAAAATTCCAGGAATCTTTTGGATTTTTTTGTAGTCTTTTTATAAGTAATTTTCTAAATAATATATTATTTGAATCTTGACTATCATCAGTAATAAAACGTCCGGCGTAACGTTGTACAGTAGAAAAATAACTTTCATTTTTTTCTATCATATTTAAGTAAGAATCAAACATTTTTTCTATTTCTGCTTGTTCACCATAAATAGAAGCTACATAGGCATCATATGTTAATGTTGGATTCAATTCCATAGCCAATAGATAGGATTTTAATGCATACTTTAATAAATGATTATCTTTAAAAGTACGACCAACCAAATAACCAGAACTTGGATTTTCTTTAACCGATTGAAGTGCTAAATCATAATATGGTTTTGCCAATTCTTCTTGATTTTGTAGTTGAAGGTTGTAGCCTATTTCAATATTCAAGTAAAATTGATTAGGAAACTCATTGATCCGTTCATCTAACAATTTTGAAGCCTGCTCAAAATTTTCAGTAAGTTGAAAGCAAGAAAGTAACTTTTTAAAATAATCACGTCTTATTTTATTTTGCTCATGCAGCTGTTTATAGATTACAGTTGCTTTTTTGTATTCACCTTTTCTAAAATAATTATCTGCTAATTGAGAATTTTGTGAATAGCAAAAGGAAGTAAATAATAGTAATGTAACAATAAATTTTATTCTCATGACGTTATAGTACAGCTTCAAAGGTACTAAAAGAAGTGTTAAAAATTTGATAAAAAGTATGAGTTAGAGAATTACTATGTAACATTTTGGCATGACATTTGTCTTAATAGTATAATAACTAAATACTTTTACAATGATTGAATTAAAGAAACACTACGAAAACGCAAAGAGCAGAGCAACCCTGTTTATGGAAAAAGGAAATATTAGTGCTTATATAAACGCATTGATTGAAATGAACAGATTTAAAAAATTAATGGTTGCTGTATCTAGAAATTAATTGATGATATTAAAGCCGGTATATTTTTGTAGCACCATAGGTATTTTGATACCTTCTGGGGTTTGATAATTTTCTAATATACCCGCTAGTACTCTAGGTAATGCTAAGGCACTTCCATTAAGGGTATGTGCCAATTGACTTTTACCATCGGCATTTTTAAATCGCAACTTCAGACGATTTGCCTGAAAAGTTTCAAAATTAGAAACTGAACTGATTTCTAACCATCTTTCTTGAGCGGTAGAAAAAACTTCAAAATCATAAGTTAAGGCAGCAGTAAAACCTAAATCACCTCCACACAATCTTAAAATACGATACGGTAATTCGAGTTCTCGTAAAATTTCTATTACATGACCGACCATTCCGCCAATTATTTTGGGAAAATCTTTCCCATGAAGAGCATCGTAAGATTTATCTGGATGCTCGATACGAACAATTTCTACTTTATCAAATTGATGCAATCTATTTAAACCTCTTACATGTGCACCATATGAACCTGCTTCCCGTCTGAAACAAGGCGTATATGCAGTATGTTTTATAGGAAAATCAGTTTCTTTTAATAATACGTCTCTATATAAATTTGTAACGGGTACTTCAGCGGTTGGTATTAAATATAACTTATCAACAGTTGCTTCATACATTTGCCCTTCTTTATCAGGTAGTTGACCTGTACCAAAACCAGATGCTTCATTTATTAAATGTGGCACTTGAACTTCTTGGTACCCGGCGTCGGTATTCTTATCTAAAAAATAAGAGATTAAAGCTCGTTGTAATTTCGCGCCTTTACCTTTATATACCGGAAAACCCGCACCTGTTATCTTCGTACCTAATTCGAAATCTATAATATCATACTTTTTAGCCAGCTCCCAATGAGGTAAAGCTTTTTCAGATAATTTAGGAATATCACCTTCGCGGAAAACTTCTTCATTATCTTCAACTGAATTTCCTAGTGGAACAGTTTGATGTGGGATATTTGGAATTTGATATAAAAGTTCTTTTAATTGAACCTGAGTTGAGTTTAATTTTTCATTTAAGTCTTTTGACTCTTCTTTTAATTGTCCCGTTTTTTCTTTAAGAATAGTGGCTTTTTGATTTTCACCAGATTTGAATAAATTACCAATCTCTTTAGAGATTTTATTAGATTCTGCTAAAACAGCATCTAATTCTGTTTGAGTTGCTTTTCGAATTTCATCAACACGTAATATTTCCTGAATAATCGTTTTGGCATTCTCGAAATTTCGAACAGCTAAACCTTTTAAAACGTGCTCTATATTCTCACTAATGTAAGCAACTTGTAACATGATAGTAATTTTATAAGGGAGCAAAGATAGTAATTGATTCACGATTTATGAATTTAGATTTACGAATCTTTTGTCTTTTAAAATTAAATTTGAAAGATAAGATATGTTATTGTTTTAATGTGGAACTGTTAAAGGGTAAAATCCACGAACTGTGCTTGAAATGATTCCATTTTAATGATGCCAGATCTATGGAGTCATTAATAAAAGGCTGATATGGTCTGCCATTTACACTTATTTTGCCTTTTACATAAACGGCAACATCTTTATTATTTTTTGCAGCTTCTTTTTTAAGGCGTTGAGCAAATTGCCAGATCATATCTGGTTTTGTACTAATATCACCCTTTTGTTTTGTAGTTAAGTAATTATTGAGGTTAATTATTTTCTTTTCTTTAGTCTTTTTATCTACAACTGTAAAAGTTTGATTGCCAATTTTACTGCGTAACATCATGCGCCAACTCAAACGATGTCCTTCTTCGGTAAATAAAACATCACCCTTTATAAACCAATGCCTTAATGGTAAAGCTAATTGTACGAAAAAATAAATTGCCATTAATGGAACTAAATATTTTTTAAAACCTGGAATTCGAATTTCATTAGTAGTGTATAGAGATTTTCTTTTTAAGAATATATTTCTGATAGTTTTAGGATCAAAAAAGAACACAGCAAAAGCTAGCGATAAGAACGGAAAAATACCAACTTGAAATATAATGGCATTAAATAAATGAAAGAAAATAGATAAACAAAAAGCAAATACACGTGTTCGTTTGAACAGTAATAAAGGTACAATTAGTAAATCAAAGAATAAACCACCATAACTTAAGAAATAATGAAACCATTCTTTCGTGAATAGATTACCAACTAACGGATAATTGGTTTTCGGGGCTAGAAATAGTTTTGCAGGAATTGCATTCAGCCAATCGGGATATGTCTTTGCGATGCCTCCAAAAAAATAAACTAAACCGATTTGTAATATTAATACTAAGGAGGTCCAATACGGTACTGAAATAGATTTTAAAGATGAATTTCTTTTAGCATCAAAAGAAGCATAGCCATTCGCCGGTTGAAATATCATAATAAAACTAAGTAAGGCCGTTAAATAATAATGGTTGTTATACGATGATTTTTGCATTAAATAGGTGGCGCTCCACATCAAAAAAAATGAGATCATTGCTATACGATAGCGATATCCTATCATGACACAAAAACCAAAAAGTCCCATCACTAAATAATAGAAATACATGCCATAGCCGGGGAGTGGTTGCAGAAAATCAAAACCAATAAAGTTGAAGGTGAACTTTGGTTCGACCAATGTTCTGGTAATCCAACCTGTAAATATGGCACCAACCGATTCAAGAAAAAGTAACAATCCGAAAATAATTCGGAAAACAATTAAAGGGGAATTGTCAATATGCTTAAAAAGAAACCTGTCCATTTTTTATTAGCTCACGAGCTGTGGCTTCATCTTTTTTTATCTGGACGAAAAGTTGTTCGATCGAATCAAACTTCTTTTCGTTCCGTAATCGTTTTAATAATCCAACTTGTATTTTTTCTCCATAAAGATTTTGATCAAAATCTAGTAAATGCACTTCAATGGTTTTTCTTTTACCATTTAATGTTGGGCGTTTTCCTATATTCATGATGCCATAATAATGCTTACTATTTATGTTCGTTTCAATAATATAAACACCAGATTTTGGTATTAATTTATGACGCTCTTTAATATCAATATTTATGGTTGGGTAGTTGTATTGTCTGCCTAATGCCTTGCCACTCACAACTTCACCGGTTAACATGTAATGATAGCCTAAATAAGAATTGGCTATTTCAATCGCTCCATCTTCTAGAGCTTTACGGATTTTAGTTGAGCTTACGGTGATGTTCTCTATGTCTTGAGCAGGAATCTCTGTTAAATCAAAGTTATAAGTTTCACTATATTCTCTTAACTGTTCAAAATTCCCTTCTCTATTTCTACCAAACCTATGATCATAACCAATTATCAGCTTTTTCGTTTGAAGATGTTTTACCAATATTAATCTTACAAAATCTAAAGCTGTGAGTCTTGAAAATTCTTTTGTAAAAGCTTGAATAATTAAATTGTCTAAACCATTTTTCTGTAACAACTGTATTTTTTCATCAATCGTGTTAAGTAACTTAATGGTGTTACTCTTTTGCAATACCATCCTTGGATGAGGAAAAAAAGTTAAAATAACAGATTCACTATTACTCTCTTTTGCATTTTGGATCAATTTTTTGATAATCTCCTGATGGCCAATATGCACACCGTCAAAAGTACCAATAGTCACAATTGATTGTTTTTTGATGTCAGAAAACTCCTGATACGATTTGTAAATTTTCACAAAGGGAAAAATTTATGTTTTTTGGAAATTGATAATTATATAATAATGGCGTCAAAATTAGCGATTCTATTTAGAATTCTTCAATTAGCGACAAGCTATTTTTCACAATTTACA
>Ga0316189_10004216_pt1 | contig 13876 bp, 9 predicted proteins | sample LowCovwburrow_MG_FD_204930 | JGI IMG/M metagenome (GOLD analysis project Ga0316189, IMG submission 204930) | Coastal sediment microbial communities from Maine, United States - Lowes Cove worm burrow | ecosystem: Environmental > Aquatic > Marine > Coastal > Sediment | place: USA: Maine...
GCTTATACTGGTCAGTAAATAATTAATGCGACTGGACGATTTAAAGGATATGAATCTGAAACTTCCGCAAAGAACCGCGCCCGGCTCATTAAGCTTCAATACCACTCCGGCAGCCATCACAAAATGGCTTGACGACCTGCCCCTGCTAAACACCGGAAAAAGCCAGCAACTGATTGACGGCGCACTGGAACAAATCAATGCCGTCAACATCCCGACTGACAATAGGCAGCAAACCCTTGAGCTGTTCACGCCGGCCGTGATGTGTGTGACCGACGCGCTGAAGAAAAAATTTCTGGACAAACAGCTGCCTTTGAAAGGCAATAATCAAATATATGCCACGCAAGCCCTCGAACTTTGCAATAAAATGGCTGCCGGCTACCGCATCCTGGTGGAGGATTTGCAGGGAAAAACCGCAGAGCTGCCGCAATTGACTATCGCCCTGCATCGCGCATTGCGCTATTTGAGCGAGATACTTCTGACCAGCTACCGTATCTATATGCAGTACCCTGCAGGCCTGTGGAAAACCATCAACGAACTTTACGCTGTCGCCGATGCAAATAATCTCTCACAGCAAACGGTAACCGACATCACCCTGAAAGAAGCGGCAGAAAGCAGCATTGAAACTGTTTACAAACAGATTCTGCTGCTCTCGCTGGCCTGCCCCTACCGATTGCGTCAGGGCGAAATTCACCTGGCTTACAACACCCTGGTGAACTGGGCTGGTGCCAGCCAGCTACACCGCGCGGGAGATGGAAATACGTACGGTCTGTTTTCCGTCAACCTGCTATCAGATAACCCGCCGTCATACCGCACACTGGAGAATGGCAATACGACCGACGCAAACACACGCATTCTTGACACCAAGAACATGTCTGCACAGATACGCGAGAGTCTCGATAACGACAAGACCCCGAATTTCGACACTCTACAGCGACTGATGCTGGCATGGGGTGATATGCCAAAGCGCCAGTTCGCACGCCACCCACAGGATGCGCCGGTGAAACTGATTATTGGCCTGAGTGCCATTCACCAGCTGGTACTCGATCCTTGCATAGAAGAACCGGAAGCCGATGACAGCATTAAAGACAAACACTATCTGCAGGACCCGACATTTGAGACGTCGACCAGCATTAATACAGGCAACCGGTATGGCTCAAGCTTCAAACAGCGGGTTGACCCGAGTGCCAGTCACCTGAAAGGTGCTTACGCCGCTGAAAACAAGAACACAACCCGCATCGAGTCCTGGAAAATAGCGGATATCAGCGCCGGTGGTTACTGCCTGTTGTGGGACAGCGATGAAATTTCCTGCGCCAGGGTAGGCGAACTGGTCGCAATGATCGAGAACGAACAATTGGACCCGGATAAATGGCAACTGGGTACTATTCGGCGTATGAAGTTTACCGAAGAACGCGGACTGGAACTCGGTGTCCAGTTGTTATCTCCCGGAGCCAGGGCTATCTGGGTCTACCCCTGCAAGGAAGGTGTCAACAGCGGTGACAAAATGCAGGGTATCCTGTTACCGGAGATCAAGGCTATCAAGGTGGAAGCATCGCTGCTGTTACCTTCTTTGCCTTTCCGCACAGGCAGCATGGCAACTGTTGAGGACAGCGAGTTGACCAATACCGTCTCGCTGACACGGCAACTGGAAAACTCCGGCAGCTTTGCCCAATACCACTTCACAACAGTCTAAAAACAGTGGTAAGAAAGACAGCCCTCCACCATGGAGGTCTGCAAGTACCAGGTCTGAATCGCTAGTAAAGCCTGATAAAGGCTTCCGGATATTCAACATGCCCTCCACCCGCGAGGCTGCCATCTACCAGCTCCCTGACAGTGAGCGCATCTTCCGGCGCGGGTAAATTACAACTCACCTGCAAATCCTTTGCTGTTATAAAACCAAAGCGCTTGTAGTACTCAGGGTGTCCCATTACCACGATGGTTCCGTAGCCTTTTTCCTTGGCAAGATTGATACAGGCATTAATCAGCTCAGAGCCAATGCCCCGGTGACTTTGTGATGGCACCACCGACATCGGCCCCAAAGCCAGTACATGTTTTTCGGACCCGTCCTTGCGCATCGGCACCCGGGTCATCAAGGCATGCCCCACAATGCGGCCACCCAGCTCAGCGACCAGAGAAAGCTCCCCGTTGTAAGTCATTGATTCTCTCAAAGCGCTAACCAGCTGCGCCTCCGCTTCACCCCCGAAGGCACTGATATGAACCACATCGATGGCGCGGATATCCTCCGCAGTTTCAGGTCTGACATTGATTACATGCATAGTTGTCTCCGGAAAAGAATTCTGATCTGCCCATGGCTGCTACGAAAGCCTAAATATACTGATTTTCAGATACTTGCATGCTATCAGGAAAAACTCTTTCAGGAAATACCCGGCGGGTTTTTGTTGCAGCGAGGTTCACTATATAGGGAGTGCTTCAGTCTTCCCGAAAATTGCCGAAAAACCTGTAGTCGGAGCCCGAGTCTGAGCTACAGCAGTCTCAGGGCGAAATATTCACCTTTCAGGGAACGGGGTCAGCTGTGAAAGACGGGGAAAATCTACACGTACTCATTGTCGAAGAAAGCAAAAACGATGCGGAATCTCTGGCCAATGTACTTCAGAATGCCGGTCACAGCATAAACTTCGATCATGCTGCAGATATCGACGGCATCGAAACTGCCGTACAAACACGGCAACCGCATGTCGTACTCTGCGGCAGCGGTGAATCACTGCCCCCTCCCGACGCAGTACAGACCCTGCTGGCCAGGCACGAACTGACAGCACCGATGATTGTCATTGCCGAGAAAGCGCCAGAGCAACAGGTCGTCGCTGCGAGAAAATCCGGCTTTGCCAACCTCATCTCCTACGACCAACCCGACCACCTGCACCTGTCATTCCAGAAAGAAGCTGCCTGCATCCGACTGCAGCAGCAATTAAAAGCCAGCAACGACACGCTGCGCGACAGCGAAAACCGCTGCCATTCCCTGATAGAAAATTCCAGTGATGCGGTCGCCTATATTCATGAAGGCATGCACGTCTATGCAAACCTGCCCTACATGAAACTGTTTTCAATCGAAACGGCAGAAGATGTCGAGGGCACACCCATTCTCGACATGATCAGCAGTGATCAGCGCAATACCTTCAGGGATTTCCTGAAAAGCTACCAGGACGACCATGCACACGAAAACACCCTTGAGATCAATTGCGTTAACCCGGCTGGTGAACTCTTCCACAGCAGCATGGAACTGGCACCGGCCACCATGGAAGGCGAACCCTGCACACAAATAATCATTCGCGTCAGCGCATCGAACGAGGCGCTCGAAAAGAAGATCAAGACACTGACCCAACAGGACATGGTGACCGGTTTGTCCAACCGTCAGTATTTTCTGCAGCTACTGAAGCAACGCATGGTCAGCCCGGAAACAGACGCAGAACATTGCGCCCTGCTGTATATAACACTGGATAATTTCAAGACCATTCGCGATGAAATCGGTATTGAAGCGAGTGACCAGGCATTACGGGACATTGCACAGATCCTGAAATCCAACTGCGGGGACAATGACTGCCTGTCGCGCTTTGGTGACTGCAGTTTCACTATCCTGCATTACGACACAAACCAGGAAAAAACACTCGGACTGGGTGAGACACTGCTGCACGGAATCGCGGGTAATCTTTCAGAAGTAAATGGCCGGGCGGTTACCATGACCGGCAGCATTGGCATCTGCACCATCGAAAAACAGGCCAGCGATGCACAGGCCCTGATCGCCTATGCAGACATGGCCTGCGAGGTGGCTCGCTGTTCCGGTGGCAACCGGATTCATACCCACAGCCATATCGTAGACGAACAATCCGGTAGCGAACAGGAACAGGAATGGGACAAGGTCATTCGCGCGACTATTGACGAGGAACGTTTCTACCTGGCCTATCAGCCTATTGTCAGCCTCAAAGGTGACACGCAACAGCGCTACGAAGTGCTGCTCAGGATTATCGATACGGCAGGACAGGTCATACTGCCCGGACAGTTTCTTTCCATTGCCGAGAAAAACGGTCTGAGCCGCGAGATCGACCGCTGGATAATTGATACGGCATTCAGTCAGCTTGGCAAGTTAAGGGCTGAAGACAAAGACATATCATTTTATATAAAGCTTTCCGGCGACACACTTGCAGATACCGGTCTGGCAGCATGGATTAATGAAAAACTGACAGAAAACGGCCTCTCCAGCAACAGTATTGTTTTTGAAATAGCGGAACAGACCGCTGTAAAAGACCTGACAAGCTCAATTAACTTCATACGGGAAATTCAAAAATTACCCTGCAAGGTCGCACTGGAACACTTTGGCCAGGGTGAACAACCCCAGCTACTGAACCACCTGCCCGTTGATATTCTTAAAATTCACGGCGCATTGATGGGCGGCCTGGGCAACAACAAGGCTCACCAGGAAAAAGTAAAGGAAATTACCGAGATGGCCCGGGAATCAGGCATTCAGTGCATTGCAGAATGCGTTGATGATGCCGGAAGTCTTGCGCACCTCTGGCAGGTCGGAATTGATTTTATCCAGGGGAATTTTGTGCAGGAACCGTGCAAAACCATCGACTACGACTTTGAAGGCGAGACAGCCTGAGCGAATTTGACCGGCATGCAATACAGCAACAACAGAAATCCGTTTAACACAACGGACCGCTATCTACCGGCCTGCCGGTCTGTGCCAGCGTGTTCAGTCGAAAACCAGCGACACCAGGCCGTCAGCCAGTTTGGGTTCGAACCAGGTGGACTTTGGCGGCATCACTTCGCCGGCATCCGCCACCGCCATCAGGTCTTCCATACGTGTCGGGTACATGGAAAAGGCAACGGCCATTTCACCGCTGTCAACCCGCTTTTCAAGCTCGCCAGGACCACGAATGCCACCGACAAAATCTATTCGGGTATCACGGCGCGGGTCTTCAATACCAAGCAACGGAGCCAGCAGGTTATCAGCCAGCAGGCTGACATCCAGACGGCCAACCGGGTCATTCGGGATCAGGTCTTGCCTGATAGCGAGACGGTACCATTGTCCGGCGAGATACATTCCAAAGGTCGCTGGACTATCCGGTCGCACCGCGGCATCGGCAGGGATAACACTGAAACGCCCGGCTACGCTCGCCAGCAGGGTTTCCGGCGTCATGCCGGCAAGGTCACGGACCACCCGGTTATAGTCAAAAATCTGCATCTGCCGATGTGGAAATACAACGGCCAGGAAACCATCCGTTCCGGCAGTACCCTGATGGCTGGCAGCCACACGGGAGGCAGCCGCAGAACGGTGATGGCCGTCAGCGATATAAAGCGCATCCATAGCATCAAAGGCAGCCGTTATCTGCTCAATCAAGGCAACATCACGCACTACCCACAGCTGGTGACGAACGCCGTCATCTGCCACCAGGTCGACATCCGCAGCACCTTCAGCCGCCGTCATCAACAGGGCATCGACCTGTGGTTGCGATTCATAGGCCAGCAACACCGGGCCGGTTTGTGCGTTCAGGGACTCAATCTGGCGGACGCGGTCATCTTCCTTGTCGGGCCGGGTAAATTCATGCTTTCTAATACGGTTACTGTCATAGGCAGCCACCGAAGCAGCGACAACCACTCCGGTCTGACAGTGCTCACCCATGATAATGCGATAAATGTAGTAACAGGGCCTCTCGTCACGTGCCAGCACGCCCTGCTCCAGCATCGCCTGCAGGTTGGTCGACGCGCGGGCATACACCTCGGCCGCATGCGCATCAGTACCTTCCGGGAGGTCAATTTCAGGCTTGGAGATATGCAGAAAACTCCACGGACGTCCGCTTGCGCGCACCCGCGCCTCGGCACTGCTAAGCACATCATAAGGCGGGGCAACAACATCAGCTGCGCGCCCGGGAACAGGACGCAAGGCGGCAAAGGGACGTATAAGGGTCATGGGCATTCCAGTAGCTGTGATCAAAATATCAGGAACTTATTGTACACAGTCAGGCCCGGCGCGGCGATCCGCGATAACGCGGGAGATACCCTGTGAGCCGACCGATACCTGACCATAGCAACAAGGCAACCGGCACCATCCAGCGGGATCGCTCGATGGTTGTACTTTCCGGCTGCAGCAAAGCACATCAATCACACATGCATACGGCAGGTATCTGGGAACGGCTGTCTGTCAAAGCCCAGAGTACGCCGCTGGCATACAAACTGTCATTTTTCATAACCGTGCTGGTGGTCAGTTGCATGTTACTGCTGGGTATCATTATTGTGCAGCAGCAAACCGCCCAGTTACGCGGCCAGATCAGCGAACAGGGACACACACTGGTACAGCTGATGGCAAAATCAGCAAAGGAACCCTTGCTCGCCGGTGACCAACTGGCGCTGGATGCCACCACCAGCAGCTTCGCAAATAATGGCAGCGTACTTGGCACAACCATTATTTCACTGGACGGTGACATCATCAGTAATGCCGGTGTACTGCACGAGGAAAACAATCTGCTGACGAAAAGATTCATCAGCAAGACGATCCAGGAACCGGAAACGTCCGTCACCTGGAAATGGCAACCGTTGACAGGATTACGCAAACAAACCGTGGTGTCGTTCATGGAACCGGTAATCTTCCAGAATGTCGTGGCCGGCTACGCCATGGTTACCTTCAGTGAATCCGGCCTGGAACAATCAACCCGCCGTGCAGTGCAGGCCATTTCCGGCGCCACACTGCTGATCATCGCCCTGAGTATCGGCATGTCCTTTGCGCTTGGGCGACGCATCACCCAGCCGATTGACAAACTGGTAGAAGCCAGTCGTGCCATAGGCAACGGTGAATATACCTTTAGATTCAAGGACCGACGCAAGGATGAGCTGGGATTACTGATGCAGGCCTTCAACGAGATGGCCGAGGGCATGCTGGAGAAATCACAGGTCAAGAGCGCGCTGTCACGCTATGTATCACCCGGCGTTGCCAGGCAGATCCTGTCAAACCTTGATGACGTCGGACTAAGTGGAAAGCGCATTGAGGGAACCGTGCTATTTGCTGATATCACGGGCTTTACACAGATTTCCGAACAGATCAGACCGGAAGAACTGGTATGTATGCTGAACCGGTTTTTTACGCTGATCACCTGTGCCTGCTCAATCAATCACGGCATTGTTGATAAATACATGGGGGACGGTGTGATGCTGGTATTTGGCGCTCCGGAACCCGATCAGGACCATGCCTTCCACGCGATCTGCAGCGCACTGTTGATTCAGAAACTGGTCACCAGGGAAAACCTGCAACGCAAAGAACAGGGTCTGGGCCCGGTTAACTTACGCATAGGTATCAACACCGGCACCATGCTGGCGGGCAACATGGGTTCCAGTGACCGCATGGAATATACCGTTGTCGGCGATACCGTCAACCTGGCGTCACGCCTGTGCGGCATCACCAACAGCGAGCAGATAGTCATATCACGTGAAATGTATTTGCGCGACGACATCAGGGATCGTGTACTGGCTGGCGAATATCAGTCGATACGGCTCAGGGGCATCAGCAAACCGGTGAATACCTACCTGGTGGAGCACCTGACTGCAGACCACCAGGGAATTATTGAAATGCAATTCGATGAAATCTGCCGCTCAGAGACAACTGCATACCATGAATCGTAACGTATTTATATTCCTGCTGGTCTTGCTGCTGCCGGTGATAACCGGCTGTTCCGGCATGGATACAATTCGTCTCGGGCAGGACAAACCGGAGGACCTCGACGTACTGCTGCAGCAACACGAGTATGCGCGGGCACGTCAATTAACCAGCAGATACGCATCGCTGGATACCCCCGCAGTACAGACCAGGATCAGCAACGACGAGAGCGCCTACGAACAACAGGTTCACGCCGAGGCAATTGCAATGGAATCAGGCAATGACCTGCTGGGCGCCGTACAATTACTGTCTTCCGCACTGCAGAAAGTTCCGCACAGCAAGTCACTGCGAGAACTGCGCAACAGCATCGAACCTGAACGCGTCAAGCAACTGCAAACCAACGAACAGGAACAACTGATCGCCAGAGGCCGTTACCTGCTCGACCAGCAAAAACTCTACCGGGAACAGGCAAACCTGGAATCTCCCACTCTCGGGCAACGCTGGGAACATAAACGCAACCTCAAGGAAGCCCGGTCACTGGCAGAAACTCTTCTGACAGAAGGACAACAGGCGCTGGACAAGAACCAGACCGCATTGGCAAAAACCTGCCTGCAACTGTCACAGCAGCTAAACAAAACACCGGATGCTGACGCCTTGCTGGCATATATTCAGACCACCGAGGATGCGCATAAACAGGTTGCCTTGCAGGAAACCAAACGGGCAAAGAAAAAAGCCAGCATCAAGAAAGCAAAAAACAGAAAGCAGGAAAAACTGGACGATAGAAAAAAGACCGCGATTCTGCTGGTCGAAGCACAACAGGCACTTGACAAGAATGACTTGCAGGCTGCCCGTGCCGCCGTGATGCAGATACCGGCTTCGGCGCTCACCGACAGTGAAGTGCTCGCTATCCGCAATGACCTCGACCGTGCAGTTGATGTACGCGTGAAAAAACTGATGGCCACCGGTGATGCACAATATCGCGCCGACAATGTACTGCAAGCGGTAAGAACATGGACCGAGGCACTGTCACTGGCACCCGATAACCGCTATTTGCGAGACCGGGTCGAACGTGCCAACAAGGTACTTGCGCGTCTGGAAGAACTGAAGCGCGAACAACACAAGCCGCAGTCACGCACGCTGTCAGTCACCGTGCAACCGACACGGGTAAGAGCAATCAGGACTTCTCCTCAACACTGATGCTGTCGACTTTCTGATAGCCACGCGGCAGTTTGCGCCCGCGCCGGCCGCGCTCACCTTCAAACTCATCGACCTCGGCAGCCTTCATGGTCTTGTGTTTCTTGCCCGCAAAGACCGTCAGTTTCTCACCATCCTGTATACACCGGATAGCGGCAACATATTCTTCACGGGTTTTCAGTCTTGCCGAGGGAATATTAATTATCTTGTTGCCTTTGCCGCGCGTCATTTGCGGCAGTTCGGCCAGTGGTATCACCAGCATATAACCTTCTGTTGACACCGCGACGATCCAGTCATCTTCCAGACTGCGCACCGGCACAGGTGGCAACACACCGGCTCCCCGGGGCACTGACAGCGTGGATTTTCCGGCCTTGTTACGGGTGTACATATCACCGAGTTTAATGGTGAAACCATAGCCGGAATCACTGGCCAGCAGGAACAACTGCTCAGGATCGCCTGCCATGACGCCCACAAAACGGGCACCATCAGCCGGTTTAAGTCGACCACTCAGCGGTTCACCCTGGCCGCGCGCGCTCGGTAATAAATGTGTCGGCAAGGCATAGGTCTTGCCCGTTGAATCAATAAACACGGTCAACTGATTGCTGCGGCCCCGCGCCGCCATCGCAAATTCATCACCGGACTTGTAGTTCATTTCAGCTGGATCAATCTCGTGGCCCTTCGCCACTCTGACCCAGCCATTTTTTGACAGCACGATCGTTACTGCTTCACTCGGTATCAGCGCTGTTTCGTCCAGCGCCTGCGCCGGTGCCCGATCAGCCAGTAACGAACGTCGCGCATCACCGTACTTGTTCGCGTCTTCCTGGATTTCTTTCTTGATCAGCGACTTCATACGTTGCTGTGATGATAGCGTCAGTTTCAGGCCATCACGTTCTTTGGCAAGTTCCTGTTGCTCGCCCTTGATCTTCATTTCCTCAAGGCGCGCCAGTTGCCGCAGGCGGGTATCGAGAATGTAGTCAGCCTGCTCTTCAGACAGGTCAAAACGCTTGATCAGGACCGGCCTGGGCTTGTCTTCCGTGCGCACAATCCGGATCACCTCATCAAGGTTAAGGAAGGCAATCAACAAACCATCGAGCAAGTGCAGACGGCGATTTACCCTGTCGAGCCGGTACTGCAGGCGAAGGCGCACGGTCTCCAGCCTGAATTGAAGCCATTCCTTCAGAATAGTCCGCAAGTCCTTGATTCTTGGCTTTCCGTCGAGCCCAATCATGTTGAGATTGATACGCGCAGTTCGCTCCAGGCCGGTGCTGGCAAACAGGTGCAGCATCAGCGCATCGATATCCACGCGGTTGGAACGCGGCACAATCACCAGTCGGGTCGGGTTCTCATGATCAGACTCATCACGCAGGTCTTCCACCATCGGCAGTTTCTTTGCCAGCATCTGCGCAGCAATCTGCTCCAGCACCTTGCCGCCGGAGGTCTGGTACGGCAGTGCTGTAATAATGATCTCGTCGTTTTCCTTCTCGTAGCAGGCGCGCATACGCACACTGCCATAGCCGGACTTGTAGGCCTTGATCAGCTCCTCACGCGGCGTGATAATTTCTGCGCCGGTGGGAAAATCCGGCCCCTGAATAATCGCGCACAAATCTTCGATGGTGCTCCTGGGTTTATCCAGTAACAGTATCGCCGCTTTTGCAACCTCGACGAGGTTGTGTGGCGGGACATCCGTCGCCATACCAACGGCAATACCGGCAGCACCATTCAACAACACATTAGGCAGGCGCGCCGGTAACAACACCGGTTCTTCCAGGGTGCCGTCAAAATTGGGCGCCCACTCAACCGTACCCTGCCCAAGTTCTGATAACAGCACTTCTGCGTAGGGTGCAAGACGTGCCTCGGTATAGCGCATCGCCGCAAAGGATTTTGGATCGTCAGCCGAACCCCAGTTGCCCTGACCGTCTATTAACGGATAGCGGCAGGTAAAGGACTGCGCCAGGTGCACCATGGCTTCATAACAGGCAGAGTCGCCATGCGGATGAAACTTGCCGAGCACGTCACCAACCGTGCGCGCTGACTTCTTGTGCTTGGCCGCAGCCAGCAGACCCAGTTCCGACATCGCATAAACAATGCGTCGCTGCACCGGCTTCAAACCGTCACCAATGTGCGGCAGTGCCCGGTCCAGGATGACGTACATGGAATAATCCAGGTAGGCCTTCTCGGTAAATGTTTTCAGCGGCAGCTGTTCAATGCCTTCGTAATCAATATCAATTGTTTCCATAAATTATTATCCGCTTGAGATCCAGACATGGTCAGATATACCGGGTTGTAACCTGACCTTGTATACCCGTATTACGCCTCCGCCATATCTCCACAGGTTTCCAGCCAGCTGCGCCGGTCAGTGGCGCGCTTGCGTGCCAGCAGCATGTCCATCACCTTGTGGGTATCATCACCCTCATCGATGGTTAACTGCACCAGCCGGCGTGTTTCCGGTGCAATTGTCGTCTCCCGCAATTGCAGCGGGTTCATCTCACCCAGACCCTTGAAGCGTTGCACCACGACCTTGCCCTTGACCTTCTCAGCGACGATACGATCCAGCACACCCTGCCTCTCACTGTCATCAAGGGCATAGTAAACGTCCTTGCCGGCATCGATTCGATACAACGGCGGCATCGCCACATAAACGTTGCCCGCTTCAACCAGCGAACGGAAATGGCGCAAAAACAGTGCGCATAACAAGGTCGCAATATGTGCACCGTCAGAATCGGCATCTGCGAGAATACAGATCTTGCCGTAACGCAGCTTGCGCAGATCGTTCACGCCCGGCTCGACACCGATGGCAACAGAAATATCGTGGACTTCCTGCGAAGCCAGCACCTCTGACGCATCAACTTCCCAGGTATTCAGAATCTTGCCGCGCAACGGCATGATAGCCTGGAAGATCCGGTCGCGTGCCTGCTTGGCAGAACCACCGGCCGAATCACCTTCGACCAGAAACAGCTCACAGCGGTCACTGTCGGTAGAGGTACAGTCGGCCAGTTTGCCGGGCAATGCCGGGCCGGTAGTCACTTTTTTGCGGACCACCTTTTTTCCGGCACGCTGGCGTGTCTGCGCATTCTCGATCGCCAGCCAGGCAATCTTCTCGCCCATCTCGGTGTGATGATTCAACCACAGCCCGAAAGCATCCTTCACCACACCGGATACGAAGGCCGCGCATTCGCGCGATGACAAACGTTCTTTTGTCTGACCGCTGAACTGCGGGTCGGTCAGTTTGACGGAAAGAATATAGCTGCAACGATCCCAGACATCTTCCGGACTGAGTTTTACTCCGCGAGGCAACAGATTACGGAACTCACAGAATTCACGTACCGCCTCGGTTAGACCCATGCGCAAACCGTTGACATGCGTACCACCCTGCACGGTAGGAATCAGGTTGACATAACTTTCGGCAACCGGCTCACCAGCTTCCGGCAACCACACCAGTGCCCACTCGGCGGTTTCACTGCCCCCCTCCATGCGACCGACAAACGGCTCGTCCGGCAGGATCGGTGTATCACCCAGCTCACCGGCAAGATAATCCCGCAGACCATCGGCATAACACCACTCGAGCTGCTGTTCACTTGCCTCATCATGAAATGTTACTTGCAGCCCCGGACACAATACCGCCTTGGCGCGCAGCACGTGCTTCAGCCGCGGCAGGGAATATTTTGCCGAATCAAAATATTTCGGATCCGGCCAGAAGCGCAGCGTAGTACCGGTATTCTGCTTGCCGACTTTACCGACCTCCTCCAGTGGCGATGCTTTTTCGCCATCGGCAAAAGACATGTTGTATTCCTTGCCGCCGCGTCGCACCCACACTTCAAGGTGTTTCGACAATGCGTTTACAACCGACACACCGACACCGTGCAGTCCACCTGAAAACTGGTAATTCTTGGCTGAAAACTTGCCACCGGCATGCAAGCGTGTCAGCACAACCTCAACACCGGGTACACCTTCTTCCGGGTGAAGATCGACCGGCATACCACGACCGTTATCACGAACTTCCAGCGAACCGTCCTTGTAGACCTTTACATCCAGGCGTGTCGCATGACCGGCAATCGCCTCGTCGACACTGTTATCGATAACTTCCTGTGCAAGGTGATTGGGACGAACTGTGTCCGTATACATACCCGGTCGCTTGCGTACCGGATCCAGACCACTCAACACCTCAATGGCAGCTGAATCGTATGCCGTACTCATGAAAACAGTTTACTTATGTACATTTCAGAATAGGTTTCCTTACATTTTTTCGTTCCAGCCTTGCTGGAAACGGTCAAGTATCTGCTCAGCCGACTGGTGAAGCCGGGTCGAATCACAAATGTAGTTATTATAAAAAACCTTTCGATAGCGGTTTGCGCCATTACCTTTCAGTGGTTTCCAGGGAGAATCATCCATTGGCTGCCAGTTCCCATCAACGCCGTAGGCATAGCGACGGAACATCTTCTCACCACAACGCAGGCCCTCATTGGAAACATTCCATACCCCCGTCGAGGACACCAGGATAACGGTATAACGCACCACGCCGTCATCACCTTTAACGAGTGAAGGTTTATCAAGGTAAACCGTGAACTGCAGCCCCTCTGTATCTACCTCCACCTGCAGCAGGTTGCCCTGCTCGGGATAGGGCGGCAACTCACCCTGCTGCTCCTGCCAGGCTTCTTCTTCGCTTTCAATATGACGCCACTCCATTGGCTCGTCTTCGACCGCTGACGCAGCCAGCGGCACTGCCAGCAGCAGCCACGAGGCCACCGCAAGGAATCTGCCGACATGTATTCCAGGATAGTTGGCTGCTTTCATTGGGTGCGCAGTTTAGCGCGCCGTTCGCGGCATTGCGACCCGCACATACCTGTCCCAGAAAACAACAAAAGCATGCACACCGGAGCAGTGCCTGAAAACAACAGCCGCTGCTTCACTAATTTGATTACCTGATCGAATAAAGCCGGTGATTTCTCTATAAATCAGTCAAGATCAGCGAGCAGGGCCTGGCGCACCCCGTCAGCAACCGGCTCAAGCTCATGCGTATACTGCCTGTGGTCGATACCAATACCGAGCGCAGCACCCTGCTTCAGGTCCAGGACCATTTTCTCG
>Ga0316189_10004218_pt1 | contig 13865 bp, 14 predicted proteins | sample LowCovwburrow_MG_FD_204930 | JGI IMG/M metagenome (GOLD analysis project Ga0316189, IMG submission 204930) | Coastal sediment microbial communities from Maine, United States - Lowes Cove worm burrow | ecosystem: Environmental > Aquatic > Marine > Coastal > Sediment | place: USA: Maine...
ATCTTTAAGCTGAGAAACGATTTCAACCGCCCGATTTTGAGTTTTCACACAGGCTCGGTTGACTGCAGACAACATGGCCGCCCATAGAGGCGGCTTTGCTTTTGCTGCGCTGCACTAGACCGCAAAAGACACACTGCGGCCATCCTCAGGCACGACTCCCGCAGTGTCAGGTCGACCCACGCTGGGGTCGGGGTGATGGTGGTTCGAAGCAGATGCTGAACAAAGGGGCGCACGTATGATCGGAGGAAAACAGCACCGATTCGGCCCGTATTGTTGCTAGCCACCCGCCGGTTCACGCACCGTCGCTGCTCCCAATTCTCCAAACGAAAACAATCTGAAAGCACGTTCGCCGTTATAATCCAGCACCCTCAGATCATCGGATTCGTGTAGATCATTGGCAACAACGGAGAAATGCCCTCCATATCTCTCTTTCGCCAACTCAATCGGAACTTCATAGGATAAGAACTTATCGAGTCCCTTGGCCGCTAGTTTCTCCAGGATTGCAGGTTCCTCAATGGAATTGTAGGACGAGAGAATCATTAGCGGGCCACTGCCAGCCATCAGCATAAACGCCTTCATTTCTATCTCCTCCATGTACTGGTAGATGGTATTTCTGCACAGCAAACACTACATACATCCATGCTTCATGTTTCCCTGATGGAATTTTAGTTCATCCTGAACACCGAATGTCCCGCGCAACCTTCGCCAGGGACGCCGTCCTTACGCTGTCGCTTAGGTCTGCTAGGCGCGAGTGAATGACAAGAATTGGCTGACTGCGCAAGTTCCAGAGGAAATACTGACCAATATAGTCAGATGGCCGGGTTCGACACCAACCGGACCTTGCCGGTAATAGTCTGCCGGTCAGAAAATAACCCTGATCGGTCATTCTCCGAACCGGCCGATCAGGTTCGGCCAAAATACCGGGGTTGGCCCGCCACAAGCGTTCTCGACCTAAAATCCTTATGCCTTCGCCCGAGCCATGGCTGCTCTTCAGCATTGGGGTGACTGTTGGCGCGCTGGTGAAGTAGTTCCGAAGATCGTTTTTGACTGTCAGTGAAATTTACATCGGTACTCATTTCACGGACCGGCAGGACGCAACACCCAAAATATGGCGACAAATCCAAAAATGCTTCCCGCGTTAATAAGTTGGCGTACTAACTAAATTCCTGGCTAACTTTTTGTCGCTGTTTGAGTTAAGGGTTAAAGGCACAGAACCTGCCTGGCTATGCCGGACCCACTACCCCCGATGTCTGTGGAAACCTGGGCAAGCGAATAGGGCATTGGCCATTACTGCGTCAGCGGCCGACACGACACTTACAGTCAAGAGGGATCACGCAATGAAAAAGAAGGTAGTAGGGATATTTGTAGGATTAGCATTTGTGCTGACCGCATCAGTGGCACACGCGACGCCCATGGTTGTGCCGCCAGGTTCAACAGTCGCCGGAAATACCATCGGCGAGTGGACTGCCGAATGGTGGAAATGGGTCGCCGGGCAATCCGTACCGAATGATGCGTTATCGGACACGACTGGCGCTAATGCCGATGTCAACCAAGCGGGGCCAGTGTGGTTCCTCGGCGGCACGTTTGGTGAGACGGTTACCCGTTCCTTCTCCGTGCCGCATGATACCTATCTACTGCTGCCCATGGTGAATCTCATCAACTTCGATGAAACAAACACCGAATCTGAAGCCGATTTGAGGGCGGGCGCCGCTGGGCTGATCGCATTAGTTGATAATCTCTTCGTTGAAATCGACGGTGTACCGGTACCCGACTTATTCGACTATCAAGAGCTTTCACCGTTTTTCCAGATTGTGGGAGCGTCCGATAATCCGCTGGGCGCGCCTGCGACACCGAGCAACGCCGTGTCAGACGGATATTGGCTTATGCTGGAACCATTCATGGAGGAGGGCTCACACACAGTTCGGTTCGGTGGCGGAATATCGGAGTTCAATTTCGCGGTTGATATCACGGATAACCTTACCGTGCCCGAACCCCCGATGGTCGCGTTACTCGGCATTGGCATTGTAGTCGTTGGCTTTGCGCGTCGCAGAAGCAATCGCGCACAGCGTGTCGCGTAACTACAAGAAGCAAATAACAACCGATATTAGATACCCCGGTTAGCAATGGCCGGGGGTTTTCTCGCTTGTAGGCGAATGTCGGCTTGATGCTGCATTGCAGACATCTGAAAAGGCTGGCGATTTAATCGCAAAGCGACCCGAGCGAGAATTCAGCCTAAGGGCGGCGACCGTCGGGCGCAGCAATAGGTGCCGCTGCTGGCGGTATTGCGGGGCATATCAAGGGAAAGAACGAGTCTGAGTAAAGACTGATCAGGGTTAGAATTTGCGCATCCATCCAGGGCTGGTTGGGATCTGCTGCTGTCAATATTGGGTGTCTTTGGTTTTAATTTGAACCAGTTGTCTGCTTTGCTCTGAAGACCTTTAGGTCTTCGGCAAAACCTGGATCCACAGCCTTGATGGCATCCCACAGACGCGAAATGTAGTCCGGCGGAAACGTGAAGATAGGCAGATCCTCCTGCTCCACCAGGCCGCGTTGTTCCGGGGTCAGGTTGTAGTACATCGACATCAGCACGTCGCTACTGGCCCACGGGCTGCTGCGAAAATATCCGTGGCCATTACCGGTGTTGGCACCTTCGGCTTCGGTCACGTTGATGAAACTGATTTGGTCCCGATAATTAATCAGCGCCTGCCGGGCCAGCGGATGTATCGCGCCGCTTTTGCCACCCCAAAGTTGCCCGAGCCGCCCGCGACGGGTAAGGAACTGCGAGAAACCAAGTGCCTTGTCGTGCTGCGACACGTATATCGACAGGTGCCTCGAGACGTTGAGCAGACCATCGGCCAAGAAGGAGCCAAACACGCCGCGATCAAGATCACTGCCGAGGAGTATTACATTGCGAAGATGCAGTTGTTCGAAGATCTCATCGGCCGTTTCTTCATGATGAATTAGTGCAAGCTGCTCCATCGCGCGAGTGACCAGCCGTGAGCCGTTGCTGTAGCCGATCACGTTGATTGCCTCGGCATCAGTCTTTTCGGCGATGAATTCAATCAGTAAGCGCAAGTTTCTTGCATACCCCTCCGATGTATCGGAATCCTTGATATACGCAAACTTGCTCGGCGTAGACGGCCAAGCGTAAGCGATAAAAACGCCGTCGTAACCTAGAAAATGCCAAAGTTCGGCCGACACCAGCACTGGGTTCTCGTAGACCACCTTGTAACCGTGGACATAGATATAGACATGCTTCTTCTTCGACGCGGCAAGTTGCGCGTTGATCGCTTCGGCGAACTTGTCTTCCACGTCGGGTAGCGTCTCGTCTTCACGCATAAGGTTCATGTCGAACCAGTAAGGCACCGAACGGCCCATGATGCCCCACTCGTCGACTTTTGAGATTTTTACCGGGAACTCTGTGGTCCGCGATTTCAGCATGGATACCTGGCGAGCGAACTCCCACTGGAATTCCTTCTTGCCAAATTGGATCTCCGCCAGACCCAGGCGAAGAACCTGGCCGCGATCGTTACGGTAATACTGCTCGGGATCTTCGCTGGTCGCGGGAGCCCGGTCGGTCACGAAGAGGATGCCATCGTATGGAATTCGGTCGAACGGATTGGTTTCCGGCAGCGGATTCAGCAGGCCGTTTCCGTAAACCTCTGGCGCAGGCATGAGGTCTACCTGGTCAACTGGTGGGCTGGCACAGCCAGCCAATATGCCAACAAAAGCGACACTGGCGAGTTGTATTGACGTTGCTACACTGCGGATGCGCATAGCCAGATTCCTTTCGTCAAATAGAGGACAGATATATTTACTTTGGTCAGGTTTCCTGAGAAAAAGCTGACTTTTTTCTGGTAGCGGTAAAGCTATTGCTCCGCGTAACCGGAAATCTGCAAAGCGCAGCGTAGCAAATTGTCCGAGTAAATGCGGTTGCTAGTGACTTATCCGTACGCCTCTATCAGAAGCCACTACTCGTAGCGGCATTTGCGCAGTCATGGCGAAGCCATGCGCAAATGGCCGCGGAGTGCCAGACGTCCCAAAAAGCGAAGCGAGTGAGTTGAGCACCTTGTAGACATTCGGCAGTTACTCAACCACCGGAGCATCATCCCATTTGGCCTGAATGCCCATCCAATCAAGGACCAAGACCGTGTTTCCCTCTACATCGAGGTACTGGAGAGGACCATGATTGATGAATAGGTACTAGCAAGGCTCTGGGAAGTAAGTTTTCTCGTGAATAATTCCATTCGGCTCATACCCGTAATCACCGACACGTGCTGTTACGCCTCCATTTTCGACGCCACCTCGTATCTCGATTTCGCCCTTCAGCACAAAATACTCGGCGGCCCCAATGTGCTTATGGGACGGCACAGAAGCACCTGCCACCGTTCGAAACAACGCAACCCAGGTACCCGTGACAGAACAGGTGCGCAGCAGTTTGAAGTGGTAGCCATCGCGCAATTCCTTTTATGGGACGTCCTTCGATGCGACATGGAAATCACCAATCTCTATAGAGGTCATGTTGTTTCCTTTGGTTTTTGTCTACAGTGAGATAGACAGACTCTTCCTGAAACGAGATAGGCGGAGTCTGCCTATCTCCGCCGAGAGCTACATTATGAGACGAAACCCGAGTATAAAAGCAGACCTTCTGCGAGAGCTGCAATTGGGCAGGCGCAGGACCAAGCTGGGCAAACGACCGTGCCGGATTTAGTCTGCAATGCGCATGTGGCTGCCGTCCGTTGATCAATCCAGTGCAGCGGACCGGAGTCGACCCGGTGCCATTACCGCTAACGACCGTTCTGTAACAGGAACGGTTCATTCCCCGGCTGGGCAATCCCGCTGTCAGGATGGCATGAACGGCTGGTGCGGCGGACTGGTGCTTCCAGCCATGACCAGCCGTTCGACAGCTACCAATCGACCGGTTGAATCGGCAGCGTAAGGCGGCCGGTGACGAATTGTGTCGACTACGGCCGCTATGAACTTGCGCATTCAGGCGGTCATCCCGCGCGATACCCATCAGTTAGTCGATATCCTGTCGCCAGCACCAGCGCAGCATCCGACAGCGGCAGGAAACAGTATTAACCATGGAAGAATTGACCTTGCTGCAGGCCATACAACGCATCATCGGTGGCACTGAAGTCCAGAATGAGCGATGTTGGGAGCGTCGGAAGGACGCGATAAACCGCTGGACCAAGATGCCGTTCATCCGCACGGCAGCTGCCCGGTCGGCCTGATTCTCACAGTCGAAAAGTGTCGAGTCACTGGCCAAGGGAGTATCACGCCCCGCGGTGCTCTGGAGTGCCGGGCCGGGCCGGGCCGTGGCGCGGGCCGTGACGGTCGTTGCGATCCTTATAGCCCAGGGTCAAGCCCCTTTGCTTAATTAAGCAATTATCAGGCCAGTAAGTTTGACGTCAGGCAACTCCAATTCGTGGCGGTTCATGCTGCCTTCGCCTGCCAGGCACGCACCTGGTGCCTGTGTGCGTTCAATGCCAGCGTGATATCGCCCCGCAAATACTGATGCGCAGGGTCTCGGCTGTCCAGATCCCCCAGTAGCGCATCACAAAAATCTCCCGGCAACGGGTTGAATCGCCGGCAACAAGAGGCATGTCGGGTGAGTGAGTGAGGAGGTTGGTGGAGATTCAGCACGTTTACGGGATGCCAATAACCCACTCCTAATTCAATCTATTCCACCTTAATTGATTGATGTGATTCGATTTCGACAGGTAAACTACTCAATTAGTCGAATCGGTTGTCGCTGTATATCGTACGGCCCCTATATGCACCTATACGAACACCATGGGAATTAATCAGAAACCTACTTCGGCCAGTGCCGCCGATTTGCAGCGCGAAGTTGCTGAACTGATGGTCGAAAGCCTGAATCTCGAGGTTGCTCCAGATCAGATTGCTCCAGATGCCGCGTTGTATGGCGAAGGGCTTGGTCTTGACTCCATCGATGTGCTGGAAGTCGCCCTGGTGGTCTCAAAGCGTTATGGTCTGCAACTACGTGCGAACAGCGAGAACAACCGGCAAGTCTTCAGCTCGCTGCGTAGCCTCGCGGACTATATTGCAGCAAACAGAACCCAATAATGACGCGCCGCGTCTTGCGGTGGTTGGGGATCGCGGCGCTAGTGGTCTGTTACTCCTTCCTGGCGCATTACACGAATTCCTCTACGTATAGCAACAACCTTGGTGCTTTGGTGGCCATTGCGCCTTTCGCCTTAATCTCGCTGGTGCTGGCACGGCGATCATCTCGTCGTATTGTTACGTTGGCCGTATTGACTCTGGCCTATGCGGCTTTGTGGATGGGTTGGTCGTCGCTTGAGCATCACTATGGTTTGGTTTATTGGCTTCAGCATGTGGGTATGCAACTCATATTGTTGGTGACTTTTGGTCGTACCTTGTTCGCTGGTCGCCAGCCGTTGTGCACCCGCTTTGCGGAAGCGGTGCATGCACCATTGACATTGCAGCATGAAATTTACGCACGTCAGGTCACTGTGGCCTGGACCTTGTTTTTTGCATCGATGGCGTTGATTTCCAGCGTGCTGTTCTTCCTGGCCCCAGTGACTACGTGGTCGATATTCGCAAATTTTTTTACGTTGCCCCTAGTTGTCATGATGTTTTTTGCAGAATACGCGGTGCGAAGATGGATGTTCCCTGATCTGCAACGCGCACACATTCTTGACGCAGTGCGGGCTTTCCGGGACAACTCGGCTCGCCCGCGTTAATTTACGCAGTTCCAACCATGTCTCTTTTTCCACTCGTTTCACACAAATCCCCGGACAGCATCATCGCTTGGCGTGCAGGGGGTGCTGTTACCTTAAAGCAATTCCTGTTCGAGGTCGGGTACCTTGCTGCGCTGTTGCCCAGTGGTGGGCACCTGCTCAATATGTGCAGTGACCGTTACCGTTTCAGCGTTGGTCTGGCGGCGGCCATCGCGACCGGTAAGGTCAGCCTGCTGCCTTCTACACACACACCGGAAGTCGTACGCCAGATCAAGGCTTTTGCGCCAGATGTGTTCTGTTTGACGGACAGTGATACTTGTTCGGTGGATCTGCCACAGTTGCGCTATCCGGCCATGGCTACAAGTTGCGCGGAAGGCTTCAACATCCCGCAAATTGATGGTGCTCAGTGCGTCGCAGTGGTTTTCACCTCTGGCTCGACAGGTGTCCCGCAACCACATATAAAAACCTGGCATGCGCTAGTGAACAGTGTTCGGGCCGAGGCTGCGCGCCTGGGGGTGTTGGATGATTCACGCTACACGCTGGTGGGCACGGTTCCCCCTCAACATATGTATGGGTTCGAGTCGACGGTATTGATGGCATGGCACAGTGGAAACGCTCTGAGTCACGCTCAGCCGTTTTTTCCGGCCGACATCAGCCAAGCGTTGGCCAATGTACCTGCACCGCGGGCATTGGTTTCCTCGCCGGTGCATCTACGCGCACTGCGGGATGCCGAGTTAGCCTTGCCCGAGTTGGCGCTGGTGTTATCAGCGACTGCACCTTTGACGGTGCAGCTTGCGAGCGAAATCGAGATGTTCTGCGATACTGTGCTCATGGAAATCTACGGCAGCACGGAAACTGGCCTGATTGCAACGCGTCGCCCTACGCAATCAGCACAATGGCACCTGCTGCCCGGGATAAAGCTGATGATGGTGGATGATGGCGCGCACGCTCATGGCGGACACATCGCGACGCAGATGCCGATGAGCGACAGAATTGAAGCCGTAAGCGACGAGTATTTTCTACTGCATGGCCGCATGGACGATCTGATCAATATAGCGGGTAAACGCCATTCGCTAGCCAGCCTGAACCATCTGCTCAATACCATTCCCGGCGTGGAGGATGGTGCCTTTTACATGCCCGACAAGATCAGCGCGGAGCGTGTCACACGCCTTGCCGCGTGCGTGGTGGCACCCGATATGGATGCAGCGGGTTTGCTGGCGGCGCTGCGTGATCATGTCGATCCCGTATTTTTGCCGCGCCCCCTGCTGTTTGTGGATGCACTGCCGCGTAACCACACGGGTAAACTTCCCCGCGCTGCGCTGCAGGCGCTAATCCAGTCGTGCAACGTTCGTGAGTCCACATGACTATCGCCATCTGCTGGACCGTTCCTCTCGATCATCCCGCGTTCTCCGGGCATTTTCCCGGCACGCCCATACTCCCCGGCGTGGTGCTGCTGGACACAGCGCTGCACGCGATAGCGGCGGATATTGGCATCGAGCTGGATCTGTGCGAGATCGACTCAGTCAAGTTCCTGAGGCCGGTCAGTGCGGGCGAGGAGCTGACGATCCAGTACGTCGTCTCATCCAGTAACGCAATACGATTTGATATCGTGACGGGTACCCGCAAGTCTGTCAGCGGCAGCATAAGGCCGAGATCAATGGCATGACATCGCGCCAGACCCTCAGCCACAACGCCTGGACGCACACCCCCGAGCGCAGCAACATGCTCATGTTGCGCGTCATGACGTGGATTTCATTGCGCCTGGGGCGGCGCGCGGCACGCAGTGTACTGCACCTGATCGCCGCGTACTTCCTGCTTTTCGCGCCAGCCAGTCGTCGTGCATCGAGCACCTATCTACAGCGCGCCTTAGGTCGGCCTGCGCGCTGGCGCGATCTTTACCGGCATATTTTTACCTTTGCCGCGACCATACATGATCGTGTCTACCTATTGAATAGCCGCTTCGACATGTTTGAGTTTGACGTATATGGCGAAGATGCACTGCGCAAGCTGCTTGCCGAAGGCAATGGCTTGTTCCTAATTGGTGCGCATCTGGGCAGTTTCGAGGTGACCCGCGCGCTGGGACGCAAGGATACGGAACTGCGTGTAGCCATGGTCATGCACGAGGATAACGCAAAAAATATCAATGCCATGTTGGCCGCCATCAACCCTGAAGCTGTGCAGGACATCATCGGCCTGGGGAATGTTGATGCGATGCTCAAGGTCAGCGAGCGTCTGGATGAAGGTTGCATGGTCGGCATGCTGGCCGATCGCACCGCCGGCAATGACACCCTGTACCCAGTGCAGATTCTCGGCGCGAATGCGAGCCTGCCAGGCGGACCCTTTCGCATGGCGGCATTGCTGCGGCGGCCGGTGGTATTCATGACCGGGCTTTACCTTGGTGGTAACCGCTACGCCATCCATTTTGATGTGTTGGCGGATTTTTCAGCGGTTGAGCGCGGTCACCGTGATGCCGCAGTGCAGGCGGCAATCAGCCGATATGCAGCCTTACTGGACCGATATTGTCGAAAAGCGCCGTACAATTGGTTTAATTTTTACGATTTCTGGCAGCCGGCTGACGCGACATCGCCGCTCAAGTCATGATGACGCCTCCTTCTCATGCCTTGTCGCGTTCCCTCATGCAAGCCGCCCTTGTCGCACTTGCACTGATGCTCTCATCTGGGGGCAGCCATGCCGCTGATTGGGGCCTCGATCAGCTCATGGAGGATCTGGCGAAGATCCGTTCCGGGCGCGCCCGCTTCACCGAAGAGAAGACCATCGCGATGCTGGATGCGCCGGTGGAATCCTCCGGCGAACTGTTCTACCGCGCACCCGATCACCTGGAGCGACACACCTTCGAACCCAAGTCGGAATCCATGACGGTGGATGGCGGCGATCTGCTCATCGTGCGCGACGGCCAGGAATATCGACTGCAATTGCAGGGCTACCCAGAGCTGGCGGCCTTCATCGACAGCATTCGCGGCACCCTTGCGGGTGACCGCCAGGCGTTGGAACACAAATACCGACTGGGCCTGGAAGGTGATGCTGAAAATTGGGTCCTGCAGCTGTTGCCCGTGGATGAAAAAATGCAGGCTATAGTGTGGCGTATCCGAATTGGCGGAGTGCATGACGATGTGCGCAGCATCGAAATCACCTTGGCCGATGGTGACAGCTCCCTGATGCGCATCGAAAGATTGGATAAGCCGTGAAACGGCACGGTCGGTTCGCGATAGCCCTTTGGCTGGTGTCTATCCTCGTTTGCGGCATCATCATCAGTCGCACTCAGTTCACGACGGATTTGTCGGTATTTTTGCCGCGTAGTCCCACGCCTGAGCAGCAGCTGCTGCTGGAGCAGGTACGTGACGGCTTGGCATCCCGCCTGATATTGGTCGGCATCGAGGGCGCCGATGCGCCGACGCGCTCTCGGCTTTCCAAGCAGATCGCCCAGCGTCTGCGTGCTGACCCCGAATTTGTCAGCGTCAACAATGGCGAACCCGTCAATGCCGAAGAAGACCGGGATTTTCTGTTTAGCCATCGCTATCTGTTAAGCCCCAACGTGATACCGGAACATTTCAGCGTGGACAGCCTGCATGCGGCATTGAGCGACAGCATCGATCTGCTTGCCTCGCCGGCCGGACTGCTGGTTAAAGCGCTGCTGCCGCGCGACCCGACCGGCGAGATGGAGCGTCTGATCGGTCAGCTGAGCAGTGGCAGCCGGCCACGTCTGGCGGATGGTGTCTGGTCGTCGCGGGATGGTGCGCGGGCCTTGCTGCTGATGCAGACGCGTGCATCTGGTTCCGATATTGATGCCCAGCAGCGCGCCATGGCGGCCATCAGGGCGGCGTTTGATGGGGCATCCGGTGCTAGTGCCGGCGCCATACTGCTGATGACCGGTCCCGGTGTGTTTTCGGTAACCTCGCGGGACACCATTAAAAAGCAGGTCAGCCGCCTGTCATTCATTAGCATCGTGCTAATCGCTACCTTGTTGCTACTGGTTTACCGCTCCTTCACGGCGCTGGCGCTGGGTTTTCTGCCGGTTGTCACCGGTATGCTGGCCGGTATTGTGGCCGTAAGCATGGGATTTGGTGTGGTACACGGTATCACCCTGGGTTTTGGTACCGCGCTGATCGGGGAGTCGGTGGATTATTCGATCTACCTGTTTGTACAATCGGAGCGGGGAGGGACTAGCCAGCAGGTCTGGATCAAACGCTTCTGGCCGACCATCCGCCTCGGCGTACTTACCTCGATATTCGGCTTTGCTTCACTGCTGCTATCTGGGTTTCCGGGGCTGGCGCAGCTTGGCCTGTATGCGATTTCAGGGCTGATAGCGGCCGCAACCGTCACCCGTTTTGTCCTACCGCATCTGCTGCCGACGAGCTTTCGCATTCATGATCTGTCGACCATCGGGCTAACTCTGGGCAGTCTTCTACGGCGTGCCGCCGCGCTGCGCTGGGGGGCCGTGATCGTGCTGGCGGTGGCTTGTGCCATCCTCGTCCAGCACCGCGCAATTATCTGGGATCACAAGATCGCCTCACTAAGCCCTGTGTCACAGGCTGATCTGAAACTCGATGCCGATCTGCGCTCTGACATGGGTGCGCCGGATGTGCGCTATCTGGTAGTGGTCTCGGGTACGGACCGTGAGTCCGTATTGCGCGCCGCCGAGCAGGTATCCACGGTACTTCAGGTGCAAGTTGAACAGGGTGAGTTGGCCGGCTTTGAAAGCCCCAGCCGCTATCTGCCGAGCTTGGCGACGCAGCGCGCCCGCCAGGCCAGCCTGCCCGATAGTGCGCAGCTGGAAGCAGACCTGGCGCAGGCCGTTCAAGGCTTGCCTGTGCGAGCACAACTGTTTGCGCCATTTCTTGCAGATGTAGAGGCGGCGCGCGGCCAGCCATTATTGCAGGCTGCAGATCTTGAGCGAACCTCGATGGCCATGGCGGTAGATGCCCTGCTTATCAGGCAAGACGGGCACTGGAGCGTCTTGTTGCCGTTGACGGCACCAGCGGGCGGCAATATCAACGCAGGCCACATGCGCACTGTATTGACTGCGACGAATCTGCCCAATGTGCTGTTTGTGGATATGAAGGCCGAGTCCGACCAGCTGTATTCCGGCTATCTGCATGAAGCCATTCAGTTGTCGCTGGGTGGCCTGGTCGCCATCATCGGGCTGCTGCTGGTGTTCCGCGCTCCCATGAGCGTGCTGCGCATCATCGCGCCGCTTGCCGCCGCAGTCATCACGGTTACGGCTGGATTAGCACTGTTCGGTCAGCAGCTGACTATTCTGCATCTGGTTGGCCTGCTGCTGGTGGCCGCGGTGGGATCCAATTACGCTTTGTTTCTTGATCGGACCAATTACGCGCAGCCGTCGAGTGAGGAGACCATGAGCGAGGCGAAGCGGCTTGTCCACAGCCCGTCGCCCCGCACGCTCGCCTCAATGGTGTTTGCCAGCCTCACGACCGTAGCCGGTTTTGGCATGCTGTCGTTTGCTAACGTGTCGATACTGCAGGCATTGGGTGTCACCGTGGCGCCTGGCGTCGTTCTTGCGCTGCTCTATTCCGCCATTTTTGCCCGGCAAGCCGATGAGTAATCCAAGTTGGCAGCCCACTTTGCTGCTACGCGCGTCCATGGTGTTGCATCTGCTGGCGCTGATTTTCGTCATTGCCGAGCCTGGGCGATGGCATTGGGCATTGACTGCGGTGGTGGCTAATCATGTCCTGCTAACGATGCTTGGACTGTGGCCGCGTAGTCAGTGGTTGGGCGCGAACTGGACGCAGCTGCCCGCCGCCGCCAGAGACAGAGGTGAAATCGCCCTGACCATTGACGACGGGCCAGACCCCCTCGTCACCGAGCAGGTTCTGGATATGCTGGACCAGCATGCCGTCAAGGCCACCTTTTTCTGTGTCGGCGAGAATGCCATCCGCTACCCGGACCTGTGTCGGGAGATTGTGCTTCGTGGCCATGCGGTAGAAAACCACAGTCACCATCACCGGGATGGTTTTGCATTGATGGGGTACGCTGGAATTATGGATGATTTGCAGGCGGCCCAGGATGCGCTCACCACTATTACGGGGCACCGTCCGCGGTTTTTTCGTGCCCCCGCAGGTATCCGTAACCCTCTGCTCGATAGGGCCCTCGCGCGCCTTGGGTTGCAGCTGGTGAGCTGGTCAGCCCGCGGCTTTGATACCCGGATTGGCGACGTTGAACGCGTCAGGACGCGGCTGCTGAAAGGGGTGCGTGTGGGTGCCATTTTGCTGATGCACGATGGCAACGCAGCACGGACGACTGATGGTGTCCCGGTGATTCTCGATGTGCTACCGAAGATTTTGTCCGCTGCTGCGGACGCTAATCTGCGTTTTGTTACCCTCCCACAGGCTCTGGCATGACGCCTTTCCGTAATGCGGTGTTTTTGGAGTGAGCACGCCATGAGCGAAGATAGCCGGCAGACGCCCTGGTATCGCCAAGTGGCAGCAGATATGTCCAGGCATATACTGATGAAAGGCATCGGGACGACGCTTTTCATCAGCTTGTTCTTTGCGGCTTACTTTTATCTGCTGAAAGGCGCGGCCTACCCGGTAGCGGTAATGCCCATCATCTTCCTGGATCGGCTGGTCGGTTTTCAGCCCATGGCCTTGCTTCTGTACGTCTCGCTATGGTTTTATGTTTCCCTACCGCCGGCTCTGCTGGCGACGCGACGCGAGTTATATGGCTATGGCCTGGCTATGGCTGGTACCTGCCTTGCAGGGCTGTTGGTGTTCTATTTCTGGCCTACGGTTGTGCCCGTGGCCGATATCGATTGGAGCCAATATCCCGAGGTGGATTTCCTAAAAAGCATCGATGCTGCGGGCAATGCCTGCCCTTCGCTGCACGTAGCAACGGCGGTTTTTTCGGCGGTCTGGCTGCATCATTTGCTGCGTCGCTTTGGCGCACCGCTGTGGATGATAATCTTGAATTGGATGTGGTGCGTCGGCATCGTGTATTCCACGATGGCAACCCGTCAGCATGTTGCGGTGGATGTGTTTGCCGGGCTGGGGCTCGGGATGTCGGCTGCCTATCTGTCATTGCGCTACCGCATTGACGCGGAGCAGGTGAATGAAATTCGCGATCCTTCCGCCTGAGTTATGTTGATGCAGCTGAAACGATATTCTCGTT
>Ga0316189_10004219_pt1 | contig 13864 bp, 10 predicted proteins | sample LowCovwburrow_MG_FD_204930 | JGI IMG/M metagenome (GOLD analysis project Ga0316189, IMG submission 204930) | Coastal sediment microbial communities from Maine, United States - Lowes Cove worm burrow | ecosystem: Environmental > Aquatic > Marine > Coastal > Sediment | place: USA: Maine...
TTCCTTCGGAAGAGGGTGAATATCCCGCAGTGGCTGAAAGGTATGAAGACGATTCTGTTTTTCCGTATGAAAATGAAACGTACGAGAATGAGACGTCAAGTACAGCCGAGACACCTCCGGAAGCATCGCCGGTCCTGCTGACAGACGAGCAGGATCGTTTGATGACATCCGCCTTGGCTTCAATACTGCTGAGAGGGAAGGAGGGGGAGGAAAAGAAGGAAAAAGGCGACCCTGAAATTCATGAGGAACCGGAAGGAGAACAGGAAATCAACTCTGTTCTTGATAAATCGCAGCGTCTTGCTGAACCGAACGAAGCAGGTTCCGGATCAGATCAGGAACCGGTTATGCTGACTGAGGAGCAGGAGCACCTTGGCATCTCCGCTGACAGCTCTGGTACGCCGGAACGAACAGCGGAGCCGGAAAAGGAAGATCCTTTGTTGCCAGGGGACGAGGACACCCTTATCCCGTCTGAACGCCCTGACGAGAGCCGACCTGATGTACCTGTGTTTATGTTCACTAAGGAGCAGGACGTGTTGCTCCAATCGTCCTTGGCCGCAGCGTTTTTTCGGGAAAAGAACAAAGGGAGCATTGAGGGACAACAGGATGCAGACGCAATAAACGCCGAGTTTTCTTCAGCAGCAGAAGCACACGATGCCGATAAAAAAGGAGATGGTATCGATTCGGCTGATGAACAGGCGGAAAAGACGGCAACAAAGGAACCTGCTCCCGATGCTGAGGTCGCCGGGGGAGAAGCGGAGAAAGATCTGCCTCATAATGTTTCTGCGCAGCTGAAGGATAGAGAAGAAGCACCTGTAGAGCCCGACACCTGGAATATCCTGGAAGATGGAGATGCCTTTCCTGAACTCAAAGATTTTGTTCGCCAAGTCTCCGAAACACAACAGGCGGATTCTCCTCTTACTCTGCCGCCTGCTGATTTTGTGAAGAACGTTACGTTTCCCCCCCTCTCTTCTCCTGATCCGAGAAAGATTAAGGCGAAACTCGATAAGAAGAGGCAGGAAAAAAGGGATATTCTTTCTCGGGAAGCAGAACATGAGCCGGAACAAGGGCCGGATATGCAACCTCAAGCGAAAGAAGAGATTCCTAACCGCACAAAGCTGTGGATATTTCTCTTCCTGCTCGGCCTCCTTTCGGGATTTCTTCTCTGGTTTTTTGTTTTCCGAAACCAGGAAGTTTCTCGTGGAAAAAGCATAAAACCGGAATCGCAACTCTCTGAAATAAAAAATAAAGATTTTTATGCGATTCGGGGTGCAGCATCCGGAAAGAGGGCGGAGAGTGAAGTAACAGTAAAGAATGACCAAGAAAGTATACCGGCGCAGCCTGTTGCGCACTCACCGGACTTGTCGGAATCGGAATCGGAATCGAAACTGGAATCTGAAGCAGCGTTGAAAGGCCAAGAAGCGATTGAGCAGGAGACCCCGGAGGCTTCGGCTGATCAGCCTGCCCAGGCGACTTCCGAACGACCAGCAATGGGTAACTTGGTTGAGGTGCTCCCGGAAAATAGAGAGCATGCCGGAGATAATGTTCCGGAAAATGATAGGGAACAGCAGGGGAAGACGGAGCTTCGGGAACGGGGACAGGAGCAGGATGAAGAAGGTCTTGTCGGGAATGTTTATGAGGATGACGAGAAGCCTGATGCCTTGCCGCAAGGTCGTGCAGCCGATGATGTTGCACTGAAGAGTGCCGTGTCTGAGGAAAAGGATCTTGTTAAGGGGGCTGCCGGTGCTTTCCTTGGTGATGCAGCAAGCAAGAGGGGCTTTAAAGACGGCGCAACGGGACAGGTGATGAGAGAAGAGGAAAAGCAGGCTGATGGATCAACAGCCGCAATAGCTTCCGGCAGCACGCAACTCATCCCTGCCTCTTCAACGGAGAGAGATCGCAGGTATGTTGCCCAGGAAAAAACAACCGGTGTTGATCTGAGCAAAGAGAAAATGATTCCGGCTGTTCAGGAAAATTCAGTTTTGATGTCTCCCGTAAACGGTACGTCCGATCATGCTCATCATACCGTGAGTAAAGGGGATACGCTTTGGGAGATTTCTGAGCAATATACGGGCAGCGGTTTTAATTATCCTGATGTCGCCAAAAAAAATAAGATTGCCAATCCGGATATGATTTATCCCGACCAACAGGTGACATTGCCTGCTGAAAAATAATTTTTTCGCATTCCGCAGCGCAGTATTGCCTTTCTTGGTCTTTTCATTTCAGGACGATGTGTTTAACGGACGCGCTTCATCCTTCACCCACGATTAAGCCGGGCTGAGAATATACTGAATTTATGTTCAAAAAGAAGCTTGTTTGTCAAAGGATATGATCATAAAAATGCTCACCGAACAAGTGATTCGTAAAGAATGATCAAACGGCTGCTGCCGAGCGGCTCCTTATTTCATTCTGTCGACAGCGCGATCACAGAACCGTTCCGACCGGTTACAGCCGGCTCCCCCTGAAGATCCGCCGTATTACTCGCCCTGCGGTAGGAAAAAAAATCCTTATTACACATAGTACAGATCCCGATCGCCTCAATATTTTCATTGCGCAAACCAGCTTCCCTCAGCTGCCAACGACTGATCGCCCAAAAATCAAAATAATTTTCTTTTTCCTGCCATCGGTGAAAGGGCAGGGGGAGTTCTTTTTCATAATGAATAAATTCTGCACAGCAAGGACCTAAAGAGGGGCTGATGACCGCCCGAAGGGCTTCAGGTGAGGTGCCGAAGTGCTCCTGCATCGCCCTGATTGTTTTGGCGATAATATTGGCGACACTGCCCTTCCAGCCGCTATGTACTGCGCCAATGACCTTGCGCTGCGGATCATGGAGCAGCGCCGCTTGGCAATCAGCCTGCTGGATAAGCAAGCCCACGCCTTTTTGGCCGGTAATAAGGGCATCGCTCCCTTTATATTCCTGATCGCTGGTAAGCCCTTCCGCAGTAGTTACCTCATCACCGTGAACCTGCACTGCGGAAGCAAGATACTGCACGTTAAGCTGCCTTTTTACCTTCTCTCTATTCTGGCTGACAGCAGCAGGATTGTCACCGACGGAGAAGCTGAGGTTCAGACCGGTAAAAGGCGAGGCACTGATTCCTCCTAGGCGACTGAACATGGCATGCGGGGTGGTAATGAGTGGGGACGTGGAGAAAAGCAGATCAGGTTGTGCTGGTGAGATGTTGCGTAAGGATTGTTTTTCCATTTTTTATGCTTGGCGTTTCTGGACAAAAAAAGGGGGAAAGAACTGCGACTTTCCCCCTTAAAAAATTCTTCTTTTCGGTACAGCACCGTAGGGGCACGGCGCACCGTGCCCCTACCTCAAAATAATCGGTTTAAAAAAAGACATCAAGGGTTACATATACCTGATCAGCACTGTCCACCGGCACCACGGAACCGGACTCTGTCGCCATACCCAGAGAAGCCGTCATCATCGCAGCGTCATCTGTATCATAGGGTTTGGTATTCCAGTCATTGCCGGTGTAATCATACTCATAATGCTGATAACCCAAGCGGACAAAGGTCTTGGCATACTTGGAAATCGCCTCTCCGGCAGGGAGATCGTAAATCATGTACAGCTCACCGACATGACCTCGGGCGGCCAGCTTGGCCAGATAGAGATCATCATGTCCGGGATTAAAGGCGACCCAGTATTGAGAGCCGTAGTTATACTCGGCACCGATTTTTAGACCCATGCCCTGAAGGTCATAACGAATACCCGCGTACAGGGAATATCCGCTTTCACTGTCCGTGGTCGGTCGCCAATTCGGATTAGGGGCCATGCTGCCGTCAGCCTGCATGACCATAGAGGTGGCATAATCGTTGAACATGCCGTGCCCGCCCGGATCAGTTTTACTCCAGCCACCGGAGAAGAAATAAGTGAAGTCACCTGTCGCTGCCTGATAAACAGCAGAGGTATGATAAAGATTTCCTTCAGTATAGTTGGTTGCCCGCTCGTCCATCATCGCATGAAAATCATCATCCAGGAAATTCGGACGCATAAACATATTCATTGCAATAAAGGATTGGAAATAAAGAAGACGATCCTCTGATTCCATGATATCCCAACTGATGCCGGTAAAGTCGGTGTCATCCAGAGGGAAGATATCCGTGGAACCATGATAGGTCGCGGCATCCCACTGAACACCGTTTTCAAATCCTCGACCATAGCAGTAACGGATACGCCCGCTGCCCATAGATTCGTTTCCCCAATCATAGGAATAACCCAGAGTAGCACCGTCAAAGGCATATTCCATCTGGGCCGAAGCCGTTGCCATGCGTTTGTCAGCACCAAGGCGAATCTGGGCAGGCATGCCGTCCGTGGTTGGTCGCCGTCCGATAGAGAACCAGACAGGGGCACCGCCGATATTGGTCCAGTTAATATAGGCACGGTCCACCCGCAAAGCGTTGTCAGCAGGAGTACGGGTGGAGTTACCGTCAAACTGGGGCCACCAGGTGTTCATATCATTTCGGGCGTAGCTCTCCATGCCCCAGGTTTTGTACATGGCCAGCCGCCCCTTGAATTTTACATTTTCAGTGGCCTTGACTTCCATATTCAAACGAAATCTGTTGGTCAGCAAGGTGTCGCTGCTGTACTCGCGCCCGCTTTCCATTACCCCGGTTGCAGGGTTCAGATAATCCGCGCCTGTTGCGCTGTACGAATCGAGCCGGGAACGAAAATCACCGGTTAACAGGAATCTTGCCGCGAGATCCCAAGCCTCGGAGCGTTCCTCAAGGAGTTCGTTCATGTCCTCCAGTTTGCTTTCCATATCTTCAAGGTTTTCATTCATGGCCTGCAATTTTTCATCATTTTCAGTAACGATCTCATTTTTCCGGGCAAGTTCCTCCTGCAGCTGATCGACCTGTTGCGCTAACTCTTCAACTTTTCCGTCAGAGATATCAGTCGGTGCTTTCTCCCCTCCTGCCGTTACAGCGGCAGGCAGAGCAATAATTCCGGCAAGTGTCAGTATTGAAAACGCTTTTTTCATGTTGTCCTCAAGTTGTTTTTTATAAGCATGCAGTCTGCATCAAACTCTGATCAGGCTCCTGTATATAGAGTATAAGCCATCGACATGAGCAGTTGCAAAAAAAATTTAATTTTTTGAACTTTTCTGTCATCCCCGCTCCACAGCACAACAATCCAATAAAGCAGTTGACCCCTGCGGTTAAGGAGAATATACTTAATTCTTCTTGAGCAGTGATATAACAGCTATCCTTAACATAACAAAAAGAGTGCCGGATAATGAATTTTGAACCGAAATGGATCGCTTGGGAGATTACCCGTCGTTGCAACCTCAACTGTGTGCATTGCCGATCTTCTTCCGAGCTTGACATTGCAGGTCATCCTGATTGTTCTCTTGAAGAGGCAAAGCGTATGCTGGATGATATTAAATCCTATGCTGATCCGGTCATGGTCCTTTCCGGCGGGGAGCCGCTTTTGCGTCCTGATGTTTTTGATATCGCATCCTATGGAACTGATCTCGGCCTGCGGATGTGTCTGGCAACCAACGGCACCTTGGTAACCGAAGAAACCTGTCGCAATATCAAGGAATCCGGCATCAAGATGGTTTCCCTGAGTCTGGATGGTTCCACTGCTGAGGTTCATGATAATTTTCGGAACCAACCCGGAGCCTTTGAAGGCACCATGAACGCTATTCGGCTGTTTAACGAGCATGGTATACAATTTCTTATCAACTCTTCCTTTACCAAAAGAAATAAAACCGAAGCACCGAAAATTTACGAGCTGGTCAAGAAGCTTGGTGCCACGGCCTGGTACCTGTTCATGATTGTGCCCACCGGGCGCGGTGAAGATATCATGGAGGAGCTGATTCCGGAGTCGGAATACGAGGAGATACTGAACTGGCATTATGATATGGAAAAAGAAGAGCAGGAGATGCTCGTGCGTCCGACCTGTGCGCCGCAGTATTACCGAATCGTGCTTCAGCGTTCCAAGGCCGAGGGGGAAAAGTTCAAACGCCGCTCCTTGAAATTTTCCACCGGCGGCTCCAAGGGATGCCTGGCAGGCCAGCTGATCTGTCTGGTCGATGTTGACGGCAATGTGCTACCGTGCAGTTATTTTCCAAAGTCTGGCGGTAATATTCGCGAGCAGTCTTTTCAGGATATTTGGGAAAATTCAAAGCTTTTCCTGGAACTCCGCAATTTCAAAGGGTATAAAGATAACTGTGGACGTTGTGAGTACGTCAATGTTTGCGGCGGCTGTCGGGCTCGATCCTATGCAATGACCGGTGATTACCTGGCCCAGGAGCCTTTTTGCAGCTATCAGCCAAGGAAATAAAATTCTATGAAAGACACAGAACTGCGCGGTCTCATTCTTCAGTATTTTTACGACCGGCGGCGTAAAGATCGTTTGCCTGCGCCGAAACCTGCTGATCTTGATGTTGACGTTGACGTTGACGATCAAGACATACTCCAAGTATGCGATCAGTTACGTGAATATAATCTTCTTAAGTGGACGGCATCTAAATCTACTGATTACGATTCACTCGGAGAAATTAGCTTCGGATTCGGAAAAATTAACGCCTTTGGCATTGATGTCGTCGAGGGTGAAGCAACCCCTGAAATAAAGGTGGAATTTGTGCAACATAATAACAATACGGTAACTATTACAGGCTCGACGGGTGTCAATAACATTATTGGCAGCAATAACACATTAACTCTTCCAGAGTTGGTCAAGGCTGTCGAATCTGCCGATGCAACCCCGCAGGAAAAGGAAGAGGCAAAGACTCTCCTTCGGGAATTTCTTGAGCACCCGCTTGTTTCAGCAATTGCCGGAGGTGCTGCCGGGCTGCTTGGTTCTTAATTTTTCTAAAAATAATATACTAAAATGAATGATACTTTCTTGCGTGCTTGTCGCGGCGAAAAAACCGAATATACCCCGGTCTGGTTCATGCGCCAGGCAGGACGCTACCTCCCCGAATATCAGGCTATCCGCAGTAAGCTGACTTTTTTGGAGCTGTGTAAAAAACCAGAGCTTTGTACTGAGGTCACCCTCCAGCCTATTGATATTTTCGGTTTTGACGCAGCTATTTTGTTTTCAGACATCCTTATTGCCATGGAGGCGATGGGGCTGGAGCTGGAGTTCCATGAGGGACGAGGACCTGTCTTCCTAGACCCGGTTCGTTCCCAAGCTGCTGTGGACCGCCTGATTGTTCCTGATCCTGACGAGACCATGCCCTTTGTCATGGAAACCATCAAGTTGCTGCGCAACGAACTCAAGGTTCCGCTGATTGGTTTTTCCGGAGCCCCTTTTACCCTGGCAACCTATTTGATTGAGGGCGGATCATCCAAGGTCTTTCTGGAAACGAAAAAGATGGCTTTTCAGGAACCGGAAATGTATCATGCCCTGCTGCAAAAAATCACCGAATGCACCAGCCTCTATCTCCAGGCTCAGGCCAGGGCCGGTGCCCAGGCTCTACAAATTTTTGATTCCTGGGCAGGTATCTGGGCTCCGCATCATTATGCACGCTTTGCTCTGCCCTATGTGCAGTCCATTATTGCCGACCTGCGCAAGATGACCGATGTTCCGATCATTTATTTTGCCAATAACGGCTCCACCCTGATCAACCACACCAAAACAGCCGGTGCTGATGTGCTCGGCCTGGATTGGCGCATCAATATCGGTGAGGCCGCCAAAATGGTAGGCGACCATGCTGTGCAGGGAAACCTTGATCCGGTGGCTCTTTTTCTTCCGCAAAAGGAACTGGAACAGCAGATCAAGACAATCCTTGACGATGCCAAGGGTGCCAAGGGCCATATCTTTAACTTAGGGCACGGAATTCTTCCGCAAACTGAACCTGAAAAGGCCAGAATCGCTGTCGAGGCCGTTCATCGTTTCAGTGCGCGATAATCTCCGGGCCCGGCAAGGAGATTTCTCGTTATGCAGATTTCAGGTATTCCGAGGATTCCGGGGATTGACACTTGCATTGCCCTGATGGAGCAGTATGCAATGCTGCCGAATATCCGTCGCCACTCCTTGCTTGTCGCACGGATTGCCGAGCTGCTGGCCTTTCAGCTTCATGAGAGGTTACCGGGTGGGCAGGCTCCTGGTCAGGATTTCTGCGTGAACGGGGCTTTGCTCCATGATATCGCAAAAACGCCCTGCCTGAAGGACGGTTGTGATCATGCTGAAATTGGTGGAGAAATTTGCCGACGACATGGGTATCCTGAGATTGCCGAGATTGTAGCCGGTCATGTGATTCTCCGAAATTTTTCTCCGGAGAAATACAGGCAAGGCTTTTTTCAGGCTCAGGACATTGTCTACTATGCGGATAAACGGGTCCGGCATGACGCCGTTGTCAACTTGGCTGAGCGTTTGGAATATATTCTGGAAAATTACGGCGGAAACGACAAACGCATCCAAAGGGAAATACGAGATAACTTCAGAAGATGTGAGCAACTGGAAGGCTTTCTCTTCAGCTTTTTTGATTTTCCCCCTGAGCAATTATGCAGCAAGGTTGCTCGACATACCGGTCAAAGTTCCTTGGCCGAACTGCCTCCTGATGCTTCCTCGCCTGAGCAGGAAGAAGACTGAGGCGGAAAGATGCAGGGCTGTCCGATAGAAAATTTTGTCGCAGAGATGCCTGATCAGAACGGATTTCCAGATCAACAGCGGAAAAATTTCTTCTGAACCGGCTTGCCTCTCCCTGAAAAAATACGTATATTGAAAAGAGTAGGAAAAAATACTCCAGCACCTTCCATGATATCATGACAAAGCTCTCGGCAAATGCGTCGACACCATATATCAACATGCCTCGCAAAAATTAACGAGCAGATAACAACGGAGCAATCAACTGTGGAAATATTTTTTCTCGGTGTCGGAGAGACCTGTGACACAGCGCACGGCAACAGCTCCTCTATCGTGACAACAAGTAACGGTACCAGGATTTTACTGGATTGCGGCTTCACAGTGCCGCATCAATACTTCCGTATTGTTGACGACCCGACCCGCTTGGATTATGTCTGGATCTCTCATTTTCACGGTGATCATTACCTCGGCCTTCCCCTGCTGTTTCTCCGTCTCTGGCAAATGGGCCGCACTGAACCGCTTTCCATTGTCGGCCAAAAAGGCATTGAAAAACAGGTTATGAATCTGCTGGAAATGGCCTATCCCACCTTCAGTAAAAAAATCGGTTTTTCCTTTGATTTTCATGTCATTTCTCCAAGGGCAACTGCTCGGATAGCCGGGATGGAATGGTCGACCGCATTGACGCAGCATACCCAGTACAATCTCGGCCTGCTGCTCAAAGACGGGAACAAAAAACTCTATTACAGCGGTGACGGACGGGCCAACACCCGGGTGAGAAGGCTGATCCCGGGCTGTGATTTTGTTATCCACGAATCATTTAACATGGTTGACACCTACCCCTATCACGGTTCCATCACCAGTACCCTGAAATTAGCCGATGAAATGGATATCGGACAGGTCGCTTTAGTCCATTTGGAACACAGTCTGCGAAAAAACGAGATTGATGCCATAAAACGAATTGTGCAGGACAGACCCGATACCCTGCTGCCGGTCGCCGGCGACCGCCTGAGCTTCTGAATCCGCCTGCCGTCGACTCTCAGCCCCTCTTGTCTCCTTTTGCACAACTCGGTACAGGAATATTACAGGAATATATACATATGACATCCAGAAGCGTACAGGTATTCAAGGTGCTCCTTTTCTCCCTGATTATTCTCTCAATGATCCCGGTCACAGTCACGGCCGGTGGCAGAAAGCCGCAACGTCCAAAAATAAAACCTGTTCTCCGCTCCGACGCAATGGTTGAAGCGCCACCCAGGTACATCAGGATGGCGGATAATTTTTTTGTTTTTTATGATCCCTCCACAGCCATGACGGTGCCTTATAAGAATACCGGCATGACCCGTTTGGAGATGTCCAAGCAGATTCTGCTGAAGAGTAATGCCGCCATGCCGGACCTGCGCTGGCAAACCGGTCTCTATCCCCATTGGAAGAATGTGATGTGGCTTCCAGCCTCGCCGGGCAGCTTTCATCCCTACTATGCCTTACAAAATTACGATAAGGATAAATTCGCCATTGCACTTGGTGAACTGCCGGTGATCAGTTCCGGCCCACCTATGCTGCAAATGTCTTTGATGAAGCTGGAGTACCTCTTAGGGCTTCCCGGTCGCACGGAAATTTTTCTTTTCACCAACGGAGAGGATGCCCGTTTCAAAGGAGTTGATGAGCCTGCCCCCTTAGCCCAGGCTGAAATGCTGGCCCGTAATTACGATGTCTGCTTTACCATCATCAGCAGTGCAACCACTCCAAAGGCGGACAGACGGCTCCATAAAATAGCTGAGGTAAATGACTGTTCCCAGGTTGTTGATTTTGATACGGTTGCCGCGCATCCGGAATATCTCTTCGGGCGTTTATACATGACGCCGGACGGTCTTTTTCAAAACGTCCTGTTCGCCTTTGACAAGGCAACTATCCGTAAAAAGTATCGGAACACCCTGGACAGGTTGGGAAATTATCTCCTGGAAAACCCAACGCATTATGCAGTGCTCTCTGGTTTTTGCGATATTATCGGCACGGAAAATTACAATATGCGTTTATCCCAGCGTAGGGCTGAGAGTGCGCAGAAATACCTGCTAAATCATTTTCCGGCCCTTACCAAGGAACGTATTCTTCTTTATTGGTACGGTTATGCCCACCCGGTCGCCTCTAATAAAACCGTAGCCGGTCGGCGATTAAATCGTCGGACCACCATTATGATCCGTAAGGGTTTTTGAACGAGACTTCCGAACAAGAGCCTAACCGATTATGAAAGTAGATTTTTTCCTCACCGACATCTGTCTGCCTGATCCATTCGGAGATGCCGGTGATGCGCCGATCAAAGCAGACTGCTGTATAGCTGTTCAGGGAGAACTTATTTGCCAAATCGGACCGGCAAGCGAGTTCAGGGATATTGAGGCAAAAACGATCATCAACGGCCACGGTCAATTGGCCCTGCCCGGTCTGATTAACGGCCATTGTCATGCACCCATGACGCTCTTTCGTGGCTTGGCTGACGACCTCAGCCTTGCAGACTGGCTCAATGAGCATATCTTTCCTGCTGAGGCCAAGCACGTAACACCGGACATGGTCTATTGGTGCAGCAAACTGGCTGCTGCGGAGATGATCCTGTCCGGGACCACGACGGTGGCAGACAGCTATTTTCATGAGCATCATGCTGCCAAAGCCTTTGCTGATGCAGGATTGCGGGCAGTTGCAGCCCAAGGAGTCATTGACTTCCCAGCTCCCGGTGTTTCTGATCCTGAAAAAAAAATCAACCATGTCGCTGAATTTCTTGCCAATTGGCGGGACCATCCCCTTGTCCAACCGGCGGTCTTTGCCCATTCTCCCTACACCTGCTCCCCGGAGACCTTGATGGCGGCAAAAGAGCTTGCCTGCTCGGAAAAGACCCTGTTTTTTATCCATACGGCAGAGACTGAACAGGAAGCCGCAATGATACAGGGGAGGCTGGGCGACTCACCTGTTCGCCATCTCCATAAATTAGGTGTCCTTGATTCCGAGACGGTTTGTATTCACGCTGTCTGGCTTGATGAGCAGGATCTGGACATTCTGGCGGAAACCGGGGCCGCTGTTGCAGTCTGCCCTCAGAGTAATCTTAAGCTGGCCTCCGGAACAGCCCCGCTTCAGGCTATGCTTGCACGCGGTATTCGAGTAGGTATCGGTACGGACGGAGCTGCAAGCAATAATCGCCTGGACTTGGTTCGAGAAATGGATATCTGTGCCAAGCTGCACAAGCTGCGGGACCTTGATCCGGTGGCGGTTCCGGCAGCTCAAATTATCAATATGGCGACCGGCGGCGGAGCCTCTGTTCTTGGTCTGCAAAAGAAAATCGGCCGATTGGAGGAGGGCAAACACGCAGATATCATTCTCCTCAATCTTGATGCGCCCCATCTCCAGCCTGTGCACGGTTCGGATCTGCCGGTTTATGCCGCCCAAGGTTCGGACGTTCAAACTGTGCTGATAAACGGGATGCCGGTTATGCAGGATCGTAAAATTCTCAGCTTTGATCTGAAAGAGACCTTGGAGCAGGTCCGTCGATTGGCGGATCAGGTGAAAAAATGTAACTTCTCATAATCCGCAGGCGGCACCTTGAATAAACTCCGCCATTGAAGGCAACACTCCCGTCCCGGATGATAAAAAAGGTAAATCTGTTCGCCCGGGGCGGTGGAAGAAAAAAACAACGCATTCCCACTTTATGTGAATAACTATGAAAAAAACGTTTCAGTTGACCCATCCAAAGATCAAACTGCCAAGACTTGTTGAAGCCATAAAATACGAGGTTAAAAAATATATAAAAAGAGAGCGGAGAAAAACGCTCCCCCAAGATGTCGATTTTTGGGATTTTGACTGTCGGTTCGGTGCTGACGAGGCAACAAGTGAAGTGATTCATTTGTCCGAAATTAACAAATACATTTCTCAGGCCGAAACAAAAGAACTGGAATCTTTTTATTTGGAAATTCTGGTCAAACCGGGGTATCGAACCAAAAAAACACAGAGCAAACCAGCTGCATTTTAGAAAATCGGGATAACAGGCTTTTCCCGGGGTGTGGCACTGGTTCCGTAAAAAAATCCTGACATCCATGCGAATCATGTGGAAGGGTTCAATGCCGCTTTACGAAGGATGTGTTCGGCTTTTCGTCGAAAAACTAACACGTACGCAAAAAAACTGAAAGACTCCGGGAACGCTTGAATGTGATATGGATTATGCATAATTTTGTTCGCGTCCATTACACAACCAAAGAAGTTCCAGCTGTAAAGTTAGGCATCATTGAAGAAGGAATGACGCTTGAAGGTATATTGAGATTAAAAGGAGTTAACGGTTAAACCAAGCGGAACCAGTGCCCGGATACCGCTGCGAATTATATTGAGAAAAATCAGAAACGCCTGAGATATGAAGAAGCTCTCTCAAAAGGACTGCCTATAGCCACCGGTGTAATAGAGGGAGCTTGTCGTCACTTGGTTAAGGATCGCATGGATCTCACCGGTGCTCGTTGGCGGCTTAAATCAGCAGATGCCGTGTTGAAATTGAGAGCGCTGAAACATACCTTCACTTAATGCGTTCAATATCATTATGATTCGGAAAACAGGCGTTTTTAACCCTTCCAGTACCGTATTTTTGTCTCTGAAAAACAAGAATCACAATCATTACATTTATAAAGCTGACGTTCTTCCCCGCTACGAATTACATACTTTTTAAAGCCCAATATGAAGTCCCTTTACATTTAGGACAATGATTATCAATAAAGATCAATTTAAACTCCTTTTTCGTTAAAAACCAACACGTGTTTATGTAATAATTAACTAAAATATTAAGAAGATACGGTGGTAATCGTGCGGAATCAGTGCCTTGGGTTGATCAACAGTGTTTTTTCAACAGGAAAGTGTTTAACATGTTGTTTTTATATACTTATATGTTAACTGATTGATTTTATCTGATAAGGCTGTAGTATGCTGTTTTTAAATGTAAAGCTATTGACCAATTGGTGGGATTATGCTTTGTTCTATAGAATATGCTTTTTTGCTAATTCTCTTCTATAGTTTTAATAGGTTAGCGTGGGATTCTTATATTCTTTTGGGGCTCACTGGAAAAGGGTACACTCAATTCATTAAGCAGCTTCAGTGCCAAGCTATGCTTTGTCGGATACTCCGGATCACGACCGGGGCTGACCGGTCGTTTTTTCTTTGCAACTCCCTGCTTTCGAAGTTTTTTATCTGTTTTCTTCCGGGCGGTCGGAACAGGATCGGGCATATGGAATTTGAAACCGACCGGAAAAGTAACGCTTTCCGTCACCGGAAGCAAGAGAACTACGGTCCGACCGTTCACGTAACCTC
>Ga0316189_10004220_pt1 | contig 13863 bp, 15 predicted proteins | sample LowCovwburrow_MG_FD_204930 | JGI IMG/M metagenome (GOLD analysis project Ga0316189, IMG submission 204930) | Coastal sediment microbial communities from Maine, United States - Lowes Cove worm burrow | ecosystem: Environmental > Aquatic > Marine > Coastal > Sediment | place: USA: Maine...
GTCTGTATGCATGACATCAATATCAGGACGGGTCAGTCTGAGCAGGTCTTCGTTCGGGAAATGGGTCATGTGCTCAGCCTTGAGCCGGTATTTCAGCTGTCCCTGCTCATCCATGACGGCAAGATTAAGATCTTCTACAAACGAGTCGGGACCGGTTTCGCTGACGCTGGCAGGCAGGCGGTTGATACTCTGTTTGTCCAGAAACCAGCCGGTGCCAATGACGACCAGCAGCAATAGTGCAAACAGTGCGACTTGCCTGATGTTCACAAATAACTGTCCAGCTCGGCTTGCAATACGCCTTTGGCTTCCATCAGCATTTCACACACATCGCGTGCGGCACCGTGCCCACCGCCGCTGGGAGTCTGCCAGTGACTGTGTGTGCGTACCAGTGGATGGGCGTCCTGCACCGCGATTGCCAGCCCGACTTTGCGCATCACTGGCAGGTCGACGACATCATCACCGACATAGGCAGTTTCCTCTGCGCTGATAGCGAGTTTTTCCGCCAGTTCCTCGTAGGCGGGCAGTTTGTGCAGTTTGCCCTGGTAGACATGCGTCACCCCCAGGTTTTTCATGCGATGCTCGACGACTTTTGAAGTTCGTCCGGTGATGATAGCGACAATGACGCCGTGCTTCTGCAGCATTTTGATGCCATGTCCGTCACGCGAGTTGAAAGCCTTGTATTCCTGCCCGTCATCACCGATGAACAGGCTGCCATCGGTAAGCACGCCATCAACATCAAAGATCAACAGACGAATATTTGCGGCTTTTTCGAGGATGTCTTTCATAAGGAGGGTCCGGTTTTTTTATACCACGCCGGCGCGCAGCAAGTCATGCATATTGAGTGCGCCGACCAGTTCATTATTCTCGTTGACGACCGGCAGGGCATTGATCTTGGTGCTGTCCATGATTTGCAACGCTTCGGCAGCCAGCATGCCGGGCTGTATGGTCTTGCAATCAGCCGTCATGACCTCGCTGATGAGTGCCTCGTTCAGGTCGACCTTGTTGTCAATGGTACGGCGCAGGTCGCCATCGGTGAAAATACCTGCCAGTCCCCCCCGGGTATCGATGACAGCGGTCATGCCCAAACCCTTGCGGGTCATTTCCAGCAGGGCATCACTCAGCGGTGTTGTCAGTTCGACGCGGGGGATGGCTTCACCGGTGTGCATCAGGTCGTCAATCAGCAGCAGCAAGCGGCGTCCGAGAGTGCCGCCGGGATGTGAGCGGGCGAAATCTTCTTCGGTAAAGCCGCGTGATTCCAGTAAAGCGATGGCGAGGGCATCGCCCATGGCGAGTGATGCCGTGGTGCTGGCAGTCGGTGCCAGCCCCAGCGGGCAGGCTTCCTTGTCGACGCGTACATTGATGTTTGCCGTAGCGGTCCGCGACAGGGTGGAGTCCGGGTTGCCGGTCAGGGTTATCAACGGCACATTCAGCCGCTTGATCAGCGGCAGGATAGTGACAATTTCACCGGTTTCGCCGGAATTCGAGAGCGCCAGCACCACGTCAGCTGTCGTGATCATGCCAAGGTCGCCGTGACTGGCTTCACCGGGATGTACAAAGAACGCCGGGGTGCCGGTGCTGGCGAGGGTGGCGGCAATCTTGCCGGCAATGTGTCCGGATTTGCCCATGCCGGTGACCACAACCCGGCCCTTGCAAGCCAGCATTAGATGGCAGGCCTGGATAAAGGTGGGCTGGTTGATTTCATCGGCCAGTCCAGTGATTGCGCGGGCTTCGGTGTCGATAACAGCAAGTGCGAGTTCCTGCAGTTTTCTGTCATTCATGTTGAGTATCTGTTAGGTAAATTCAACCGGACATGCTCTCCGACCGTGTGCCGGATAGAAGGTTCTGGTAATTCTGGCGGCTACGCGACTTCACTGAAGTATAACAGGGTCTGGTAGCCAACAAAGGCAAGCACCAGCAGGGCTCCCTCGATGCGGCTAATGCGCCCGGGGCCGCGAAAGCCGTACGCCATGACCAGGAAGGCCAGTGTCAGGCATATCATGACCGGGTAGTCACGTGTCAGAACTCCACTTGACACGGCGATTGGGTTGATCAGCCCGGGTAATGCAAGTACCGCCAGCAGGTTGAATATATTTGAGCCAACGACGTTGCCGATGGCGATATCAGGCTCGTTTTTGAGTGCGCTCATGACGCAGGCCGCGAGTTCCGGCAGGCTGGTTCCCAATGCAACGATAGTGAGGCCGATGACCAGGTCACTGACGCCCATGCTGTGTGCGATAGACACCGCACCCCATACCAGTATCTTCGAGCTGGCGAGTAATAACAGTGCGCCGACGGCTGTCCACAGGCCGGCAGTTCGCATGCTCATGTCGGTGGGGACCTCGTCGGTGAATTCATCGATCATGGGGTCATGGGAGGTCTTTTCCCTGATGCCAACACGGGTCATCCAGAGGAGCATCAGCACCATTCCACTTAACAGAATCAGTCCGTCGAGTCGTCCCAGTGTGCCGTCGAGCAGCAAAAGCAGTGCCAGTACCATAACGCCGATCAGTAGCGGAAGTTCACGCCGCACGATTCGTGAGTGAATGCTCAGTGGCACAATCAGGGCCGTGACACCCATTACCAGGCCGATATTGGTGATGTTGGAGCCCAGTGCATTGCCGATCGCCAGGCCACCGTTGCCTTGCAGTGAGGCGACCGCGGAAACCAGTATCTCCGGTGCCGAGGTGCCAAGGCTGACAATGGTCAGGCCAATAACGAGCGGCGATATATTAAGGTTATAGGCTAGCGCACTGGCGCCGGCGACAAAACGGTCGGCGCTCCAGGTGAGCAGGGCAAATCCGGCTACAATGGCCAGTAGTTCCATCCACATGGCGGTTTATTCCGCTTCTGGCAGACAGGTCGGGGACGGCTGACCGGTTGCTCTACAGGCTGGCGGCACGGTGTTGCGAAACCTGTGTGGTAAAAAAATCTTCATCAAGTAAGCTCTTGGACCCATTCTGCATTATCATACACGCCGTTAAGCGCAGACCAAACGTTTGATGTCTGTGCCACAGCCCAGGATGAACAGAGCGGACAGCCGTATGACCGAACCGGTAGTAGAAATCAGGGATCTGCATTTTGCGCGCGGCGAGCGCATGATTTTTGACGGCATTGATCTGGATATCGAACCGGGCGGGGTGACGGCCATCATGGGGCCCAGCGGCACCGGCAAGACCACCCTGTTGAAGCTGATTGGTGGCCAGTTGCGACCGCAATCCGGTTCTATCCGGGTATTTGGAGAAGAAGTAACAAAATTAAGCCGCCAGGGACTGTTCGAACTGCGCAAGAAAATGGGCATGCTGTTCCAGAGCGGTGCGCTGCTGACGGATATCAATGTGTTCGAGAATGTCGCCTATCCGATGCGCGAACACACTCGCCTGCCGGAAGAGCTGATACGCGACCTGGTGCTGATGAAGTTGCAGGCGGTGGGGCTGCGCGGGGCATCCGGGTTGATGCCCAGCGAGCTGTCAGGTGGTATGGCGCGGCGGGCGGCACTGGCGCGGGCCATTGCGCTGGATCCGATGATGGTGATGTACGACGAACCGTTCACGGGGCAGGACCCTATTTCCAAGGGTGTCCTGGTAAAACTGATTCGGGAGCTGAATGATGCGCTCGGATTGACCAGTATCGTGGTGTCGCATGATGTGAGTGAAGCCACGGCTATTGCCAGCTATGTCTACCTGCTTTCGCAAGGCAAGGTAATAGAGCATGGCAAACCGGAAGCATTATGGGCATCCAAATCCGAGTGGGCGCGCCAGTTTCTGGATGGCAGTCCTGACGGGCCGGTTTCCTTTCATTATCCGGCAGCTGATTTCAGGGATGACTTGATGCGTGGAGGATTGGCAAAGTAATGCTGGATGTGCTGCAAAAACTGGGCAAGGCCACGCTTGGATTTTTTGAACGGCTGGGGAGAGGGCACCTGTTCCTGTTGCAGATCTTTGCAACGATTCCGGGTGTATTGATCAGGCCGCGCCTGATACTGATACAGCTCTATTCGGTCGGTGTGCTGACGCTACCGATTATCCTGGTGTCCGCCCTGTTCGTGGGGATGGTGATGGGGTTGCAGGGCTATAATACGCTGGTAGATTTTGGTGCTGAAGATTCGCTTGGTGTGATGGTTGCACTGTCACTGGTGCGTGAGCTGGGACCAGTGGTTGCTGCCTTGCTGTTTGCCGGACGTGCCGGCTCGGCACTGACAGCCGAGATTGGCCTGATGAAGGCCACCGAACAGCTCTCCGGGATGGAAATGATGGCAATTGACCCGGTACAGCGGGTGGTTACGCCGCGGTTTCTGGCGTCTTTTATCACCATGCCCCTGCTGGCGGCGATATTCAGTGCGATCGGTATTTTCGGCGGTTATCTAGTGGGGGTTGAACTGCTGGGCGTGGATGACGGTGCCTTCTGGGCGCAGATGCAGGATAAGGTAGATCTGCGGGGCGACGTATATAATGGCATCATCAAGAGCGTCGTGTTTGGTTTTGTGGCGGGCTGGATTGCACTCTATGAAGGTTATGATGCGGTACCGACCGCAGCCGGCGTCAGCCGTGCCACTACACGTACCGTGGTGCATACCTCGCTGGTTGTGCTAGGGCTGGACTTTGTTCTTACGGCAATGATGTTTGGAGACTAGGATTTTGAATAACAGAACGGTCGAAATCGGAGTGGGCTTGTTCGTGGCACTGGGTATCGCAGCCCTGTTCATGCTGGCCATGCAGGTCAGTAACCTGGGTACCGTCACTAGCTCCGACAGCTACATACTAAAGGCAGGTTTCGAGAATGTTGGCGGGCTCAAGGTGCGTTCGCCGGTGACCGTCTCCGGTGTGCGCGTCGGCCGGGTGTCTGCAATTGACTATGACGACAATGCCTTCGAGGCGGTTGTCACCATGAGTATCTACTCGGATTATGACGGTTTCCCCGAGGATACCTCAGCGAGTATTTTTACCGCCGGTTTGCTGGGCGAGCAGTACATTGCACTGGAACCGGGCGGCTCCATGGAAAATCTTGCTGACGGTGACCGCGTACAGCTGACCCAGTCTGCGCTGGTGATGGAGCAGGTGATCGGACAGTTTCTATACAGCAGCGCCTCTGCCGGTGGCAAAGAGTAGCCGGGTAACAATCAATGGCTGATACGCAACTGGTAGAAAATGATGACGGCAGCTGGTTGCTGCAGGGTGAGCTGGTTTTTGCCTCGGTGCTGTCCGTTTTGCGGCATGCCGGTGTCAATATGCTCGGCAAAAAGCAGCTCACGGTAGACCTCAAGGAGGTTACGCGTGCAGACAGTGCCGGTCTCGCGCTACTGGTGGAATGGTTGCGGGAATCGGAGATTGCCGGTAACAGCATTGAATTTGTAAATGTTCCTGCGCAGTTGCTTTCCATCGCGCGGGTTTGCGGTCTGGATGATATCCTCGCGCTCAACTAGATTCCTGGCTCTTTAACAAGGACAATAAATTTTATGCAAGGCAGTGAACTTGAAGCATTGATACAGGCTGGCATCCCGGGTGCCGAGGTGATCGTGAAGGGTGAGGGTGACCACTTTGAGGCGGTCGTGATCAGCGAGCAGTTCGAGGGGCTTTCCATGGTGCAGCAGCATCAGCTTGTCTACGCTACGCTCGGTGACCGCTTCAGCGGCGAGCTACATGCGCTGGCCCTGCATACCTACACCCCCGAAACCTGGGCCAGTCAGCGACGTATTCAGTAAGAGAGCCCCAGTGGACAGATTAATAATCAATGGCGGTAAGCGCCTCAAGGGCGAGATTCGGATTTCCGGTGCGAAGAACGCGGTGTTGCCAATAATGGCGGCAACCTTGCTGGCTGACAGCCCGGTCACGGTGCGTAATATCCCGCACCTGCATGATGTGACCACTACCATGGAATTGCTGGGGCGCATGGGTATCCATCTGACGGTCGATGAAAGAATGGATATCGTCGTTGATACCGGCACAATCAATTCATTATATGCCCCTTATGAGCTGGTGCGCACCATGCGCTCTTCCATTCTCGTGTTGGGTCCGATGCTGTCCCGTTTCGGCCGCGCAGATGTCTCACTGCCCGGTGGTTGCGCGATTGGTTCCCGGCCAGTCAATCTTCATATCAAGGGCCTGCAGGCGATGGGTGCGGACATTGAAGTGGAGAATGGTTATATCAAGGCGCGTGTTGACCGCCTGAAAGGTGCACGACTGGTCATGGATGTTGTTACGGTGACCGGTACGGAAAATCTGATGATGGCTGCAACGCTGGCAGATGGTGAAACGGTGATCGAGAATGCTGCCCGTGAACCGGAAGTCACCGACCTCGCGAATTGCCTTATCAGTATGGGTGCCATCATTACAGGGCATGGAACCGATACCATTCGCATTGAAGGTGTGGAGCGTTTGTCGGGTACCGAGTACAACGTTTTGCCAGACCGGATCGAAACCGGCACTTACCTTGTGGCCGCCGCGATAACCGGTGGACATATCAAGGTTAAAGATACCCGTCCGGACACAATGGACGCAGTACTGCAGGCGTTGCGCGAGGCCGGTGCCGAAGTCACTGTCGGCGAAGACTGGATTGAGCTCGACATGCACGGTAAGCGGCCGCAGGCAGTCAACATCCATACGGCACCTTACCCGGCATTTCCGACCGACATGCAGGCTCAATTTACCGCCCTGAATGTAGTGGCAGAGGGTTCCGGCACCATTACTGAAACCGTGTTTGAAAACCGCTTTATGCATGTGCAGGAAATGCAGCGCATGGGTGCAAAAATCCAGCTTGAGGGCAATACCGCTATCAGCCATGGTGTGGAGCGGCTCACCGGCGCGCCGGTGATGGCTACTGACCTGCGTGCTTCTGCCAGCCTGGTGCTGGCTGGTCTGGTGGCGGACGGGGAAACAACGATCGATCGTATCTATCACATCGACCGGGGTTATGAACGTATTGAAGAAAAGCTTGCACAGCTGGGTGCGAACATACGTCGGGTTCCGGACTAGAATCCCTGCCGGTGTCGTTATGCTTGTCGGCCATTAAGCTGCCGGAGCTTGTAAATTGGCGGTTTCTCCCTGAAACTTGGCGCCTATGAATAACACGCTCACCATTGCCCTGTCCAAGGGTCGTATCTTCAAGGAAACGCTGCCGCTGCTGGCGGCTGCCGGTATCGAGCCGGTTGATGATCCGGAAACCAGCCGCAAGCTGATCCTTGATACCAATCAGCATGACGTCAAACTGGTGATTATCCGTGCATCGGATGTCCCGACCTACGTGGGCTACGGCGCAGCCGATATCGGCGTGGCTGGCAAGGACGTGCTGATGGAGCATGGCGGTGAAGGTCTGTACGAGCCGCTGGACCTGGGTATCGCGCGTTGCCGCCTGATGGTGGCCGGGCCTGCAAATGTCGCTACCGAAAAGAGTCGTCTGCGGATTGCGACCAAGTATGTACAGAGCACCCGGCGTTACTATGCAGACCGTCAGGAACAGGTAGAGATTATCAAGTTATACGGCTCCATGGAGCTGGCGCCGCTGGTCGGACTGGCGGATCGAATAGTTGACGTGGTTGATACCGGTAACACCCTGAAGGCCAACGGGCTGGTGCCACTGGAACATATCGCCAACATCAGCTCACGGCTGGTGGTAAACAAGGCGGCCATGAAGATGAAACATGCGCGTATCACGGAATTTGTAGCGCATCTGAAAACAGCTGTGGCTGCCTGATATTTTTACACCCTGTAGGAGCGGATCTCGTCCGCGAACAGTCTGGTTACCGAAAAAATCGCGGACGAGATCCGCTGCTACACCAATATGATTTTCAAGAAGCTATGTCCGAGATAAATAGACTAAACAGTCAGGATTCCGGCTTTGATGTGGATCTTGACCGTCTGCTGGACTGGGATCAAACCACTGACCCGGCGGTGGAGTCTGTGGTGCGTGACGTTATTGCTGACGTGCGCGCCCGCGGTGATGCGGCGGTCATTGATTACACGCAACGTTTTGATCGCTGGTCGGCGGCGGCCGCCAGTGAGCTGGAGATATCAACAGATGCCTGTCAGCAGGCGTTGGCATCGCTGCAGTTGTCGCAACGTGAAGCGCTGGAACTGGCGGCACAAAGAATACGTGCCTATGCCATGCATCAAAAAATGGAATCCTGGTCCTATACCGAGAGCGACGGCACCTTGCTGGGTCAGCAGGTGACACCACTGGATCGTGCCGGTCTGTACGTGCCGGGTGGCAAGGCGGCGTACCCGTCCTCTGTTTTGATGAATGCTATTCCGGCCAAGGTGGCCGGTGTGGCCGAACTGATCATGGTAGTGCCGACCCCCCGGGGTGAGGTCAATAACATGGTGCTGGCAGCTGCCGCAATTGCCGGTGTTGATCGTGTATTCGCCATCGGTGGTGCCCAGGCAGTTGCGGCGCTGGCCTATGGTACCGCGACCGTTCCAGCGGTCGACAAGATTGTCGGGCCGGGCAATGCCTATGTGGCCTCGGCCAAGCGCATGGTGTTCGGCAAGGTCGGTATCGACATGATCGCCGGGCCATCCGAGATCCTGGTGGTGTGTGACGGGCAGACTGATCCTGACTGGATAGCGGTTGACCTGTTTTCACAGGCCGAACATGACGAAGATGCCCAGTCGATACTGGTCAGTCCGGACGGTGAGTTCCTGGGTCGGGTAGCTGACAGTATTAAACGTTTATTGCCGGAGATGCCGCGTGCCGACATCATCCGTGCCTCCCTGAAAGGGCAGGGTGCGCTGATACAGGTGCGCGACATGGATGAAGCGGTAGAGATTGCCAACCGGATTGCCCCGGAACACCTGGAATTGTCTGTGGAGGATCCGCAGGCAATGGCTGCACGCATTCGCCATGCCGGTGCTATCTTTATGGGACGTTATACAGCCGAGGTGCTGGGTGATTATTGCGCCGGTCCGAATCATGTGTTGCCGACCTCGCGTACCGCGCGCTTTTCCTCGCCGCTGGGTGTGTACGATTTTCAAAAACGTTCCAGCCTGATTTTCTGCTCGGCAGAAGGTGCCAGCACGCTCGGCAAGACGGCGGCGGTGCTTGCGCATGGTGAGGGTTTGACGGCTCATGCCCGTTCTGCCGAAGTGCGGATAAAGAAATAGCGTTTGTATATATTTGACCCATCTCCCCAGCCCTCTCCCGGAGCACCCGATAAGACGCCGGGCATAAAGGAGAGGGGGCGCAAGTAGTATGGATAAAATTATGCAGGAAAAAATCAACAAACTGATCCGCCCTGAAATCAGGGCTCTGGCGGCATATCAGGTGCCGGAAGCCGGCGACATGATAAAGCTGGATGCTATGGAAAATCCGTGGTCGTGGCCTGAGGCTTTGCGTGATGCCTGGATGGAGGCGTTGAAGTCAGCTGAAATTAATCGTTATCCCGACCCGTCGGCTCGTGATCTGCAGGCTGAGATGCGCCGTGTCATGCAGGTGCCGGAGGATGCCGGCGTAATCCTGGGCAATGGTTCCGATGAATTGATCCAGATGATCATTCAGGCGCTTGCGGCACCAGGGCGGGTGGTGCTGGCGCCGGTGCCGACGTTTGTTATGTATCGTCAGGTTTCTGTAGTTGCCGGTATGGAGTTCGCTGCCGTGCCGCTGCAGGATGATTTTTCGCTTGACGCGGATGTACTGCTGGCTGCTGTCGAGGCGCGCAAGCCGGCGGTCATTTTTCTGGCCTACCCGAATAACCCGACCGGCAATCTGTTTGATGCAGATGTCCTGCATGCCCTGTTGTCACATACAGACGGGCTGGTCGTGATTGATGAGGCCTATGCGCCGTTTACCGATGCCAGCTTCATGCCCCGTATCGGTGATTACGATAACCTGCTGGTGTTGCGTACGGTATCCAAGATGGGACTGGCCGGCTTGCGACTCGGGCTGCTTGCCGGGCCGCCGGCGTGGCTGGAGCAAATTGACAAGACACGGCTTCCCTACAACATCAGTGTGATCAATCAGCTGAGCGGGTGTTTTGCGCTGCAGCATGCGGATCACTTTATGCAGCAGGCGCAGGAGATACGCAGCCAGCGCGCGCAGCTTTATACGGGTATGCAGGCATTGTCCTCGTTGACAGTCTATCCGAGTGAAGCCAATTTCATTTTATTCCGTACCCCGGCAGGCAGGGCAGTTGCTGTTTTCGAGGGGCTCAAGAGGGCAGGCATCCTCATCAAGAATCTTGATGGCTCGATGTCTGCGCTGCAGGATTGTTTGCGTGTTACGGTTGGTACGCCGGCTGAAAATGCGGCATTTCTTACTGCGCTGAAACCTTTGCTGGCAAGCTGAGCTTTGCTGCGATAATTAATTTACGGGCTGTTTCCTGCCCGGCCTCTGTATCACCCTGGCCTGCGCAATAAACGGCACAGCTTTCCTGAAACCATTCAGCTCGATCAGTGTGCCGGGTTTTTGCCGGGAAATGGTTTTCATGACCTGGTTGGTTTCTTCAACCGGCTTGCCGTTAATGGCGGTCACGATATCGCCGGGCATCAGGCCGGCCTCGGCGGCCGGTCCGTTTTTGATGACTGTGCCAATCAGCATGCCCTGCCTGAATGGCAGGCCGATGGATTTTGCCAGTTGCGGTGTCATGTCCTGCGCCTCTATTCCCAGCCAGCCGCGTATCACGTAACCGTTTTCAATGATCTGTGTCATGACGCCCTTGGCCAGGCTGATCGGAATGGCAAAGCCGATACCCATGGAGCCACCGCTTTTGCTGTATATCGCCGAGTTAATGCCGATCAGTTCGCCATGGGTATTGATGAGCGCGCCGCCGGAATTGCCAGGATTGATAGCGGCATCGGTCTGGATGAAGTCATCGTAGGCAGTAATGCCAAGGTGGTCACGCCCGGTAGCGCTGATGATGCCGGAAGTGACGGTTTGTCCGACACCAAACGGGTTGCCGATCGCAAGCACTACATCACCGACACGCGAGCGGCGCGAATCGCCGATCACGATGCCGGGCAGATCGTCTATGCTGATGTGTAATACTGCGAGGTCGGTATCCAGGTCGGTACCGACGACCTCGGCCCTGGTGCTGCGACCGTCAGCCATTAAAACCTGTATCTGGTCAGCGCCCTCTATAACATGGTTGTTGGTGAGTACATGTCCGCGATTACTGATCAGTACGCCGGAACCCAGGCTGGTTTGTATTTCCTTGCGTGCCTGCGCGAAGCGATCGCCAAAAAATTTCTGGAAGATCGGATCCTTCAGTAGCGGGTGAACACGGTGCGTAATGACCTTGGCGGTGTGAATATTGACGACCGCCGGTGCGGCTTTTTCAACTGCGTCGGCATAGGAGGCCGGTCCGTTCCATTCGTCTGTTTGCTGTTGTTGAGCAAGTTGCGCTTCTGTTTGCTGCGGGGATTCGATTACCTCGACAACGTTACCCTCATTGCGCAGCAGGTCAGGATCAATCAGCAGCACATAGAGAAACGCCGCAGCCAGTCCTGTCATGATGGTTTGCAGGAAAAAGGACAGAAATTTGCGAATTGCCATGGGTGGTATACCCTGTTGCCAGTTGAAACGAGAATACCTTAACAGGAAGTGGTGTGATGGTAACCCTGAAAGCGCTGGTTGAATATACGAACAGTTTGCTGGCTGTTGATGATTTTAGTGATTATTGCCCAAACGGCTTGCAGGTAGAAGGGCGGCCCGAAGTGCAACGCCTGGTTAGCGGGGTTACCGCCAGCATGGCGCTGGTAGAGGCGGCTATTTCCGCAAACGCCGATGCATTACTGGTGCATCATGGCTATTTCTGGAAGGGCGAGGATGAATGCGTCACCGGCATGAAGCGGCAGCGACTGCAGCGCCTGCTGGGGACTGACACCAGTTTGCTGGCCTATCATCTGCCACTGGACGCACACCCGGAACTGGGTAACAACGCGCAATTGGCCAGTGTGCTGGGGTTCAACCGCAGCGGTTGTTTCGGTCATGATGGTGGCCTGCAACTGGCGCAGTATGGAAATCTGCCGCAAGCTCTCGATGCGCAGTCACTGGCAGCTCATATCGAGGCACAACTGGGTCGGGCACCATTGCATATCGCGGGCCAGGCGGCAAAGATTGAAAGCGTAGGCTGGTGTACGGGCGCGGCGCAGTCGTATATTGATGCGGCGGTGGAGCAGGGCCTCGATGCTTTCGTCAGTGGCGAGATTTCTGAACAAACGGTGCACGTGGCGCATGAATGCGGCATCCACTATTTTGCTGCAGGCCACCATGCAACCGAACGCTATGGCGTCGCTGCGCTGGGTGATCACCTTGCCGGACATTTTCAGATCAGCCATCAATTCATTGATATCGACAATCCGGTTTGATGTGGATCATGGAAAGCGCAAATAATGATAAAAAACATCCTCAGCAGAGGTGTTTTCCACCTGCCACCCCTTGACCTCGCCGGGTAGTTAGACCATCCTATGCGGTTCTTAGGAACCGCTTGTATTAAATTAGAATATTCCGAAATAGTTAAGGTGTTTTTGTTGCGGAGAAAACGTAGCAGGGATCTCATAACTTGTTGTTTTATAATATAAATCTGGAGATTGCCATATGGGTGGCGATAACACCAATTCAGGACGACGTCGTTTTCTGACAGCTGCAACATCTGTTGTAGGCGCCGTCGGGGTGGGCTTTGTAATGGTGCCCTTCATTTCTTCCATGCAGCCCAGCGCCAAGGCCCGTGCCGCCGGCGCGCCAGTCCGGGCAGACATCAGCAAACTGGAGCCCGGACAGATGATTCGGGTGAAGTGGCGCGGCAAGCCGGTATGGCTGGTGCGGCGCACAGAAAAAATGCTCGAAGTACTGCCGACGCTTGATCCTTCTCTCAGCGACCCCGAGTCACTTGAATCCATTCAGCCGCCTTACGCCCAAAACGAATTTCGCTCTATCAAACCGGAGTTGCTGGTCACCGTTGGTATTTGCACCCACCTGGGTTGTTCGCCGACTTACCGGCCGGATGTCGGCGCTGCTGATCTGGGCGCAGACTGGGAAGGTGGTTTCTTCTGTCCCTGTCACGGTTCCAAGTTTGATCTTGCCGGCCGTGTTTACAAGGGTGTGCCTGCGCCGACAAACCTGGTGATTCCTCCGCACAGCTTTCTGAGCGAAACAGAGTTGCTGATCGGTGAGGATGATATCGAGGAGGTCGTATAATGGGCGAAAAATGGAACAAGGGCCTGCTTGGCTGGATTGATGCACGCTTTCCTCTCAGCAAGATGTGGTATGAACATCTGGCTGAATATTACGCACCCAAGAATTTCAATTTCTGGTACTACTTCGGGTCGCTGGCACTGCTGGCACTGGTTCTCCAGATAGTCACGGGTGTCTGGCTGACGATGAACTACAAGCCGGATGCCGGTATGGCGTTCAACTCCGTTGAATACATCATGCGCGATGTGAACTGGGGCTGGCTGATTCGCTATATGCATTCAACCGGTGCCTCCATGTTCTTTATCGTGGTGTATCTGCACATGTTCCGGGGCTTGATTTACGGTTCTTTCAAGAAGCCGCGTGAACTTATCTGGATCTTTGGCATGATTATCTATGTCTGCCTGATGGCAGAAGCCTTCATGGGCTATCTGCTGCCATGGGGACAGATGTCCTACTGGGGTGCGCAGGTGATTATCTCCCTGTTTGGTGCGATTCCGGGTATTGGTGATTCGCTGGCACTGTGGATTCGCGGTGACTTCGTGGTTGCCGATGCCACGCTGAACCGTTTCTTTGCCTTCCATGTGATCGCCGTGCCGATCGTGTTGCTGGCCCTGGTAGTGCTGCACATCCTGGCGCTGCACGAGGTTGGCTCCAACAATCCCGATGGCGTCGATATCAAGAAGCACAAGGACGAAAATGGTATTCCGCTGGATGGTATTCCATTTCACCCCTACTACACGGTGA
>Ga0316189_10004221_pt1 | contig 13862 bp, 5 predicted proteins | sample LowCovwburrow_MG_FD_204930 | JGI IMG/M metagenome (GOLD analysis project Ga0316189, IMG submission 204930) | Coastal sediment microbial communities from Maine, United States - Lowes Cove worm burrow | ecosystem: Environmental > Aquatic > Marine > Coastal > Sediment | place: USA: Maine...
AAACAACCATTTTCATCCTGAATCAAAATTTCATAACTGCCAGCGGCTAATTCCTCGAAAGTATAGATACCAGGGGTCAATGGGTCACTAAAGAATTCATTGAAGTGTGGTTCTATGGCGAACTGTATTAGACCAACTCCCCCGCTTGTTACTTCTATTGAAATTGTTCCGTCTTCATCACCATTACAAGTAACAGGTGTTGGCGTAGCAGTGAATAAAATAGGTTCTGGCCTAACTATCTCAAATGGGCCGGCAATATCGCTACAGCTTGCCCCGCTCGTGACGGCAATATAGTAGGTTGCACCTTCAGGAAGGCCTTCGAAAGTGCCATTATCCTGAGGCCCTCTAATCAATGTCGCTGAAGCAGATGGGCTAAATGCATCAATTGGGTCACCTGCAAATAGGTAAAACAAGTTATTGCCCACACCACCATTGATAAATGATTCTATTCTTCCATCCAATTCAGAAGCACATGAAATATCATCTGGCTGATTTGGTAATAATGTAATCCCCGTGGCATCTGTCATTGTAATACCGTTGGACCTTACTGCAGGACAAATATTCGAGGCATTTTTCTTTCTAACATCAAATTGATAAGTGATACCTGCCACCCCTGGGAATAGCTCAGAAGTCCCTGTCATGTCAGTATATGAGCCAATGGCCACTCCGTTTTCAATGGCAAGATATTCATAGGTGAACAATGGATCCGGATTTTCAATGGTCAAACGCACTTCTCCCAGACCACCACAACCTGGTACTCTTGTTTGTACCAATCTTGGTTCTACAGGAGGTGGTGGATCCACATAATATGGTACTGTAACAAATAGACAATCGAAACTGGAAGATACTTCAACAGCGTACCAACCCTCACTAATAAAGCCACCGCTAGTACCAATAAATGTTGGTGAATTTTGTAATCCACTTGCAGATCCAATATCTGTATTGTCATTACTATTTAAATAAAGTAATCTATAATTATATCCAGCACCTGGATATCCTCCCGATGCACCGGCTGTTGCCGTAATTGCATCTCCTGTTGTAGGATCATAAGCTTCCAACACAGCATTATTTCCTCCAGGGCACTGTAAACTTAAAGGTTCACGAATACCAGCATCTATTTGAGGTACGGGTGGCAAGTTCAATTCAAATGTATCTGTACATCCTTCAACATCCCTTATTTCGACCTGATAATCCCCACTTGGCAGATTTTCAAATGTGCTAGTATTTGAGAATGCTGCTACTTCTGTAGGATATGTTGCACCTCCATCGGCACTGATCAAAAGTCGATAATCATAAGGAGAACCATCCCATCCTCCTTGACCTGTAGCTTCAATTTTTCCAGTATCATTATTACATCCTGTATTACCTATTTCAATAGCATCTACTTGAAGAGGGCCATTCGGTGTCCTAATCGTTGCTGCATTACTATCGCCAGAACAGAAAGGAATGTTGCTAGAAATAACTTCTACAAAGAAATTTCCTCCAGTTAAGCCAGTTATTCGTGCAGGATCACCCATAATGTCAGGGTAGTTATTCGTATCAAAACTTCCAGTAGCCAACACCGTAGTTTTACCAGGGTCACTGTTGCTATAAACGTTATAAGTATAAACACCAATATAATCTGTTACCTCAATGAACAACTCACCATCATTGCCAGGCACAAAACATGTTACAGCTTTAGCCTCACTTATAACCACTGTAGGGTCAATAGGTTCAATAACTGTATGAACAGGCATCGGATAGGCACAACCGGCAGTATTATCAGTTACCTCGAAAATATAGTCCCCTGTTGCTGGTAAGAATACATCAACATAATCATTACCTGGTGTATTGGTCACTGGAGCCACTGGAGCTACAGAAACGGTTGTGACTGTAAAATCAGTTGTCCCTACTATTTGAATTCGCACACGTTCATCATCCCTACAGTTTAATGGATCAACCTGAATTATTGAGGAGGTTATATCTGTAGGCGGATTCAACCTTGGTAAATTAAATGTTGTTTGACATCCGTTACCGTCTATAGCATAAACTATAATATCTTGTGGTAGTCCGTTATCAACGATTTCAAATGTATTGACAGATTGATAGTTTGAAAACCCAGTAATACTATATTGATATCCAGTCCCCACGGTTCCAGGGTCTACAATTCCCACAGTTACAATTGTAGAACTATATCGATTCGCACCAGGTTCACAGGCAAAATCAGGAGCACTAGCGGTTATTGAAAAATCATCTGGATTATCTATAAAATGGACACCCGAAAGCACTGAACAACCACGTGCGGTCAACACCTCTACTTGATAATTGGCCTCGGGCAGATTTGAAAACGAACCTGTATTGTTTCGTGTAACTTCGGTACTGGTATCTGTATTGTTCAAAATAAACTCAATAGGAGTATCAACCACGGTCAATGGATCAAGAATAATATCCAAACCGCCGTCATTTACATTATAACAGCTTATATTTCTTGGGATTTCTGCGGTAATTAACGGTGGTATCGCAGGTATTAAATCAATGGTATCTGTTGCTGTACACAATGTTTCTGTATCAGTAACCAACACTTGGTATTGCCCAGATCCATACCCTGTAAAAACTCCTGTCGTGTTATCATCAATGTAGGTCCCTACGCCATCTTGTAGTTCATAAGTATATATCGTATTACTACCACCATTGGTCGTGGCTGTCAACACGCCGTCAGCAGCCAAACATGTGGGATCTGTTGTAAAGGAGACTGAAGCTGACAGGAATTCATAAACCGATGCTGTATTTTGCCCGATACAACCATTGGCATCTATCACATCGACAATATAATCGCCTGGAGAACTTACATTAAAGGTATATTCGTATACACCTAATCCAACATTTAATACCCCGTATTGCGAATCACCACCTAAGGTGAAAAGAGGCGTATCAACGGTATCAGGTACACTAACCGTAATATCAAAAGATGTCGATGTTACAATACATTGATTGTCGATCGATGTACTGATTATTGGAGCTGCATCAATAGGTATAATACTGGCTATAGCGAACGAACTACAACCACTGCTGTCCATGACATAAACATCATAATTACTTGCAGGACCAAAGAATGTGGTTACTGTACCGTAATCACCAGCAACTGGCACATTTCCTTGAGGCATAAAAGCATAGGTGTAAGGTCCCCCATCCCCACCCCTGCCTTGCACGGTAATAGATCCGTCAGCATTACAATTGGCAGGCGTTAGGTCCAACACATCAATAGCTGGTATATTTTGATCAATGGTCACTGAAGTGGCATCGGTACAGGTATCGGTTAAATTGGTCACGATAATCTGATAATCCCCTGCAGGAGTAAAGTGGTTACCTATATGTGGATCAGCTGTGGTTGTGATTGAAGCTTCCAAATCAGTGCGTAATCCAGTCTGTTGATCAAAGAGTTCAATCCGCAATATATTGCCGATCACAAATCCTGTAATGGTATAGCTTATCTCGCCATTGATGTTGGGATAACATGCCGCAGGATTAGTACTGGCAACCACATCCAAAAGAGAAGGACCTTCAATAGGTGGTATTTCCTGTTGGTAAATACAACCTGTAACCGTATCCCTTACCTCGACCGTATAGGCAACTCCATACTGGATACCATCTGTAAGATTACTAAAAGTATGGTCGTTTGCGCCTGGCGTATTATTCAAAGGATAAAATACGGGTTGTTGTTCCAATTTTATCTCATAGAATCCCGAACCACCACTTACACTAACAGCGTAGGTAAAACCACTATCGTCACAAATAATTGGAACTGGGGGCGGAATAGGGGTGATAACGACCTCATTCGTGGTAATAGTTACCAAATCCTCATCTATACACCCATATGCATCCACAGTTATAACGCGATAATCACCAGGTATCAAGCCTGCATCGGTAATATCCAATGGTAGCGCTCCAAGGGCCACATTGTCTTGTCTTGTAATTTGATTGCCAAGGAGATCCTCTATGATAAAACTGAAATCGGGCGTACCATCGGTAACACTGTTAATGCGAATCCCACCACTGACAATACTAGTTGAACAAACCGCTTGTATTTCGGAAACATTTGAATCTGGTGGCGGGGTATTATCCAACCAAATATCAACGGTACCATTATATTCACATCCCCTAGCATCACGAATTACCACTGGATAAGTGCCAACTGCCAAATTAGAGAAAGAACGCTGATCGCCGAAACCTAGGTTGTTGAAATTGATTTCATAAGGTGGTACACCATCGGTGGCATCCGGAGTAATTACAACCCTTCCGTTCGCCAAATTGCCACAACTCACTGGAAATACTTCTAATGTCGGAGGTAAAAGTGAAATTGGTGGGGCTAAATTAACTGGACTCGAATCCGCAGTACAACCTTCATTATCCACTACCCGGAAAACATAATCCCCAGGGGTAGTTGTATCATAAATGAAATTTGTAGAAGTCAGTGGCACTGGTGCTGAGAATGTTGCTCCATTATCAGCACTTACCTCATATTGCTTGGTGCCTGCTCCTGCTGTATATCCCCCGGCGACAATAACCCGTATTTGCCCTGGAGCACCGCCACATGGTATTTCGGAAACAATATTGGTGTATACCCTTAATTGCGGATTTATGTCTACATTGATGTTGTCTCTACAATTATTCCCATCCCGTACCTGAACGGAATAGCTGCCTGGGTTCAAACCAGGAAAACTTGGAGCTGCCTGCCAGGATCCTCCATTAATACGGAACTCATAGGGTGGGCCTGCTGTACCTCCTGAGGCACTTACATTGATAGTGGCCCCTGTTCCGGTCACATAACAAAGAGTGGAAGGTTCCAAAGCAATTGTTGGGGCATCCAATGGGGTTAGGTCAAATGTAAAAGTGTCCGTACACCCCTCAGAATCCTCAACAGATAAAGTGTAAGTTCCTGCCATCGATAGATTACTGAAAGTACTACCCGATTTAGGACCAACGGTGGTTGCTCCTCCTGGATAAACCAAGGTATATCTATTTGCACCCCATCCACCAGTAGTATTAGCGACAACCCGACCAAGATTATTATTAGAGCAACTCATTGGAGTTACCGTGCTTGTACTTAAATCTAAAACGGCGGCTTCTTGAATATCAAAAGAAGCGGTATCCGTACAACCTGTATCGGCATCTGTAACTATTATCGTATAGGTCCCAGCTCCGGAAAGTGGCAATACAACCTCTCCAGTAGGCTGTGGACCCCCTGAAAAGAGACCACCATTAATATCCCAGGTATAATTGTTGGCAAAACCATCAATCAAAAATGTACCTGTACCATCTGTAACACCATTACAAACTCTAAGATCCCCACCCGATTTTACCCGTGCTCTAATAGAACTTATTTGAGCTGGTGTAAATGCTTCGGTATAAGTACAATTATTTGCATCGGTTATTTGAAAAATATACGATGTATTGGTACTCAACCCAATAAAGGTATCACTACCACCATTATTGATTACAATAGGGCTTATAACCGAATAATTGGTTATTGCAGCATTACTTGTTGGGGTCAATTGTACATCTGAAGTTCCTGCAGAACAATTAATATTACTTTGTGCAAAGTCCAAATCTGTTGGGGGGTCAACGTCTAAAATGGTTATAGGCGTCAATTCCAATCGGCAACCACCATCGTCCTCTATCATCGGTGTATAGGTACCTGGCGATAAATTGGTATATGTGGTTGTCCCGGTAAAGTTCAAGCCATCGATACTAAATACATATCCACTTCCAGAACCCCCTGTAAATGGACCTGCAAAATCAATTTGACCTCCATTTGTTCCGCCAAAACCATCACAGGTTCTATCTGCAACTTTTGTTGCTGATCCAGTTATTGCACCAACATTGGTGACAGTCACCACAGGTAAGGTCATTGTACATTCAAATCCACTTTGTTGATATCTTACCTCAATATTATTATAGGTTCCTGCCGGAACAGATATCTGTGGGTTAGTTTCCCATGGATCTGCGGCATTAATCCTATAAGATAAATTATATCCCCTAGCGTCTATAATATTGAAGTTGATTTTTGCGCCTCCGTTGGAACAAGTTCCGTCAATGCCATTTGCAGTCACATCAGGTGGAAGAAGATCTTCAACATTTGATGATGCCGTTATGGTACAACCATTACTATCAGTTATTATAAAATCATAGGTGCCGGGACTAGTAACATTATAGGTTGTTGTACCAGTATATGAAGGTTGGGATGGTCCGCCGTTAACAGTAAACGTATATGGTGCGGAACCTCCTGAAGTATTTACTGTAATATCAACGTCGGTAATCGTTGAACATCCAAAACTACTATTTACTTCTGTAGATGCATCCAAGGGCGATAATCCACTACCAATGATTATTGGGTTTCCACCGGTATCCAAACTCTCCCGTGGAGGATCAATACCATTTAAGGGGTCACCTGTACATTGTTGTGTTTCTACTTGTACGATATAGGTTCCGAAACCTACCGCTGAAAAGGTGTACGGATTATCAGGAATAAAGGCTGTGAACTCTTGGGCTACACCACTTGCGTCCAGTAGGGTATATTTATAGGGTCCAGGAACATTGTTTGCCGTGACTGTAATCGTACCAGTATCCCCACTACATTGGGCATCGGTGAACGTTACATCAATATCAATATCCAGCTGATCAATTGTTATTGGCTCGTATGGATATTCACAAGCGTCGGGTGTATTCTGCAAGCGTGCCAATACATTGTACGTTCCCGGCGTCAGATTATTAAAAATAGGACCCTGCCATGGACCGAATCCACTGCCACTATCAATACTGAACTCATAAGCACTCGATAGATTTGTAATTTGGATTCTACCAGGTACCCCACAGATAAAATCTTGCTTTACATAGGTTTGTGTAATTGTACTTTTCTTAACCTTGAAATAATAATATGCACCTGAGCCGTTAACTCTAACCCTAAATTCTGCCCCTGTAGTTGAAGGTATAGAACTTGCATCAAGCGTAAAATTTTGAGCTGTACTTACTTGGGTGTAACACGAATTTGTGGTTTCGGGGCAATCCTCATTAATATCAGCAGAACATGAACCCCCCAATATTTCCCAAGAAACCGAGCCAAAAGGAGCACCAGATAAAGAAATTACTCGATCATCAGAGTCTCCACAAAGATTAAACCTAGCAACGGTACTACCATCATTTGTACAACCTACTTCTTCATCTGCACCTTGAATAATGGTCATGAACATTGGCATCGCCACAGCGGTCGTTGCCGTCTTATGCTTTTGGGATTTAGTGGCATCAATAAATTTTTCTGAATTTTTTAATGCTGTATCTGTAACTTCCTCAGAAATAGTTTTCTTTATGGCTGCAGTGATTTCGTCCAATACTTTGTAATCAGTATTAGCAATAGCCGAAGTAAAAACTACCGATAATAAGACCAGTAGTAAAGCATACAGAATATTCCGTGGGCTTTTTGGGAGCATAGGTTAAGTCAGTTTTGGCAAGAATATCCTTGAATTGGGGATTAAGTATATTCTTTGGTGTAATTGTTTAAACTTATATTTTTCTCTTTATCTTTAGGCCTTAATGCCTTTCATTTAATATTAAAACTTAACGTCAAAATATGAAAAAAAGTATCCTATATCTCTATTTATTCGTTGTAACGCTTAATTATTCTTGTGCTCAAGATGCTGAAAATAAAGTAACTACTCCTGAAAACATCGCTTTTTCCGCTGAGCTTTTAATCGATGAACTGCAGATTCCTTGGGGAATGGCGTTCCTTCCCGATGGCAGTATGTTGATAACAGAAAAGTCAGGAACGATTATAAATTTTAAAAATGGAATAAAAACAACAATTTCCAATGTTCCCGCTGTTTATACTAGAGGTCAGGGAGGTTTACTTGATATAGTCCTACATCCTGATTATAGCAATAATGGATGGATATATTTTACGTATGCTTCAGAAGATGGCGATGAAAAAGGAGGGCATACCGCTCTTATGCGGGCAAAGCTAAAAGATGGGGCATTGTATGATAATGAATTACTCTATAAAGCTGGTCCAAATACCACTAAAGGACAACACTTTGGCTCACGCATTGTTTTTGACAATGATGGGTATCTATATTTCTCCATTGGCGAACGAGGTGCCCGTGATGTAAACCCTCAGGATATCACCAAAGACGGTGGTAAAATCTATAGGCTTTATGACGATGGTAGAATTCCAGAAGACAATCCCTTTGTTGGCCAAGAAGGAGCCAAGACTGCTGTTTATAGCTATGGCCATCGAAATCCTCAAGGATTAGTAAAACATCCAGAAACGGGTGAAATATGGGATCATGAACATGGACCAAAAGGAGGTGATGAAATCAATATTGTTAAAAAAGGCGCTAATTATGGTTGGCCTCTTATAACCTATGGTATAAATTACAGTGGTACACCTATAACCGATAAAACCGAAATGGAAGGCATGGAGCAACCCATTCACTACTGGGTACCTTCAATTGCCCCTAGTGGCATGGCCTTTGTAACTTCTGATAAATATCAAGGTTGGAAAGGAAGTTTACTCGTTGGCTCCTTATCTTTTCAATATTTAGAACGTTTGACCCTTAATGGAAATAAGGTTATAAATCGTGAAAAATTATTAAGTGATATGGGTCGCGTACGTGATGTACGCCAAGGTCCTGATGGCTTTATTTATGTTGCCATTGAAGGAAAAGGTATTTATAAACTTGTACCTAATTCTTAACTTATCTATGAATAAATATATTCTTCCTTGCTTTGTAGGGATATTCATGATCTGCAATGTTCATAGTCAAGATCCAGACCTAGAAGCCAGTATTGAACGGGGGAGTGAAATCTACACAGACTTTTGTGTTACTTGCCATAAGGGTAATGGTGAAGGAGTCGCGTTTACGTATCCTCCTTTGGCTATGTCCGATTATTTAATGGGCAACCGTGAAAAAAGCATCCGGGGTATCAAATATGGGCAGCGGGGCGAACTTGTAGTCAATGGGGTTACTTACAACAATATCATGGACCCCTTGGGATTGGAAGATGATGAAATTGCAGATGTCATGAATTTTATTTTAAATTCTTGGGGCAATTCATCAGATGAAATGGTTACTGTGGAAGAAGTGACAATAATTACAGATTAGTTTATTTATTTTCGGCGTCCAAGGCTTTTTTTACAGAACCATGTTTTTTAAGTAGTACTTCGGCCTGATCATAATCAATACCCAATCCTTCAACCAAGTATCTTGTTCCCCGATCTACCAATTTGGTATTGCTTAACTGCATATTTACCATCTTGTTGCCCTTTACCCTACCTATCCTTATCATCAACGCTGTAGAAATCATATTCAAAACCAATTTCTGCGATGTGCCACTTTTCATACGTGTACTACCTGTAACAAACTCGGGGCCAACATTCACCTCAATTGGAATTTCAGCGACGGTTGCCAAAGGGGAACCTGGATTATTGGTTATTGCTGCAGTAAGTAAGCCATGGGTGTTGGCGTCTTGTAATCCCCCAATTACATAAGGTGTTGTACCGGAAGCAGCTATACCTACCACTACATCAATTTCAGAAATAGCATGCTCCTTTAAGTCCAACCAGGCTTGCTTTTCGTCATCTTCCGCAAATTCAACTGCATTTCTAATGGCCGAATCACCACCGGCAATCAACCCTATGACGCGCTCATGGGGCATACCAAAAGTTGGTGGTATTTCAGAAGCATCCAATATGCCTAGTCGACCACTCGTGCCTGCCCCGATATAAAATAACCGACCTCCTTTGTCAAAACGCTTAGCCAATGCATCTACCAACCTTGTTATTTGCGGAATTACATGTGTAACAGCATCGGCCACCTTCTTGTCCTCATTGTTCATGTTAACAAGTATGGAAGATGTATCCATGTGCTCCAAATTGTTGTAATTTGATGGTGTTTCAGTAATTTTTATATAATTCATGTAACTTAAATAATACGAACGTCGTGGTTTCTAAATAGCTTCAATTGATCATCTTCTGAATCCAATTCGGTAATCATTGTATTTATCGCCTTGATATCACAAGTCTTATATCGATGCTGAGAATGTAATTTCTCTGATATGCACAAAAGTACCGTTTTTTTAGAGGCCTTTATAACTGCTTTTTTTACCTGGACTATGTCCCAATCAAACTCTGTCAAACCAAAAGAAGAATCAACATAACCCGTACCTATAAAACTATAATCGACCATTATTTCAGACAGAAAATCAGTTGTCGTGGCACCTATGGCAATCTGGGCTTCCTTCGATATTTTACCGCCAATAAAAATAACATTCACCTTAGGTTTATTATTTAGTTCCATGGCTACTGGCAGGCTCACTGTAAAACAGGTAAGGTGAATATCCGAGGGGATAATTCTTGCCAATTCCAAACAAGTTGTACCCCCATCAATAAATATAACCCCTCCATTTTTCAGTAATGAAGCAGCTTTTTCAGCAATAATTGTTTTCTGCGATAAGGCATAAATATTGTTGTTCCTAGCACTATTAGTGGTGAATCCCAAAGAAATGGCGCCTCCATGCACCTTTCTCAACTTACTATCCTGGTCCAACTCTTTAACGTCCCTTCTAACCGTATCTATAGAAACATCCAATTTCTCAGCGATATCAGTTAATAGTACCCTATTGTGTAATTCAACTTGGGTAAGTATTGTTTGGTGTCGTTCTTCTTTTAACATGTACTATATTCTTATTTCTACAAAGGTAATAAAAGTATTTAACTTGCTGTTTTATTCGGTTTTTAAATTTATATTATTGATAAAGTACCAATTTATGGCAAAATACAGCAAATAAAATTGCATAAAACGGCAAATAATAAAATAATTGCATACATTTGCCTTAAATAAGCGTAAAAAATTAAGAGCATCAGTTTATGAAAACAACTTTAGAGAAATCTGGTATTGACATAAGTTACAAACCAGTAGGGCAATTCGAAGAAACCCGCTTTGAAAAAATACACAATGTAATTTTCAATGATTCCAATGTGGCTTCAATACGGGTGGCCGAAGAAATTGCCGATTTGATCCGGGAAAAGCAGGCAACTGGAAAGACCTGTGTTCTAGGTCTTGCAACTGGTTCTTCTCCTATCAAGGTTTATGAAGAATTGGTCAGAATGCACAGAGAGGAAGGATTGAGTTTTGCCAATGTAATCACCTTTAATTTGGATGAATACCTACCAATGGATAAAGCGAATATGCAGAGTTATTTTTACTTCATGCATGAACATTTGTTCAACCATGTAGACATTCCTGCTGAAAACATAAATATACCCGATGGTAAGGTTGCTACGGAAGATGTTGTTGAATTTTGCTTAGGATACGAAAAAAAGATAAAAGACTTTGGTGGACTTGATTTTCAATTATTGGGTATAGGTAGAACGGGCCACATAGGTTTTAACGAACCTGGTTCCCATCGTAATTCAGGAACTCGAGTAATTACACTTGACCACATTACGCGTGTTGATGCTGCACCGGCTTTTTTGGGTATAGATAATGTTCCAAGAAAGGCAATTACCATGGGTATTTCAACTGTTAGAAACGCCAAGAGAATCGTGCTTCTAGGTTGGGGTCATAATAAAGCAGAAATTATTAAAGATACCGTTGAGGGTAAAATTTCATCCCACGTGCCTGCAACATACCTACAGGAGCACAATAATGTGACTTTTGTATTGGATGTAGGCGCCGGTAGTGAATTGACTAGAAATAAAACGCCTTGGCTGGTTGGATCCTGTGAATGGACGGACGATCTTACATCAAAGGCCATTGTTTGGCTCTGTGGCAAAACCAACAAGTCGATTTTAAGTTTAACAGACAAGGATTATAATGACAATGGTATGTCCGATCTCCTGTCCTTGGAAGACTCTTACGACCTGAATATAAAAATGTTCAATAAGTTGCAGCATACGATTACTGGTTGGCCTGGTGGCAAGCCAAATGCCGATGACACCAGTAGACCGGAGCGCGCAGAACCAGCAAAAAAACGAGTGATTATTTTCAGTCCACACCCCGATGATGATGTCATTTCCATGGGTGGAACTTTTGATCGTTTGGTTGAGCAAGGACACGAAGTGCACGTAGCCTACCAAACTTCTGGAAACATTGCAGTCTCAGATAGGGAAGCATTAAAATTTGCTGAAATTGCAAATACAATTGTACCGTCAAAGGATTCTCAGAAGATTATCGATGCCATTCTAAATAAAGAAGAAAATACCTTTGATGCCTTGGACGTGAGAAGGTTAAAAGGGGCCATTCGCCGAGGGGAATCTTATGCTGCAACTAGATATGTTGGTCTAGAAGATAAAAATGTACATTTCTTAGACCTTCCATTTTATGAAACGGGAACCATTAAGAAAAAGAATCTATCTGATGCGGATATTGAAATTGTGGTCAAATTAATAAAGGAAATTAAACCTCATCAAATCTATGCAGCAGGGGATTTAGCAGACCCCCATGGAACGCACAAGGTTTGTTTGGATGCAATTTTCGAAGCAATGACAAGGCTTAAGCAGGAGCCCTTTATGAAAGATTGCTGGTTATGGCTATACAGAGGTGCTTGGCACGAATGGGATATAAATGATATAGAAATGGCAGTACCGATGAGTCCTAGTCAAGTATTGAAAAAGCGATATGCTATTTTCTGTCATCAATCACAGAAGGATGGCGTAATGTTCCAAGGCGATGATTCAAGGGAATTCTGGATGCGTGTCGAGGAACGAAATAGGGATACCGCACAGCGGTATAATGCCCTTGGGTTGGCTGATTATGCAGCAATGGAAGCATTTGTTCGACACAAATTCAATTAAACCAAAAGTTTATTGATTAAAGGCCTATTTTAGTAGAAATAGGCCTTTTTAAACCAACATGATTAAAAAAACCACCCTCTTGCTACTGGTATTGAGCTTTGCTTCATGCAATGTGTTTAAACCAATACCCCAGCCCAAAACCGAATTTAGGGGCGTTTGGGTAGCCACAGTGGTAAATATCGACTGGCCAAAAAATGGTTTTGATCCCATTGAAAAACAAAAAAAGGACTTCTTTGAAATTCTTGACTTTTACGATGAATTGAATTTCAATGCCGTAATCGTGCAAATACGAACTGCAGGCGATGCTTTCTATAAATCAAATTACGCACCATGGTCACGTTACTTAACAGGTAATGAAGGCACTTCGCCAAAAGGGGAATTTGATATTTTAGAATGGATGATAAATGAGTGTCACAATCGCGGTATTGAGTTTCATGCTTGGCTAAACCCATTCAGAGCAACTTTCGATTTAAAAACTGATATATTAAGCCCTACCCACGATTTCAACCTTCACCCGGAATGGATGCTCAAATATGGCAAAAAGTATTACTATAACCCTGGTCTGCCGGAAGTGCGTGAACGTTTAGTGGCAATAATGTATGAAGTTATTACCCACTATGATATTGATGCCATTCATTTTGATGATTACTTTTATCCTTACAAAATCAAGGATGAAGAATTCCAAGATCTGCTTTCGTATAACTACCATTCCATTCCCGATCAATCTTTGGAAGATTGGCGACGTAGCAATATTGATTCACTGGTAATGAACATTCACAGGACCATAAAAAGCAAAAAACCTTGGGTACAATTTGGCATTAGTCCTTTTGGGGTATGGAAAAATAATTCAACAGACCCAAAAGGATCTGACACTAAAGCGGGGCAAACTACTTACGAAGATCTATATGCCGATCCCATAACTTGGATGGAAAATGGTTGGATAGATTATTTAATCCCACAAGTATATTGGAGTATGGATCTACCTGTTGCCTCTCATTCCAAAATAGTTGATTGGTGGTCTAAGAACAGCAGTAAC
>Ga0316189_10004222_pt1 | contig 13859 bp, 9 predicted proteins | sample LowCovwburrow_MG_FD_204930 | JGI IMG/M metagenome (GOLD analysis project Ga0316189, IMG submission 204930) | Coastal sediment microbial communities from Maine, United States - Lowes Cove worm burrow | ecosystem: Environmental > Aquatic > Marine > Coastal > Sediment | place: USA: Maine...
GCGACTGGGGCGAGACCGTAAGCTCGGGGTCAGGCCTGGAATTTAAGTAACAAAACGGGGTCAGGCACCAAGCATCACAGCGATGGCGAAACCACCGCCGCAGCCGAGACAGTCGCAAGTGCCAGGTTCCTGTAGGCCCGTGGGCTGGCCTTGGGGAAAAGCCACGCTCCCAAGCCAGAGCCGCATATCAGGGGTAGCAATACGACGAGGCCCAGCCCCAGGTAATCAAGCCCGCCCTCACCCTGCAGTGAAAAATTAAGCAGCAGTAGCCCATCAATGATGATGAAGTAACCGATCAGGGTGGCCCGGACCTCCCGCGGGGGCAATTTCATACGCAATAGCAAGGCCACCACTGGTGGTCCGGTCATACCGGCCACACCGCCCATAAAACCGGAGAAGGCCCCCGCCCTGAAGACGGCGGCCCTGCCCACGCCCTCCCCCGCTGTTTTTCTCAATAACGCCAGTGCAACAAAGGCCAGGATCATGGCGGAGGCAAGCCAGCGGGCCGTTTCCTGGCTCAGCGCGCCGAGAACCCAAACCCCCAATGGCGCTACCAGGGCCGCAGCTATCGCTAGCGGCATAATCAGTCGCCAGCGGATATGGCGCGTGGCCGCCGGCAGCATTACCAGGGACAGCACCAGTTCAGTGAACAGTACGGTGGGCATGGCCAGCATGGGTGGATACAGCGATAGCAGCACCGCGACCATGATCATTCCCGAACCGAAGCCGGCAAACCCGCGAATCAGTCCCGCCGCAAATGTGGCGGCGCAGGCGAGAAGCAGGTGGTTGCCATCACCGGGCAGTAATTCCAGCATGTTTTCCGCTCTCCCCAGTCAGAGGGCTGCGACGATGGCGTCGTGCATCGGCGAAATAAGGTGTTCCAGCGTCTTGGAACTTGCCGTTTTTGCCGAGCCAAACCTGGCGATCACCACCTCGGCCATGGGATCGATATAAAGCGATTGCCCGTAAGCACCCCTGGCCTGAATCGCATTCCTGCCGTCGAGATGGCGCACCCACCACTGGGAAACGTAGGAGTGGGTTTGCAGCGGATCGGTATCGCCCGCAGCGAACTTTGTGCTATCGCCGCCACGAAAGAGTGTATCGACGGTCTCGGGGCTGAATACCTGCCTGCCATTTGCACGCCCGCGGTTGCGCATCATCTCCCCGAAACGGGCAAAGTCGCGCAAGGTCATACACAGACTTCCCTCGGAACCCCAACCATCGACCATCACATAGGCGTCGCGGCCCATGCCCAGGGGCTGCCATATCTTCTCGGAAAAAAGGTCGGTTAAAGACCTGTCGGTGACACGCCTCACCAGCCATCCCAGCACACTGATGTTTGGCTCGCGATAGGCAAAAATCCGGTTGTGTTCACCCTCTTTGCCTATCCCCGGCAGGTACTGGTAGGTGGAAACCGGCAGCTCAGAGCCCGGGGCGTGAGGCAACATGCCCATGGAAGTCAGGTAGCGGTAGACCTCGGAATCCGGGCGACTGTAATCCTCATCGAACTTCATACCGACCAGCATATCCAGCACATCCGCCACCCTGGCATCGCCCCAGGCGGTATCTGTCAGTTCAGGCAGGTAGTGGGCAACGCCCTGGCTACGATCGAGCACCCCCTCGAGTACCAGCTGTTGCGCAATGGTACCGACGTACGACTTGGTCGCTGAATTAATGATATGCCGGGTATGAGGCTCACAGTGACCAGAATATTGTTCAAGTACGATTTTGCCCTGGTGCATTACCAGCACACCGTCGGTATAGGACTCCCCAAGGGCCTGTTCCAGGCTGAGCTGTCGACCGTCGAGGGTATTCACTGCCAGGCGACTGAAATCCCGCTGTTTCTCCGGGAGTTGGCTGGCGGGCCCCGGTCCTCGCCACACGGTGCGCGTGGGCGCGAGTTCCTCGATGTGGCAGAAACTCCAGCGCAACTGCGGCCACAGGGCATAACTGCCATCCTGGAAACGAATGATACGCTCAGGGGGAGGCGGAAATCCCTTCATCCAGGGTTCAACTGAGTTGCTTTCCCCCAGCGGCACTACCGGGCTAATCCCGGTCTCAGTTGCCCTGCTCATTCCGGGCATGCCTGCCCAGGCAAGGGCCGCAACACCGCCGGCACTGTGCAAAAAATCGCGTCGTTTCACTACAAATCCCTCATTGCGCCAGTGCATCCCAGGCACCGGCCCTGAGGTCTGTTGCCTGCGCTACCAGCTTCGCCTTGGCCACCTTCTGGGAAGGCGTGTAGGGGAAGGTGGTCACATACTCTATAAAACGCGGTACTTTGTAATCCGCCAGACGCTCCTTCGCGCCTGCCAGCACTTTTTCCGGCGGCACGGATTCCGGGGTCTGCCCCTGCTCGAGCAGCAGGTAGGCCTTGACCTCCTCGCCCCGGTAATCGTCAGGCACCGGCACCACGGCCACCTGTTGCACGCCCTCCACCATGGTCAGGGCCTGCTCCACTTCCAGGGCGGAGATGTTTTCACTGGAGCGGCGGATCATGTCCTTGATGCGGCCGACGATCTGGTAATAACCCCTGCGGTTGCGGATGAACAGGTCACCGGTACGAAACCAGTCACCCTCGAAGGCCTCGGCGGTGGCCTCCGGTTTATTGTAATAACCCAACAGGATGCCATCGCCGCGTACCCACAATTCGCCCGGCTCATCGGTAGCGCAATCCGTGCCGTCCGCCCGGACGATTCGGCATTCCCGGAATGGCCCCGGTACGCCACAACAGGCATCCAGGTCGGGATCGTTAGCGTCTTCAGGCATGATCAGGGTAGCGCCGACTTCAGTCATGCCGAAACCGTCGGTGGCCACGCAGCCGAAGCGGCGGCGAATATTGCGAATGCCTTCCGCACCCGCCGCCACCGCCAGTATTTTCTTCAGGCAGGTATCCTTATCAGTAGCCTCTCCTTTCTCACCCACGATGGGCCGGGGAAACAGGGTCATATTGATACTGTGAGCCTTCACCCGCTCTACGAAACGGCTGGCAGAGAGTTTCTCCGGGACATGCAGGCGCGCGCCACCGTAAAGCGCGGACACCGTCTGCCACTGGGGATCCAGATAGAAGAACGAGTGATCCGCCATGATATTGTCAATCTGATGGTCAAACAGCACCAGCGGCGTACAACCGAACACAATCCAGGAACGCTGGGTGAGCATGCAGCCCTTAGGCAGCCCGGTGGAACCAGAGGTGTACTGGATACTGAGCAGGTCAGCCGACGAGACAGGCCAATCCGGCCTGTAATCCGGGCTACCGGCGTCCGCCAGGGACTGCCAGTGACGGTACCCGGCCACTGCTTCATCAGCGACCAGGATTATGTTTTCATCAGCTAACAGTGCCTGACGAGACTCAATCCCGTCGATCACCGGCAGGAACTGGGGTGCGGTGACCACGAATTCGGCGTCCGCATCGTTGAACTGGTAGTCCAGTTCCTTGGAGGTAAAGCGGTTGTTGACCGCGATCTGCACCGCCCCCAACACGCCCAGGGCCAGCCAGGTAACAGGAAACTCGATCAGGTTGGGCAGCATCACCGCCACGTGGCTGCCCTTGCCCACACCCATGCCCTGCAAGCCATCCGCCAGACGATAGACCGTGTCCCGCACCTCACTGGCATTCAGGCTGCGGCCCTGGTCAAAGAAGTTCAGGCCGCCACCATCCGGGTTGACCTCCACCGCCCGGTCCAGGAGCTGGCGAAAGTCCACCGGAAAATCATTATCCTGCTCAATCGCTTTTACCCGGCGCTGAAAGTTTTCAAGCACAGCATCACTCATCGTCCTCTCCCTCTTTCTGATTCTTCATGGTGGCGATGGCCTGGTTGCCGGTATCGGCCCCGTCACCCAGCATCTTGCGTGACTGCCAATACTGGTGATCCGCGTAGTGCATGGCGTCCGCGCGGGACAGCTCCATACCCCGGTGCAGGCAGTCCAGTTCAGTCTGCACCGCCTGCCGCGGGTGGCGAGCGATCAGCGCCGCCACTTCCATGGCCCGCGCCAGGGTCTGGTCATCGGGTACCACCTCATTGACCAGGCGCATCGCCAGGGCCTGTTGCGCGCCGATCTTCTCGCCGGTCAAGGCGAGATAAGCCGCATCTACCGGGGCGATATTCAGCCCGAGTCGGGTGGCGCCACTGATGCCGCCCATGCCGTAAGCTATTTCCGGTGCGCCAGTCTGCAGGCTCTCCCCGGCGATACGAATATCCGCCATCAGGGTAAGCGCAAGAAAACCCCCACCCAGCGCGTAGCCATTGGCAGCGGCCACCACAGGCTTGGTGCGTCGGCGAGCCCACAGCAGGCGATCCCAGCGGGTTGCCGTCTGCGCCCAGGCCTCGGTGCGAATTTCCTTGAGATCATCGCCGGCGCAAAAATTCTCTCCCTGTCCGGTGATCACACCCACGCTGACGTCGTCGTCCTGTTCGAACTCGAGCAGGTGGTGGTAGAACTGCTGCCACAGCGCCATGTTGCCCAGATTCAGACGACCATTGTCGAAGGTGAACACGCCGATACCATCGGCGGATGTATATTGCATAGGCATAAAAACTAGCTCCTTTGCGAGATCATTGGCGGACCAGCGCCGGCGCTGTCGCCGCGTGTTCCGACCAGGTGAATTTACAGACGATAAAATAGGCGGCGACACCCAGCCCCAGTCCCGCGAGAATCGGTTGCACCGGCGGCGTGATACCCAGCCCGAGCTGCATGAACTGCAGAGCCAGGAACGAACCCGCACCCAGAACAGTGGAACAGACCGCGCCAATGGTCGTCGCGTGGCGATAGAAAATTGCGCCCATCACCGGCATAAACAGGCCCGAGACGAATATGCCCAGAGCCATGAAGTTCACTTCAAACAGGGGGATACGCAGCAGCGCGAAGAAAATGCTGATTATCCCGACCACTAGAATGACCAGGCGACTGATCAACAACAGGGTCTGATCCTGGGTTCCGGGTCGCAGCACCCGCACGATGTCCCAACTGACGGTGGTACCGCAGATCAACAACATACTGTCGCCGGTAGACATGATCAGGGCGATAATCGCCGCCAGGCAGATGCCTTTCAGCACAGGGGGCATGTAATCGACAATCATCTGCGGAATGGCCAGGTCCGCCTCGGGCAGGGTCGGGTAGAGATTGAACGCCACCACCCCCAGGCCCACCACCAGCACACTCCAGAAACCGAAGAATCCGGCGGTGAGAAACATGGCCGGGCGCAGGTCCTCGGCTCTTTTCGCCGCGGCGATGCGCTGCCACACACTGGGATCGATCAACACCATGGCGGTAAACACCGGGAAGAACGACAGGGTATAGGCCAGATCCAGGCCACCTAACCAGCCCTCCACCGGCGGCACCAGTAGCCCCTTCACACCCTCCAGAGTGCCGACCTCGAAGATCAGCATCAGCGGCAGCAGGATACCGATACCCAGGAACATGATGGCCACCTGCATCAGGTCGGTGAAGGCCACGGCGAGCAACCCCCCCAACAAGGTGTACACCACGATCACCGCGGCGGCGATAACCACTGCCCCGGTAAAGCCAATGCCAAGGTCCGGCAGAAACTGGGTGACGATCAGCCCGCAGGCGGAAAGCTGGATACCCATAACCGGCACCGCTGCCAACAACAGGATGACCGCGCCCACGATACGCATCGCCTTGCCATAACGACGCTGCAGGACATCGGGCATGCTGTCGATATTGGCGGCCCGCAGGCGCGAGGCGAAGAATGCCATCAGCGCATAGCCCAGCATATAGGCCACGCTGGCGAACAGCACAGCGAAGCCGGCCTCGTAAGCCTTACCCGCCTTGCCCATGGTGGCCGCTGCTCCGATGGTGGTGCCGATCAGGGTGCCGCACAATACCGGAAAGCTCATACTGCGCCCGGCCACCGCGTAGTCGGCGCTGCTGTTTACCTTGGTGGAGGCGTAATAACCCACGCCGACAATGGCCAGCAGGTACACCAGGATCACCAAACCGTCGACGATATCAATTGCCATGAGCGGGGACCTCTGCGCGCGAAAAATATTTAGCGGAGCTCGGGGCCCAGCGTTCGGCCCAGGGTTGCGCCGCTTCCAGCTCGTAGGCCAGTTCATACAGGGTACGGTCAGCGCCGGGCGCAGCCATAAAGTGGCTGCCTATGGGCAGCCCACTGGCTGATGAGTTGAACAGGGGCACTGACATGGCTGGCGCACCGATGCCATTGGCCACCGCGGTATACGCGAGAATTCGGCGGTTGCGCTCGATAAACTCAGGGCCGGTGCTATTGGGCCCCATCCAGCCAATCGCAGGTGTTTCCATGGGTATAACCGGAGTCAGCCAGAGATCGTAACGGGTAAAAAAGTCGCTGAATTCTACTGCCAGACGTTCCAGATAGACAACGCCCCTGTCATGATCCTCTCTGGTAAAGCGCGCACCGTAGCGCCCCATCGCCACCGTCGCCGGCGACAGGATGCCCGCCTCTTCGGCCGGTCTGCCACTGAGCTTTTCGACCATCGCCAGCAGGCCAGGCATGCCCACCAGCATGATGCTCTCCAGGGCATCGAACAGCGCCTCGCCATCCAGCGGGTTGGGTACCGCCTCCACCTCGTGGCCAAGCGACCGGCAGAGCTTTGCCGTCCTGTCGAGCACTTCCCCCACCCCGGCCTGCGGTGCTTCGCCGAAACAATTGTTTGCCGAGTAGGCGATGCGCAGACGGCGTTTACCGGGGCCCGTTACCAGCCCCACTGGCGGATAGCCCGCCTGATTCTGCTGATTCTCTGTAGCGGCCAGCAGCGCGGCACTATCTCTCACGGTACGGCTCAGGCATTGGTGCGTGCGCAGGAACAGTTGGCCACCATCCGGTTCACCGGACACCTGCCGGTAGCGACTGGCTTTCATCCCCAGTACGCCGCAACAGGAGGCAGGAATACGGTTGGAGCCACCCCCATCGGTGCCGTGGGCAAGGGGAACGTAACCGGCCGCTACCGCCGCCGCGGAGCCACCGCTGGAACCACCCACACTGTGTTCCAGGCTCCAGGGGTTGCGGGTCGCACCGAAGGCCAGGTTGTCGGTCAGGGCCAGGGAGGCAAATTCGGGAGTATTGGTCATGCCCAGCATATTCAGGCCCGCCGCCTCCACCGCTTTCACGTACTCGACTGACGCCGTGGGCACGTTCGCCAGGAACATCCGCGAGCCACTGGTGCGTCGCACCCCTGCCACGTCCACCAGGTCCTTGAACACCGTGGGAACGCCCGCGAATACCGAATCTTTCGATATGCTCGCCGAGTTATCCAGGGCGCGGTCAAAGGTAAGAGTGGTCATGGCGTTCAATGTACTGTCTATGGAGTTGATCCTGGCGATGGCGGCCTGCAGCACTTCCCGCTGCGACACCTGCCCCTCGCGGATTAGCTTTGCCAGACCCAGTGCATCGTAATCCAGCAGATCGCTGGACAGGCTAACAGCTGGTGTGGACCAGGCCGGCGCAGGCATTAGCGCCCATGTCCCGGCGGTACCAGCCGCGACTGCCAGCAGCTTGCGTCTGCTAATGCCAGCGAGCCCCTGGGTCACGCTGAGATCTCCGATTGTGTTGCCAGGCTTGCAGTAAGTGCTGATGTAAAACGCATACCGTCATTTACCCCTTCCAGTTGTTCTTACAACAGAATTAAATTCGTACGATTGGAAATCGCGGCCCCGTTAACGGGGCCACAGGAACTAGACGCTAGAAACTGTAGCGCAGCTGTAACTCGTAGGAGCGGCCGATTTCTACCTGGCCAAAGTAGGCCCTTTCAAAACCAAAGCCGGCGCCCGACAAAGTAGCGTCATTGAGCCAGTTGAAGGTTGTTTCGTCATTCAGGTTTTTACCCAACACCGCCACCATCCACTGACCGTCATCTGCCTCCCAGGCAATTCGCGCGTTGATCTTCCAGTATGAATCCTGGACGCCCACCGGGTCATTATCCGGCGCTACCAGAATTTCGTCAGAGTAGAAGGCGTCAGCGTTGAACACCAGGTTGGTATCGGCAGTCACCGCAAAGTTATAGTTGAAGCCGAGGTTTCCGGACCAGTCGGGGGCGAACTGCAACGGCGAGCCGGACAGATCCTGACGGCAGGGAGCCAGGCCACCCGCTATCTGCTGTTCGATTGTGCAGGCGGCATCTTCATAGGAGTCGTACTCCGAGTCCAGCCAGGTCAATGCGCCGTATAGCGTGAGATCCTCAGTTGCCGCTACGGTGATATCTGCCTCGACTCCGCTGCTCGTTGCCTCACCGGCGTTGGTCACGACAAACGTGGCGGTTTCAAAGGCACTGACCTGGAGATCATCAAAGGACGTCTCAAAAGCGGACAGGTTCAAACGCACACGGTTGTCCCACAACTCCATCTTGGCGCCAATTTCATAGTGATCGACGCTTTCGTCTTCGAACTCTCGGGAAATATCCAAACCGTTAGACTCGTCGAAACCACCGGCCTTGTAACCATTCGCCCAGGTGGCATACACCATGATGTCATCGCCGATATCATATTGCAGGTTGATGCTGCCGGTGGTGTGGTCCTCACCCCGATTCAATTTGTAGTCATAGGGCACTCTGAAATTAAAGGCCGCAGGACCCAGGATAACGGTATTGATAGGATTGGGCTCCGTTCCCCCGACATTGGTTATGAACTGGTCGTTGCTCACGTCTTTGTCGTCATCGGAATAGCGGATACCCGCCCTGATCCGTAGGCGTTCTGTGATGTCATAATCCACCTGGGTGAAAGCCGACCAGGTCGTCGTGTCCTGGTCAAAATTGCTGAACACTTCGCTGTCTGCAAAGCCCGAAGGAGGAGTGAAACCCAGCACCGGTTCCAACAGGTTAAATACCCCGGCCTCGATAGGGGGAATTGCACTGATGAGCAGGCCGGTGTTGGTGGTGGCCTTCAGGCTTGCGTCCTGGTAATAAACGCCCACCAGGTACTCAAACTTGCCGCCCAACTCGGAGCTAAGAATGAACTCCTGAGTAAACTGCTCATGATCCTCAGTCTTGCACTGATCAGCGAAGTGCGTGGTGGCATAATCACCATCGGTGCATAAATCGGTATCGTATTCGGTCCAGGCGGTAATGGATTTAAGGCTGTGATTATCCATCTGATAATTAAAATCGAGCTGCACAATGGTGTTGTCGGTGTTGTCCTCGACATCCTTGCCGGGTCGATTACTGGATGACTGCTTGTCGTTAAACCCGACAGATTTGGCAAAATCAGGGTCGGGACCAAACCCCAGCAGAAAATCAGCAGTGGGCGTCGATTTGACAATCTTGTCGTGCCTGCCCTCCTTATTGAACTCACCGTATTCGGCTTTCAGGCTGAAGGTCAGGCTGTCGGTCGCGTCCCAGTCCAGCCAGGTGCGCACCACTTTGTCCTCCCGGGTTGGATCTTCGCCGGCAGGGTCCGAGTTATCGTAGTAGCCCTCTTCGTCGTAATACTTTCCTACCAGTCGACCGCGCAGGGTATCAGTCAATGGACCGGAAACAGCTGCTGTGGTGGTATACCCCTCGGTTTCGGTGTTGTAGCTGCCTTCTACATATCCTTCTAATTCATCAGTGGGGCGCTGGCTGGTGATATTGATCGCGCCTGCCACGGTATTCTTGCCAAACAGGGTGGACTGGGGGCCTTTCAACACCTCTACCCGCTGCAAGTCGAGAAATGCCGCCTGGGAATTACGGGCTCGACCGAAATAGACCCCGTCGACAAAGGTACCCACGGACTGTTCGAAGCCGGTGTTATTGCCGGAGCCGATGCCACGGATAAATACCTGGTTCTGGCCACCGGACTGAGCAATATGTACAGCGGGAAGATACAACGCCAACTCCTCCAGGTTGCGGATGCCCTGCTGCTCAATGCGCTCACCTGAAACCACCGAAATGGCTATAGGCACATCCTGCATACCCTCGACACGCTTGGTGGCGGTGACGATGACTTCCTCCAGCATCGGCTGGGCGAAAGCCACGCATGAAAGAGGCCCGATCAGGGCACCAAGCACGGCTGTAGCCAGAGTATTTTTGCGGTAGTTGCTCATAAGTCCTCCTGGGACAGTTTTTTATTAGAAATCGACAACAAAGTTATTGTCATCCACTTCACTTGGCAAGAACCATAACATTTGACGCATATTTTAATAAATTAATTATCTGTATCTATGATATAAATAATATAAATATCATGCTCAAAACTGAAAAGGATAGCCGACTGTGAACCTGCGCAGTGTTGATCTCAATTTATTGACCGTTTTCGACGCCGTTATCACCGAAGGCAGCGTCACCCACGCGGCCGAGAAAATCGGCATGAGCCAGCCCGCGATGAGTATTGCCTTGTCCCGCTTTCGACACATGGCCAAGGATGAACTGTTTGAACGGACAGGTAGGGGATTACGACCGACGCCCCGCGCCCTGGAACTGGCCGCGCCAATACGCCGCGCGCTGGATATTGTCACTGATGCACTGGAGCACGGCGCCGACTTCGATGTCAGCCGCAGTGATCGCGCCTTCAACGTGGTGTTATCGGGAATAGGTGAAATTGTGATGCTGCCTACCCTGATGCGCAGACTGGAGGTAGCGCGCTCTAACATAAACATCAACACCCGCCACGTTGCGCATACCGACATGCAGAAAGAAATGCACTACGGCAATGTAGATCTCTACCTGTGGATAGTGCCGATCGAATCCAGCGAGATCGTCTGCACCCAGATTGGCAATACCAGTGAGGTCTGCCTGGTGCGAGAGAACCACCCCAGCGTAGGCGACAGTCTGTCGGTGAAGGCATTTGCCGGTTTGCGCCACGTCACCTACCACATGCCGGGGACCTACGGGCCCAGCATTATCGATCGTGAATTATGGCGTCTTGGCTTGAAACGCGAGCACGGCATGTCGATACACAGCTACTTCGACGCACCGCGCGTAATCTCACAGACTGACATGGTCTGTACCGTACCCCGGGTGCTGGGACGACATTTGGCGCGCGTGCACGGACTGAAAATGGTGCGCTCACCCCTGCAACTGGAATTTCCAGTTTTCCTGCAATGGCCCAGGGCACTGGAGAAGGACGAGGGACACCAATGGCTGCGGGAGACGCTAACCGAGATTTTCAAACAGGAAGAGGCACTCGCTGAAACTTAATTGCATATTCCTTCGCGCCAGCCGACTTAAAATAAAGCAGTGCAAACAGTGCCAGGTGCTCTGATCGCAATAAAAAACATAACTTTTAACGACCCAGATCAAAACTGCAGAATATAGCGCTTGGCCTGCCCGCTATTACTGCCACAATAAAGCCGAGTTTAGAGGCGGAGAGACAATTTGACGCTACGCTTGCACCAATGGTTTGCCATAGCCGCGTTGCCGGGCCTGCTGGCCACGGCCTGTTCTACGGGGGAAGTGAGCGACCCTATTGGTGAGGAAGTCTCCAGCGAGCCCGTGTTGGCCGCACTGGAGGCATACCGCGGCAATGACCAGTACCTGCTGCGCTACCGGCGCGGCGAGGACACCTACTATGTTGCCGGGGACCTCAAGGGGCGCACGCCGGAGCCTGAACCGGGCGCCGGCTACCTGGTGCCGGACCTCGCATTGGTAGACCATGAGCGCCCCTCTGAATGGGTGGAAATGACCCGAACGCTGACGCCCATTCCCATTCTTGGAGTAGCTGACTGGGCGGCTTTTCGCGATGTCGCCTTCGCTGACTTTCTGCCCACCTCGCGCAATACCGGCGTCACCGTCAGCTTTGATCGCGGCGATTACTTTTTCTTTTACGATCGCGAAGGACGCTTTCGCGCCAGGCGCCTGATCGACAAGCCCCCCTGGTACCGGGTGGCGGGCCAGGTATCACTGGAACCCTTCTTCGAGCAGTGGCAACCGCTGTTACGGCAATTTCTGGAGCAACGCGGGCTGGGCGGTGCGGAAGTCCTGTTCAATACCGGCGATCTGGATGCCGGTGCTATTCCCTTCATCTACGTGAACCTCAACACCCGCCTGATCGTGCTGATGCGCTACGAGGTGATACCCGATGACATGCAAGGGCGCTTACCCGGCACCCATATACTGCAATCCCTGTGGCATTTTGTTGGCAGTCATACCTACAGCGTGCCGCTGCGGCCCTTCAGTTCACTGAAATCGCTGATGGCGCTGGTGACCGACACCGCCATTGAGTCCGGCAAATCGCTGGTGATAGATATTCCGGCCAACGACAACCCAGTGCCGTTGACAGATCGCGCGCCCATGGACCTGGTGGCCTGGGAAAAAGAACTGGACCAACGGCTGGGCCGCCCGGCAAGTCGCGGGACCCTGGACTTCCTGGTAGACGGTGAGGCCTTCTTTCCCCGTTTTGTGGACGCCGTTACCTCGGCAAAGCAATCAGTGGATATACGCGCCTATATTTTCGACAACGATGACGTCGCCCTGGAGGTCGCCGAGCTGCTCAAGCGCCGCTCCACAGAAGGGCTGGACATCCGTGTGCTGCTCGATGGCATGGGTACCATCATGGCCAGTGCAGAACAGTCCGGCAGCCTGCCGCAGCAACACCGCGAGCCGGTATCCATACAGTCTTACCTGGAACAGGACTCGCAGGTCACCGTGCGCTCGGTAAAAAACACCTGGCTGGCGGGCGATCATGTAAAAACCATGGTTATCGACCGCCGCGTGGCCTTCCTGGGGGGCATGAATATAGGGCGCGAATACCGCTATGACTGGCACGACCTGATGGTGGAACTTAGCGGACCCGTGGTGGACGAAATTAACGAAGAGTTCGAGTCGGCCTGGGCCGGGGCCAGTTTCTTCGGCGATTTTGCGCGGTTTCTTTCCCGCACCCCACCCCTGGCCAACCAGGGCTCACCCGGGTATCCCCTGCGCCTGATTTACACCCGGCCCGGACAGCAGGAAATCTACGAGTTACAGCGCGAAGCCATACGCCGTAGCCAGCGCTACATCTATATCGAGAACGCCTACTTCACCGACGACACCCTGCTGCGCGAGTTGATCAAGGCCAGGGCACGCGGGGTTGATGTGCGAGTGATCATCCCCCTGGAAACCGACCGCGGTATCATCACCCGCAATATTGTGATGGCGGCCAATGCCATGCTGGAACAGGGTATACGCGTCTTCATATATCCCGGTTTCACCCACGCCAAGGCCGCGATATTCGACGGCTGGGCCTCGGTAGGCAGCGCCAACCTGGACCGGCTGAGCCTGAAAATCAACAAGGAGCTGAATGTGACAACCTCCGAACCCAGCGCGGTGAGGGCATTACAGCAAACCTTGTTCGATCCGGATTTTGCTGCCGCCAAGGAACTGCAGGAACCCCTGCCGGAGCGCTGGAGTGACTATCTTATCGAGTTGTTCGGTGATTACCTGTTCTGAATGAAAGTAGCGCAAGACTTTCCCGGTGAATCAGGCCTTATCGCGCCTTCATGCATTGAAGGCGCGAACTGTTAAGTGACCCTGATCTCCGCAAACTAGTACCAGTTGAATAACTGCGTGTCGGAAATGTCATTGCCATCCGTATCCCGAATCGGTTTGGGCGGGCAGGATAGAGGCCCTGGCACCCATAACATTGGCCTTCTTCCATAAAATGCCACAGACAAAACACGAGGAGATAACCGGAAATGTAATCGCACCGGCAAACACCAGCAGGTTGTAGAGGTTGCCCATGGCCAACCCGAAAGCGAGACCGGTGGCAGTAAAGCACACCATGGCGATGCGCGTGGCAAGCAGGCGCTGCCTGTCTGTCGTTTCCGGCTTCAGTGCCTTCAGTACGGTATAGTCCAGCAGCGCCCCCGAGGTCAGCACCTTATCGTCGGCCGTACTGACGATGGCGGAAGACGCGGCTACAAAAAACAGCACGGCGATCCATTGGCAGCATCTATTTTCGCGGCCCTC
>Ga0316189_10004223_pt1 | contig 13859 bp, 11 predicted proteins | sample LowCovwburrow_MG_FD_204930 | JGI IMG/M metagenome (GOLD analysis project Ga0316189, IMG submission 204930) | Coastal sediment microbial communities from Maine, United States - Lowes Cove worm burrow | ecosystem: Environmental > Aquatic > Marine > Coastal > Sediment | place: USA: Maine...
GAAGATAGGTGACAGTTGCAACGCCATTGCGGTTCCGATCAACGGATATTTGAACGGATCTCGGTATGGGCAACCCTGGACATGCGAACGTGGGTTCTTTGAACAGGACGGTCTGTGCGAGGCCGTCGTGATCCCAGAATTTGCATATTTTGACGATGCGACCTACGGCGAGGGATGGAGATGTCAGCGGGGATACATTGCCTCTGGTACAAGCTGCGAAGCGATAGACATCCCCATAAACGCCCATCTGGATAGGTCTGGAAACCGTTGGGAATGCAACGCGAACTTCCAAAAATCCAAAGGTCTGTGCGTTCTCAACAACTAAGCTTATGGCACCACGATTTCAGCCCCAACACGCAGTTGTGGCGACGGTGTTACCATCAAAAGGAGAATACCATGAAAACCGAACTTCAAACTTTAGATACCGTTCGTCGTCCCGTCAGAGGTGCACAAGCGCCCCCTTTGACCGGAGATACAGCTAAACAATCTATTTCCATCACTCAGATCACCTTACAGCCAACAGCAATTGTCTATTGCGAAGGCAACTTCGCAAAAATTGACGGGAAAACTGCCAACGGCCTTGTACGTCATTCAGAAGCATATCGGGTAATATCTGTCATCGATAGCAAGCATGCCGGGCACAATAGTGGGCTGGTTCTTGATGCCGCAATGAACCACATCCCGATCTTCGAAGACCTCGACACCGCTGTCGCTCACGAAACCACCATCCCTGATACTTTCATCTATGGAATGGCCCCCTCAACCGGCCGGCTTTCGCCAGCTGATCGCGGAGTCGTACTGGATGCGATTGCACGCGGTATGAACATCGTCAGTGGCCTGCATGAATATCTGAGCGACGACAACGAAATTGCGCAGGCTGCATCGGAAGGACACGTCACCATACGCGACATCCGCAAACCCAAGCCGAGCAAAGAGATGCGCTTGTTCGATGGCAGTGTCGCAAATGTTCATGCGCTGTGCATCGCCGTTCTTGGGACCGATTGCGCCATTGGAAAGCGGACCACTGCGACGGTTTTGGCACGTGCCTTGAACGCACAGGGCATCAAGACTGTGCTGGTAGGCACTGGCCAAACGGGTTTGATGCAGGGCGCAAAATATGGTGTGGCCATGGACGCCGTACCGCCCCAATTTTGCTGTGGCGAACTTGAGGGCGCGATTGTCGCGGCTTCAGAGGCAGAGCAACCCGATGTCATTCTCATCGAAGGCCAAGGCGCGCTGAGCCATCCGGCGTTCTGCACATCAGCCTTTATCCTGCGCGGCAGCCAACCGGACGCCGTCATCCTTCAGCATGCGCCGAAACGCGCCCATCGCTGCGATTTTCCCAACATGCCAATGCCCACCCTGGCAAGTGAAATTGCGTTGATAGAGGCGTTTTCCGATACCAAGGTCATCGGCGTCACGCTCAATCATGAGGGTATGTCCGAAGCCGAAATCACAAGCACGATAGCAGGACAAGGCGAAAGACTTGGACTGCCCGTCACTGACGCACTCAGCCGACCGGCGGCACACTTGCTGGCGATGGTTGTTGCGGCTTATCCCGGCCTGCGGCAAAGGACACCCGTGGCTGCAATATGAGCAACCCACGCATAGAAGTAGACTTAGGCAAGATACGCCACAACACCCAGACTGTTGTTGGACGGCTCGAGGCGCGGGGCATCCGTGTGACGGCGGTGACCAAAGCCGTTTGCGGGCATCCAGACATCGCTCGAGCCATGCTGGACGGTGGCGCTGCGGGACTAGCTGAGGCGCGTTTGAGTAATGTGAAGCGGTTACGCCAAGCCGGGATCACATGTCCGGTCACATTGATCCGAACACCAATGCTCAGCCAGGTCGATGACGTGGTTCAAGTCTGTGAGGCGAGCTACAACACAGAGATCGCCGTGATCGCTGCCTTGGCCGCTGCTGCAACCCGGCAAAACAAGGTTCATGGCATTATCCTGATGGTCGAAATGGGTGATCTGCGCGAAGGGATCATGCCACAAGACCTTGGCGATATTGCACTGCAAGTGGTGGACATGCCCGGTGTCGCGCTGAAAGGCATTGGGGCCAACTTCGCTTGTTTGAGCGGCGTGGCGCCGAATGCAGCCAGTTTGCAGACCCTATCTGACCTTGCAAATACCGTTGAGGGGCAGTGTGGCCCGTTCCTTCAGACGGTATCGGGTGGCAACTCTGCAAGCCTGCCTTGGGCGTTAGAAGGATATGCCACTGGTCGGATCAACGATCTGCGGATCGGCGAAGCAATCCTTTTGGGCATTGATCCGGTCTCTGGAGATCAAATAGGCGGACTGTTTCAGGATGCGTTTACATTGATCGCCGAAGTTATTGAGACAGACGTAAGGTCGGTGCGTCCATCCCTTAGCTTTGCTGATGCCACTTTGGCGAAACTTTGCCTTGTGCCAAACCCCGGAGAAACCACGCGGTTGATACTCGCCATTGGGCATCAGGACACAGAAATTCTTGGGCTTTCAATGCCTGATGAAAATGTTCTTATCGGCGCAACAAGCGATCATCTTGTCATCGGCACCAAACATGCAACGCTGCGCGTCGGATCAGAAATGCGGTTTCAGGTGAACTACTGCGCGTTGATGCGTGCCATGGCCGCCCCCGACGTCGGAATCAAACTACTGCGGGACTGGACCACAAGGCATCGGCGCGGCATCCAAGGCACAGGCAGGCATCTCGCATTGGTATAAAACACGGCGACCAGACATACGCATATTAACCTTATACAGGAGAATAACATTGGCGAAGCTAACAAAAGCAAGCTTGTTCAAAGCGCAAGGTGCCAAAGTGGAAACACCGATGGACAAAACAACCCGCATCGTTCGGAAAATGGTTGATGAAGACGCTGAGAAGCGACAAATCAAGATGGACCGTCTTCGCAACGCGCGTTTGGAAAGGGAAGCGAACACACCAGAAAAACCATCGCGTTAGCGCATAGGACTGGATCACACAAGGCTGCCGCAGAGCGATGAAACTCTAGCTGCCCGCGCATTTAAAAGCTTCAGCAACACTTCTACTGCCTCCAAGGATTTACGCATGTCGAACGCAGACGAGAGCGAAACAAAAATTCACTATATCTGTCAGACATATATCGAGCAGAAGCCCGCGCGTGACGGGCAATCAAGCCTGAAGATTGGCAAGCAATTTCAATATTCAACTGCCTCAGAGGCCCAGAATAGAGCCGAACGGGAAGCCCAGTCCGATGATTGCGCTGGTGCTGATGCCTATATGGTCAGTGAGGACCCGAACAGTGGCGAAGTCGGGACACCAAGTTTCCTAGTAAGGCTTGGCAGTGTTCCGGACTTTGATGATTTCTAGCGTATCACACTTTTCCACGGCTCATCCCAAAACATACTTTTTTGTTGTTCGTATGAAAGCTTGTTCCGTGAAGATGGGCATGCTCATTAGAAAAGCAATCTTTGGCGCAGCCGCAGCGAAGGTCCGGATTGTTGTTGTTCAACAGCCTTGCAATCTCGTTCCTATGGCCGCTTCCGTTCAGGTGTTCGATGTCATTTCTTAGCTGAATGTGCGATCATTCTGACTGCAGCTCTCTTGCGTGAATCCCGAGCATCACCAAGGCCGGCCAAAGAAGGTACGCCTCAATCTCGATATTTTCGCCAAACGACAAGAGTGTCATGGTCATCATGATGCCAAGCGGCAGGCGCCCCCTGGGTCCCTTTGCCGCGTCGATGATTGCGAGGCCGGTTTGCCAAACAAATGGCACAAGCAGTGCAGCAAAACCGACAACCCCTTTCACAAAGAGCAGGCCCCACCAAGTGTGGTGGCTGCCAATTGGCATATATTCGACTGCATGTGATCCCGGTTGCACACGACCATGTCCAAACCAAAACGCCTCATTGATCCAGCGTTCGCCTGCAATACGTTGTAATGCCTCGCGGACGCGCGTGCTGTCGGCGCGTGCACCCTTGAACGCAGCAATGCCGTCACTCGCCGCGGAAACTAGGGTCGCCCCAAACACAGAGAGTGAGGCTGTCAAGACGGCGACAGCCTGCCACATCCAGCCACGCAGAATGAGGGGCATCATTCTGGGGCCAACTGTGCAGGCCACCAAGCCAACCAGCCCCATCCGCGACTTGGACGCAAGGATCATCAACGTTCCTGCGGCAACGCCAATAGATTTCCATTTGATAGACCGGTCTTCTAACGCAAACAGGATCATGACAATACCCAGAAGTGCTGCGAAAGGTGACCAAGGTGCATAGAATTGCCAACGCGGCGTCCAACTGGCCGGATCGTAGGTAAAGAAAAAGACGCTGAAATACTCAGGTCCTGGACCACCGATTGCCTTCAGCGGCGAGGTGAAAACCCTGTCTGGCAAACCAATGTACGGTGCCGCCAAAAGAACGGGTGCTAGCAGCAATGTACCTAGCCCGATGATGCATTGGCCACGAATCAAGACCTCTCGACGCAGTGGCAGCACGGCACCCGCAAGCGGGAACAGCGCCATAAGGGCCCATCCCTTTGCCCAGCCAATCGAGGATTTGATGGTTTGCTTGATCCCCATTCCCCAATCCATGTGGCCCACCCAGAGGGCAACTAGCATGACGAACATTCCCAGTAGCCATGCCCAGATAACGGGTGGAATAGAGCCCGTTGCGCGCAAATCTTCACGCATCGCCGGACCAAGATAAAGCGACAAGATGGCAAGCCCGCCCAGCAGCCATGCCAAGACTGGACCGACCACATAAAGCGCGCCAAGTGCATAAAGAGGCCATGTGAAGACGAGCGTGCGGTATATCAACAGCTCTGCCGGGTTCATGGGCATTAACTGGCCCTTGCTCTGGTCGTGCTTTGGATAAGCGATCCTATGATCGCCGAGCGCGACCACCCAAGAATGAGGCCGATCAGCATCATGAGTGTCGCAGCCGCACCGGCGGCAATCGCCAGTTTGCGATTGGGGGAAGATGGGTCTTCTGGCAGGGACGGGTTTTCTAGAACCTGAACGAGAGGATAAGATGCATAAACGTCAGATTTTGTTGATTCCGCGCGCGCAATCGCAGATGCAAAGACGGCTTCGGCCACTGAAAAATCGCGCTGCATGTCCTGCAACTGTGCCGCTGCGGTCGACATTTGCGTAAGCCTCCCAGCCTGCTCGCGCAGTTGCGTGGTCATCCCTGCAAGTTGCTGGGTCGCGCCATTCGCTCTGGCATTCATCCCCACTAACTCAGCCAGCAAGGACGCGCGTTGTCCGATAGGGGCAATATCGAGGTCATCCAGTGCGTCTTCCGCCATGCCGGTCAGCAGCACCGCGCGCGCAACAACCGCGTTTTCAGCTTGCGATTTTGCACGTTGCGCATCACGAACATGCGGGTGTTGCGATCCATACTGAGCGCGTGCATCGGAAAGTGCAGACGCATGACTGGCCGCACTATCGCGCAAGTGGCGGTATTCATCATCGCCAAAAAGCTTAAGAGTGACAGCAGCAGCTTCAACGCTAACGCCGAGGCTGCCTTCGAGCGCTGCAACGGCGGCTTGCATTTCAAGAGTGATTGCTTGCTGCCGTCCTACTTCTGCTTCCAGCTCTGTTTGTTGGTCCAGCAATGCGTCATATTGCACTACAGACAGCAATCCAGTCTCTGCTTGGAGGCGCTCGATATCATCACGGGTCGTTGCGACAGATTCTCGATAATCCTGGATCGCAACCAGACCGCTGTCTTCCCGCGTTTTTTGTTCATCTGCACGAAGCGCATCAAGTTCCTCGAAAAAAGCGGCAAGAATGGCGTCGCCCCGGGCCTGCGCTTCAACAGGGGAACCCCCGGTCATTTCGACGTGAATCAAGCTGGTTTGATCGACGAGGTTAATCCGCGGCTTGCCCAATTCGGCCCGCGATATGTCCAGAGATGTGGCGGCAGCGTCCAATATGCGGTCCGCATTCAGTAGGCGCTTATACGTTTCGGTAGGGCTAACCGCATTGCTGGCAAAGGCAGAGCTGGCGAACGATGACGCTTGACCAATGCCGTTGAGATTCATTGACGCCGACGCGCCCGATCCCGGCAAGATCAACGAGGTGTGGGATTTGTAAGAGAGGGGAGCGGTTTTGAGGTAACCGGTGATGGGGCCCCAAATGACCGCCCCCCCAAGGAGTGCGAAGGCAAAATAACGTGGCAATCGTCCCAGATCGCCAAGTTGTCCGCCCATAACAACGCGCCGTAACCACCCGTGAGTGCGAATGGTGGCCGGTGCCGTGAGTGGTGAGTTGTCCGCAGTTGTCATTTAGCATCTCCTTGCTGAATGACATAAAGCTCTGTTCGCTTCATTGCTTGCGCGCGTTCGTCTTGCTGAGCGGCGCATTCGCCACGCTTTGCTACCCGTATGGATAGTTTAGAACAGTCCTGCTTCTCTTGCGATCATTGCCGCTTGGGTGCGGTTTGTTGCGTCTACCTTGCGAAATAGCGTCTTCATATGCAATTTGACGGTTGGCTCGGTGATGTCCAAATCGCGCGCTATTTCTTTGTTCGACTTGCCCTCAGTTAGACCCTTAAGGACCTCAAGCTCGCGCGGTGAGAGTTTGTCGGCCATCGGATTGCTTGGCGCTTCTTCTATGGCGGTCATGAAATCAATTGGCGCGTACTGCTCTCCCATCGCCATAAAGCGCACGGCGTTGATCATGGATTTTGCGGGAAGGGTCTTGGGGACAAATCCTGCCGCACCTGCCTCAAGGGCCTTCTCCGCGATGTCACGCTTTGCCTCCCCAGAGATTAGCGCAACGCGCTGGCCGCCCTTCATAGCGAGAGTTTCTGTCAGGCCATTCAATCCGTTCATGCCCGGCATGTTGTAGTCGAGTAAGATCAGGTCATAGGGATCATTGTCGGCGATGTGCTTTTGCGCCTCGCCAAGTGTTCCGACAGCGTCTGCTTCGATACCGTTCTCACTTTGCAGGTAAAGAACCAGTGTATCCCGCAACAGGTCATGGTCATCGGCAATCAATACTCGCACAGCTTTTCCTTTACGGCCACGCCCCTAACTTTCGCATTATGCACGTATTTGTTGTGCTGCGCCATTGGTGAATTGGGTGAGCGGTCCTATCCGTATGGATAGCAAAAATTCAAATTCGAAAAGATTTTGTGACGCATGTTCCACAGCGGGCTCTTCTGACCCTTTGACCTGTCCTCTCGCTTTATTGCGATGCGTGTGTCCATCCCACAACCTTAAGGCAATCGATACCACACTCTTGGGATGTTTAAAATGAAACATACGACTTTCGACTTTCATACCGCGAAAACACAGCAAATACAGACCGGCTCGAAGACAACATTTCTTCCGGCGCTTGGGCTGACACTGGTCGACGCCAAGCAAGACACTGCAATCGCCAGTTTGCTCGCGCCTGGACGCCGCAAGGCATTCTTTATGAATGCACATTGCTGCAACATCATGGCCCGCGACCGCCGCTATGCAGATGCAGTTCGCCGCGCAGAAGTCCTCTTGCCTGATGGCTTTGGTGTTGTCCTGGCCGGAAAGATGACTGGACAAAGGTTGGCTGAAAACCTGAATGGGACAGACTTGATCCCAGCGTTGATCGCAAGAGCAGCCGATCTTGGGAAATCCGTTTACCTGTTTGGTGGGCATCCGGGCACCTCTGTTGCTGCCGCAACCAAACTTCGCGCCTTATCGCCAAATCTAAAGATCGCGGGCACCAGAGACGGGTTTGAAGGTGCAAGCGACAGCGACGCCGTGATCGCCGATATCAACCAAAGCAACGCAGACATCGTTATCGTCGCCATGGGCGTCCCGACACAAGAACTCTGGATCGATCAGTATGCGAACAAGCTGAATGCAAGCCTTTGTATTGGCGTCGGCGCAGCGCTCGATTTTTTGGCAGGCAACGTCAAGCGTGCACCAAAACCAATCCGCAAGGTAAAGATGGAATGGGTCTGGCGTCTGGCGATGGAACCAAAACGCATGTTCAAAAGGTACATGTTTGGTAACTTCACTTTCCTTGCTCGGACAGCCGTAAAGGCCACTGCACAGACAACAAAGCAAGAGGTCGCCGCCCGCACAATGGATATTGCCATCTCGGTTCTGGCTCTGACTGCACTCGCGCCGATTACGCTGGCAACGGCTGCGGCGATCAAATTGGATTCACGCGGACCGGTCTTTTTCCGGCAAACGCGTGTAGGCAAGAACGGTAAGATGTTCTCGATGCTCAAGTTTCGTTCAATGCATCAGAACGCCGAAGCGCTACAGGCGAAAATGCTAGAGTCTTCCGACCGCGAAGGCACGTGTTTCAAGGCACGGCGGGATCCTCGGATCACCCGTGTCGGCAGGTTCATCCGCCGTGCTTCCATCGATGAGCTCCCTCAGATCATAAACGTATTGCGTGGCGAGATGTCGATCGTTGGCCCACGTCCTGCGTTGCCGCGCGAAGTGGCGCTTTATCCGAAACGCGCGTTTGGTCGGCTGGCCGTGAAGCCCGGCATTACCGGCATCTGGCAGGTTTCTGGCAGGGCGGATGTGAGCTTCGACAAGATGGTCGAAATGGATCTGATCTATGCGCGTTCACGCAATGTCCTCTTAGACTTGATCCTCATTCTGCTCACGGTCCGTGCTGTCGTTTCCGGACGTGGCGCCTACTAACACAACTGTAAAAAGAACTTTAAAAGGTATTCACTATGTCACACATTCGCAAAGCCGTCTTCCCTGTTGCAGGTTTAGGCACTCGTTTCCTTCCAGCTACAAAATCGGTGCCAAAAGAAATGCTACCGCTCTTGGATCGGCCATTGATCCAATACGCAGTCGACGAAGCGCGCCAGGCCGGGATCGAAGAATTTATTTTCGTCACCGCCGCAGGCAAAGGTGCGCTCGAAGACTATTTCGACACTGCTGCAGCTCTTGAGCAGCGGCTGGCGAAGAATGGCAAAGCTGATGCTTTGGCAGCACTCGAAGCAACTAGAATGCCGGAAGGAACGCTGTCTTTCGTGAGACAGGATCAGCCACGCGGCTTGGGTCATGCCGTCAGGCTTGCAAAGCGCATAGTCGGTGACGAGCCGTTTGCTGTTCTTCTGCCGGATGATGTGATCCGCGCACCACGCGGCGCTCTCGCCCAGATGGTTGATGCACATGCCAAATTGGGCGGTCATATGGTGGCGACTATGGATGTGCCCCGCGCTCAGACATCCTCTTATGGGGTGCTAGACGTGGACCATGAGAAGGGAAAGATCGCAAATGCGCGCGGGATGGTCGAAAAGCCCCGCCCAGATGTTGCACCATCCACGCTTGCTGTTGTCGGTCGCTACATTTTGCAGCCGTCCATCTTTGACCGCCTTGATATGCAAGGGCCCGGCGCTGGCGGCGAAGTTCAATTGACAGACGCCATCAACGCAGATGTCGAAACTGCAGGCGTCGCAGGGTTCCGTTTTTCAGGCGAACGGTTTGATTGCGGTTCGATCCAAGGATTTGTGCAAGCAACAACACGGTTTGCACTTGATCGGGCAGATCTAGGTGCCGAATATGCTCAGTTTTTGTCAGAGTGCCGATCAGACATTGCAGAGGTAGCCTAACTAACAGCCACCTATCCGAATGGATAGGTGGCTATCCGTCTGCTTTAGTGAGTTTCCGGCAACCATGTGTTAGAGCTTGCGCGATATTTCATTTTGGAGCCGGACAATGAAAACTCTTCTTCGCGCAACCACGATTTCGCTAGCTGTATCACTTGGGTTGATGTCCGCCGCATGGGCTGAAACGTTAACACTGCCTACTGAAGAAGTTGTCTTGACCGTCACGGGTGAAATTGCACATACCAATTTTGGTGAAAGTGCACAGTTCGATCTTGATATGCTGATGGATATGGATGCGACGATCATAGAAACTTCAACCATCTGGACGGAAGGCGAACAGACGTTTCAGGGCGTCGCACTTCATGTGCTGCTTGATGCCCTCGGTGTTGAAGATGGCACTTTGCTTGCAACGGCTATTAACGACTACACAGTCGAAATCCCCGCCTCAGATGCTGTAGAAGGCGGGCCGATTATCGCGTATATGCAAAATGATGAAACGATGTCGATCCGTGACAAAGGGCCGCTTTGGGTGGTCTACCCCTATGATAGCAGCGCCATCTATCGGTCCGAAGTCGTTTACTCCCGCAGCATTTGGCAACTCGACCGTATTGCAATCATCCAATAACATGGTGCGCAGCCAATCAGGATGAGCGCTTGACCACATTAACACCTAATCGCAACCAGATCCGCCGCAGCTATATCGCAGTGGCGGGTCTTCTCGTTTCAGTTGCAATCGCATTTCTTGCGGTTGCGGTTGTGCAAGATCTGAGAGAATTGGAGTCCGCGCATTCCGACAATGTGCAATGGACTATCTCGCAGTCCGAAGTTGAATTTCTTGAATTCTCGAAACAACTTAACGGCATTGAAGCCGGCACTGCTGCCGAGTTGACAAATCTACGGCGCCGCTTTGACATCTTCTATAGCCGGATCGCGACATTAGAATCTGCATCCATCTATCGTCCCTTGCAGGAATACGCAGAGTATGAGGCGGCTATTTCCACCATCCGACAATTTCTTGATGCATCGGTTCCTCTGATTGATGCCGATGATCAGACGCTCAAAGATGGAATTCCCAACTTGCTCGCCGCCAGTGATGAGGTACGTTCGTCTGTTCGCTCGATCAGCAATTCATCGTTAGAGTTCTTCGCTCAGGCGGCTGATCAACGGCGTCAAAATTTCGCGGAAACACTTGTTAAATTGGCTGTAGCAGTCGTGTTGTTGGTTTTGGCCTTAGGCTTCACGGTTAACAATCTGCGACGCCTCAACGTCCAAAAGACACAGCAGCAGCACGATGCAGCAGAAGCTGCTAGGCGAATGGACACAGTCATTCAAACCTCCCTAGATGGTGTGATTGTGGCCGATGAAGATGGCAAAATTCTTGCCTTCAATTCGGCGGCTGAAACGATTTTCGGACATGTTGCCAGCGACGTGCTTGGCAAAGAGCTCGGGCCGCTCATTGTTCCCGATCATATGGTTGAGGCACATGATGCCGGCATGGAGCGGATGCGTAACAACGGCGAAAAACATGTTGTCGGTAAAGGCCGTGTTTCGTTGGAAGCAAAACATAGCAATGGAAGTATCTTTCCCGTCGAGCTCGCCATTCAAAGCGCTGAAACCGAAAAAGGCGTAATCTTTATCGCCTTCCTGCGTGATATCTCTGCACGAGTTGCCGCTGAAAAGGATTTGATTGAAGCACGTGATCAGGCGCTTGCTGCCGATCGGCTAAAGACCGAGTTCCTCGCAACGATGAGCCACGAAATACGGACGCCACTGAACGGGTTACTTGGCAATTTGATGTTAATCCAAGACACAAAGCTGAATCCTCAACAAACAAGATACATCGCAAACATGACAACTTCGGGTGAGCTATTGTTGCAGCATGTGACCGATGTGCTTGATTTGTCGCGCTATGACGTCGGCAAACTTAAGCTCAAAGAAGTCCCTGTGAACTTATCCCACTTGGTCCAATCCATTGTCGACAGCCAGATCGGATTGGCCGCACAAAACGACACAAGTTTTGAGTGGCATTGGATTGGTGAACCTAGAAACTGGGTGTTGTCAGATTCCGGCGCGCTGCAGCATATATTGATGAATCTGGTCGGGAATGCCTTGAAATTTACCCAGCATGGCCGGGTTTCGATTACTTTGCAGGCTGAAGACATTGCCGATGGTTTCTCGGACTTTACCATACATGTTAGTGATACCGGCCAAGGCATGGATGATGATCTGAAATCGCGGATCTTTGATGATTTTGTTACCGGAACGGTCGCCTATGATCGCAACGTAGGCGGAACCGGACTGGGACTTGGGATCGTACGTCGCTCGGTGAACGCCCTTGGCGGAACCATCGAGGTTGAGAGTACACCCGACGTCGGAAGTACATTTGAAGTGCGGATCAAGCTCAAGAGGGCCCAGCCCAACCTTGACGCAGCTGCCCGTCCGCAACGCCCTGAAATTGCTGCGGGGCTTCGTGTGTTGATCGTTGAGGACAATGAAATAAACGCCGCAGTTCTCCGTGAAATGCTGCAAGCGGATGGCCACTTAACAACAGAAGTCCACGACGGCGCCGCCGCCGTTGAGATCGCAGAGACAACCGCTTTCGACCTGATACTCATGGATATTAGTATGCCGGTTATGGATGGTCGCACGGCAACCCGTGCTATTCGAAACGGAACAGGCCTTTGCGCAAATACACCCATTCTGGCGGTCACCGCAAATGCCATGGAGACAGAGCGGGCTGCATTTCTGCAAGACGGCATGAATGGTATTGTGATTAAGCCACTTTCCAGACGTGATTTGCGCGAAGAATTACACTCAGTGGCTGCCAAGATGATTAGGCAAGAAGTCTCACGAGATAGCGTTGCGCACCAGAATGAAATGCGTGACGTGTTGGGGGACGATGCTTTCAGTAAGATAAAGGCGCGTTTTGTGGCCGAAGCGGAGGAACTTCACCAATGGTTAGGCGAAGTACCGATACCAGCGCTGCATGAAATTACCGCGCGTTGTCACAAAATGGCCGGAGGTGCCGCAGTGTTAGGCGCAAGTGACTATCAGGCAAAACTGAATGCGATTGAAGACGCCGCAAAAGCGAATGACGTGAACCTCGTAGCAGCAGGTATCGCATCGTTACCGCGTGTTTGGGAAGAAACTAAACGCGCACTCTAGCGTCTATTGTGCAAGCAATGTCGCAGTGCCGATCACGCCTATTACGCGGCCAATCTCGCTTACGTTGGTAATGGCGCTATCGTAGCATGCCAGCGCATCACCGGGCAGCAGGTATGGATCAAAATCATCGCGATCCGCGCGGCGCAAAAGATCCTCAATGTCCCGTTCTATCACAACTGAGACACCAGTAACCGGATTGCGCGAAAACAGAACCGAAGAGCGCTCTGCGCTGGTGCCACGTGCGCCGCCAACACAGTTGCTGTCCACAACTGCTTGGATATAGCGTGTTCCGTACGGGACTTCGCGCACGCTGCGTCCGATTGCCGATGATGCATTGTTGTTCGCCGGTTGCGTCAAATTGGATAGAAACAGGCTGACACCGGGAGGACTTATTGGACTTGGCCGCATAAGGTCCTCTTGGAAACACTGGCGACTTGGTACGCGGATCTCATCCCCGGTTAAGAGCATGATATCGACGACGTTCTGCCCTTCTAACACACCGCGCATGTCCAATATATAGAGCGTACCTGCTCTGCGTACCTCGATCGCAGAAATGTCAGCATCCGGACGTACACCGCCAACAGCGCGCAGGGCGGCAGACAGATTGCGGGATTCACCGGACGCACCCAAGGCATCTTGACGGCGGTCATCGGCCTGATCACCCGGTACACCGCCAATTTCGACTGAATGAGGTTCAAAAACAGCGCCGGACACACCAACTGTGACAGAGGCAAAATCCGTAACCCGTACCGAGATACGTGGTCTATCCTCATAGAATCCTTCGGCCAAAAGCTGACTCGAGATATCGTCTTCGATGTCATCGGTGGTGCGTCCCTGGGCGGGGATGGGCCGTAGAAACGGCAGCTTCAAAGTGCCATCGCGTGAGATTACGTAATCGGCGTTAAACGTTTCGTCTGTCCCGACGCGGACGTCGATAAGGTCATTACGAGAAAGACGCTCACCCTTTAGCGCAATCGCTGACAACACGCCGCTTTTGCCGGCGCTTTGTTGTCCCTCAAATCCACCTCTAAGCGGCAGACACTTTGCCGCGTTCATCGTTGCCGAGCGCAAAATCTCCGCGTCTTCGCGCGATACATCAATGTCACGGTACTGGGCCTGGTATCCGTCACCAACGGCGATTGGTTCCAGATTGTT
>Ga0316189_10004224_pt1 | contig 13856 bp, 14 predicted proteins | sample LowCovwburrow_MG_FD_204930 | JGI IMG/M metagenome (GOLD analysis project Ga0316189, IMG submission 204930) | Coastal sediment microbial communities from Maine, United States - Lowes Cove worm burrow | ecosystem: Environmental > Aquatic > Marine > Coastal > Sediment | place: USA: Maine...
TATTCGATAGTCAATAAGATTCAGGATGTCGTCGAAGAGAATGCAAGTCTCGAAGCGCAGGCGATGTTAAAGATATATCGATCCGATTTTCAGTTGATTTCAGATAGGGGCACCGCTATTCGTGGTTATCGAGATGCGCGGGACATGTTGCTCGAAGCTGGCATAGCGGAAGAAGAAGTGCTTTGGTTTTTCGAGCGCCCCATGGTTATTCCGATGGATAGCTTGCATCTAAATTTTGCTGATGCCCTCGCTGAATTAAGAGAGCGCATCGAGCCTATTGGGCCTGTAGCTAGTGAAGAAATTCATCTTGGACTATTTACCTCTTGGACAGAGGAGCTGGACTCAACACCTATGCCAGAATCCAAGAATCCATTCTGGCAGCGAGACTATCCCTTTAAGTATGCGGACGTTAGTTTCTCGGTGAGTTCCCGCGGCAAGGCTTCTTCGGTTGATATACTCGCCACCGGCCCCGAAGAGCTAGATTCGAAACGCAGTATCTGGCGTTCCGTACGCGACATACATTTTCGGCCGGCCCTAATCGATAACAAGGCGCGGCGGGTGAAGGATGTACGTATGCGCTACCAGTTTATCGACGAATAGTTTCGGCTAGTTGCCCTGATCTTGGAGCTGACAGGAGATCCAATGGTTCGTGTTTCAATAATATTTTTGGCAAGTGTAGCTTTGCTGGCCTGTTCCGAAGAGGGGGTCTCTGTAGACAGCTCTAATCTTAGTGAGGAGGCAAGGACATGCCTGCTTTCTGCGAATTTAATGATCGATGTCGCACGGCAAGCAGTAAGCGATACCAATAGCCGCCCCGAACGTCGCGAAGCTCGCCGAGTATTGATGGAGGATTGGATTGCGCGCCTAGAGGCAGGAGAGGACCCTTGTTCGGTGTACGAAGCTATTGGCGCTAGCTCGACAACGTTTTAGGAAAAGATTAACAGCAAGAAACGCATTTAAAGAAAAATAACAAAAGGACTAACGGAGTCATATTATGATGCTAAGCAAGTCGCTACTTTTAAGATTTATTCTCACCCTGCCATTTTTCATGTTGTCCAGTGCAGCCCTGTCACAGGCTTATTCCAATCCCTATGCCACCATCGAAGGCTGGGCACAGTTGCCGAATGGTCGTATTCAAGGCGCGGTTGGCGATCTCGATGTGGACCCAGACGGAGAGCATATCTGGGCGATCGTGCGCTGTGATGCAACAGCGGCAAATCGTTTCGGCGACGAGTGCATGGATTCGGATCTAGACTCGGTGTTGAAGTTTAATAGCGAGGGGGAGGTGGTAGAGAGCTTCGGCGGCGGCATGTTCATCTGGCCCCACGGTATCGATGTGGATGAGGACGGCAATGTTTGGGTAACCGATGCAGTTAGCAATGCGCGTATTCCCGATGGTGACGCACGGGGCCATCAGGTGGTGAAGTTCTCGCCAAGCGGTGAAGTATTGCTAGTGCTTGGCACGCCAGGTGAATCCGGTGGCGGGCCAGATCACTTCAATGCGCCGGCGGATGTGGTTGTTGGCGACAACGGCGATGTGTTTATTGCCGATGGCCATAATAACGACGGCAATGGCAGGGTGGTTAAGTTCGATAGCCGCGGCAACTTTATCAAAGATTGGGGAAAGCCCGGTTACGCGCCAGGCGAGTTCAGAACCCTGCACACTATCGCGATCGATCAGCGCGGGCGTGTATTTGTGGGTGATCGCTCAAACAATCGTCTGCAATTATTTGATCAGGAGGGTGAGTTCCTGGCGCAGTGGACCCAGTTCGGTCGACCGAGCGGCATCTTCTTCGATCAACATGACAACATCTATGTGGCGGATTCCGAGTCCGACGATGTGCAGAATCCTGGCTGGGAGATGGGCATCCGCATCGGTGACGCGCACCTTGGTTGGGTGAACTATTTCATTCAGCTGCCAACGGGTGACCCCAGATTCACAATTGGAAACGGTGCCGAGTTTGTTGCCGCCGACGCGGCTGGCAACCTGTATGGTGGAGAGCCTGCGCCGAGGAAACTGCAGAAATATATCCGCGTTCGCCCATAATAAGTTAGTTAGGATTAACATATGAATACGATTAACAGGGTCTCTGGTTATTGCAGAAAGCTTGCACTGTTGCTGCTGGCTGTTACCACTCAATTCGCTGTAGCTCAATCTCATCCGCCGCTGGAGACCGAGGCGGACTTTCATCGAGCGATGGATGAGCTGTCCAATTGGGGTCGCTGGGGAGATGAGGATGAACTCGGGGCCGCAAACCTGATTACTTCCGAGAAGCGGAAAGAGGCCGCCTCCTTAGTGCAAGAGGGCATCGTTGTATCGCTAGCCCACGATGTGAATCAAGAACCGGCTGTTGATGCCTCAGCGGTATTAACACGGGAGGTGCTACGGGTTAGTCCTACCGGTGCCTCCGATCGCTACGAGTATAGCGGCAGCTATCACGGGACTATACATAGTCACCTTGATGCGCTGGATTGCCACATCATGTATGAAGGCAGTGGTTATAACGGCGTCACTTATCAAGAGGTCGAGGCGGCAGGGGGGTGTCCGCGGGGCGATATCAATGCGCATAAAGATGGCATCGTCACGCGTGGAATCCTGTTTGACGCAACGCTTCTGCCAGGCCGTGCAACGGAGCAGGGCTGGCTAGAACCAGGCACTGCGATTAACTACGATGACTTGTTGGCTTTGGAAGAAATCCAAGGGATTCGTGTTGAGCCGGGTGATGTAATACTTCTCTATACCGGCCGCTGGAAGCGCCGCGAGGCACTAGGCGCTTGGCCTACCTCGGAAGGCGTAGCCGGTTATCATGCCGATGTGGCCTATTTTCTAAAGGAGCGAGGCGTTGCCATGATCGGTCACGACATGTGGAACGATGTGGCGCCCAGCGGCATTCCCAATGTGTTTCTGCCCCTGCACAGTCTGGCGTTGGTCTCGCTCGGCGTGTCTATCTTCGATAACCTCGATTTCGGTAGGGTGGCGGGGGTTGCCAAAGAATTAGGTCGCTATAGCTTTATGTTTACCGCCGCGCCGCTGCGCATAGAGATGGGCATGGGTTCGCCGGTGAATCCCTTGGCGACATTCTAGAGAGAATTCGCACCGTGGTATTGGTCCTAGTTCTAGTCTTTAGTTTCGAGAGTGAGAGAGGTGAATCTATTGGCTATTGTTAGGCCAAGGATCAGCAAGAGCCAGGTTAGCCCTACCCAGAGTAGTGCGAAGAATGGCCAAGTGACTAGGACTTCCAAAAACTGAGCGAATCCGGGCGTGGACTCCATAGTCATGCTGATGCTACCGGTCGCGAAGCTGGACAGGATGCTAAGCAACAGCCACAGCAGTAAGCTGCCTATCCCACATCCGATGAGAAGAAGTTTAAAAAGTGACCTCTTCGAAATGTTTCTGCTATCGATGAGCATAGAAAACCTCCGCAGCATTGCGTCAAAGTGATAGGGGGATGATTTTGGCAGGTGACTAGTTTCTGCGAATATATGTCAGTATTACATCGTTACCTATCCTGTCGATTGCCTCGCCATCCACTAGATTGTAATTAATAGCGCCGTCGTCGCCGATCCAGTACTCGATGCCGGCATCGCCAAGCATTTGCAGCGTCTCTTCGCGTATTTCTCTGTTCGCCAATTTGAAGCTACCGCTGACATCATTCGGCGTAGTATCTAGCTCTTCCTCAATTGATGCGCCCTCAGGCGCTGGGCTGCAGGCAATTATTAGGCTAAGGAGCATGATCACAGTCAGAGTTTTCATCGGCGCTTCACTCTATGGAATCGCCTAGTTTGCAGTGGCAGCTTTTACTGCCGCCTGTGCTTCTTGTGCCCGTGCACCGCGTAACGCACCGACCATGCTGTAGTTACCTTCGTGACAGGCATATTCATAGATGTGGCCACTGTCATCACGGATGAATGAGAATTCACCCTTCCAAGGTTCTGTGTAGTAGGTAGGGTCATCCACGGTGTACTGATAGTTCAGCTCGGCCTCAGAAGTTCGCGTAAAACGCTCGGTGACTCGGGCGGCGCTGCTGATCAGCATGGGTCGTCCAATAGTTGCTCGGGCTGGATTCACATCGCTGTAATGGGTGGTTTCAACGACGAGGGTATCCCCCTCCCAATGTCCAATGGAGTGTCCCTCGAAACTGCGGATGGCATCGGGCCGCACATAGCCATCCATATGAATGACGCGCAATGCCACGGCTTCCTCACTAACGATTGCGATAGTGTCCTTGGTCTGCACAAAGCCATGAAACAGCTGGTACATGAACGCGCGCATAGGAGGCGAGCCCCAGGCCTCGATGCAACGCTCTACTCCTGGTCTTTCTTCTGGGTGATCGAATCCAGAGTCGCCCTTAAAATAATCATAGCCAGACATCTGTGTGCCTAATTCGTTGTAGGGCAGCACGCCGTTTTCAGGATACACAACCACGGAGCTCCTAAATTCGCCATTCACCTTCGCCAGTGTTGGGGGGCCAAATCTATCAACATCGGGATCGTTATTGTCTCCTAGGTTCTGGGACACGGCGGCAGCAAATCCAGCGGCCTGTTGCGGAGACAGAACTAGAGGCATCTCACCGGGGCGCTCCAGCATGGTGTTAAACACGGCACCCCAAGCTCCCTGAAAGTCAGGCTGCCCGTATTCTGTTCTGGGTACTTGATAGGGCTGCGCGTCTTGGGAGAAGCTTGTAGTGCTCATAAGGCTGGATATGAGGGCTAGGGTGAGTAGGCGCGTATTCATAGCATTTCCTCGGGTAGCTTCTTGGTATTGGAAGGCGGTTTTTCTTCCTCGCTGGCGTTAGCGATCTAGCTTCGATTGTAAAGCGATTCCTGTTGATTGCTGGAAATACTCTCCTTGAATCGCAGCTTGTAGTCATGTACTAGGGCGCGCATTGAAGAATGCTCGAGTTAATACTCTAGGTTTAACTAGTTATTTTGTAGAGCATCTGTGAGAGCAGTCGTATAGGTTGCCAGATCGAAATAGTCGCGCCACATTTTAATCTTGCCGTCCTCAAGTTCGAAGTACCCAAAGCAGGGAAGATTCACAGGGCTGCCTGCTACCACCGTTTTGTCCAATCTCTCCACCATGACAATGTCGCCCTCGGCCAGTAGGCTGACTATTTCCCACTCGGTGCTTTCCCATGGGCGTATGAAGCCGGAAATAAATTGTTGGATGCTGTCGCGACCTTGTACAGCTGCTGAAGGGATGTTGTGATAAGTGCCGTCGGTTGCGAAATAACTAGCTAGCTCGTCCGCATCGAGCCGTGACCAGGATGCTATAAACTCTCTTATGATTTGCTCGTTTTCAGACATGGCTGCACTCTCTTGGGCGTTTACATTTAGACACATGGTGATACTCATCAGCAGCGCTAAACATTTACAAGTTAGATTGTTCATGTGTATCTCCAGTTGATTAGGTTCTATCGCTTTTAATCATGCATTCACTGAGATTGCCGCACCAATGAAACATAGAGTGGAAATCAGAATGCCAGTAAACGGTATTCTAAACCAGTATATCTTTGCTAAGAAAAGATAAGACAGGCCTATCATTACAGGTAATAGTGAAAACCACATGCTATCTCGAATGAGCTGCATATTGGTCAGCGCTAAGGGAACATAGAATGCCGTTACTAATATGGCGCCTAAGCCGTGACTTGCGTTGAAACCTATCCACGCTTTCCACATTGTGGTTTCTTTGGTCAGAACTGGCGACGTGCTCTTCATGCCTGTGGTGACGGTTTGATCTCTAGCATCAAATTTATTTGTATAGAATGTGTAGAGTAGGTGAATAAGGCCTAGCACTCCGAATACAGTAGCGCCGGCTATAAGCAGTATTTGCTCTAACATCGTGACCTCGTTTTTGTTTCGGTTATCTTGCGGCCCAGCGAACAGGAGTGGATAAATCTGCTGCTATCGAACATTCTGTTAGTTATTGTGCTGCGACTCAGTCTAGTGCGTAATCCCTAGAATTGGAACTGAAGGCCTAATTTGACCCTGATTGATGGTCTGAATTTGATTGTGTAGCCATTCAAGCCCATTGCTAGTCTTAATTTGCTAGTATGGCTCTATTCATGATCGAACTAAAGAATGTACAGAAGTCCTATGACGGCGGGGTCACTCTCGCTGTAGCAGATACATCCCTCACTATTGAGCGCGGCGAATTCCTCGGTCTGATTGGCGCGTCGGGCTGTGGTAAAACTACAACTCTGAAGATGATTAATCGTCTGGTAGAGCCCAGCAGTGGCGAGATACGGGTGAATGGTCACAATGTAATTAATCAGGACCCCGAGCAGCTGCGGCGTAACATCGGCTATGTGTTTCAGGGGATAGGGCTATTTCCCCATAGAACCGTGGCTGAGAACGTGTCTGCTGTCCCGCGGTTGTTGCAGTGGTCGGCAGGTGATATCCGCGCTCGCTGTGAAGAATGCATGGAGATGGTGGGGCTTCCCTATGCTGAATATGGCGCTCGTAGTCCAACGCAGCTCTCGGGTGGACAGCAGCAACGCATAGGTGTGGCGCGAGCCCTCGCTGCAAGGCCGGAAGTGCTGTTGATGGATGAGCCGTTTGGCGCACTCGACCCGATCACCCGTAGCGAACTGCAGGAAGAATTCAAGAGCATCCAGAAGAGCATGGACTTGACTGTAGTTATGGTCACCCATGACATGACCGAGGCCTTGTTGCTGGCTGATCGCATCGCGGTGATGCGCGAAGGTGTAATCCTGCAGATCGGTACTCCGCAGGAATTGTTACGCAAGCCCTCTCATGACTATGTGCGCGATATCGTTGCCATGCCAAGGCTACGAGCTCAGCGTCTCGAGGAGTTGATGCGCGATGAGTGAGAATCTACGTGAACAGCTGTTGCTGTTGCCGGCCTATTTTCAGGGTCACCTGCTGCTAACTCTTGCTGCCATTACGATGGGCGTACTTATCTCTGTTCCTCTAGGGGTTTGGGCGGAGCAATCGGCTAGGGTGAAGCGACCTCTGTTAGCGGTTGTCAGTATCATTCAAACCTTTCCCAGTCTCGCGATACTCGCGCTGGTGGTTGCACTGCTCGGTGGTCGCATAGGCTTTCTACCTGCCTTCATCGCACTGACTCTCTATTCGATGCTGCCCATTGTGCGCAATACGGTCACAGGACTGGAGTCGGTGTCCACTTCGGTGATAGAGGCGGCGAAGGGCATCGGCATGTCGCCCAATCAAATTTTGCGTGAGGTGAAGTTACCTTTAGCGATGCCGGTAATTGTCGCGGGCATTCGAACGGCGATGGTGTGGACAGTTGGCTTGGCTACGCTGTCGACACTGGTTGGCGCGACCAGTTTCGGAAACTATATTTTTACCGGCTTACAGACACGCAATCTAGTCGCCGTCACGGTGGGAAGTTTGGCATCGGCTGGTTTAGCGGTGGGACTCGATGGCTTGGTTGCCTCTATTCAGTGGCTCTTGGAGAAGCGTGATGAGGCAACGGATTCATCGAGGCTAAAACGAATTCGCGTGAGTATCTATGGAGCCATCGCAATTATTGTATCCGTCGCTCTGTACGGAATGATACCTCAGCCCCGCGCCGACATTGTCATAGCGGGGAAGCCCTTCACCGAGCAGTACATCATGGCGGGTTTACTTGCAGAGGTGTTGGAAGAGGCGGGCTTCAGCGTAGAGCAGCGATTGGGTATGGGTTCGGCCGTGGTGTACGAGGCGATTCGCAATGGCACCGTGGATGTCTATGTGGAATATACCGGCACGGCCTGGGCTAATTTCATGAACCGTGAGGGTAATCCTGGTAGAGAGGCCATTAGAAATGGCGTCGTCGAATTTCTTGCAGAACAGAACGTAACAACGGTAGGTTTTACTGGGTTTCAGAATCGCTATGCGCTAGCCATGCGCCGCGATCGTGCTGCACAGCTGGGAGTAACATCGATAGAGGATCTGGTGCCGTTCGCCGATGAGCTTTCTGCGGGTTCTGATCTAGAGTTTTTTGGGCGTACGGAATGGCTGCGCCTGCGCGACCTCTACAACATGGACTTCGCCGAGAAACTCACCTTCGACGTTTCACTTATGTATACCGCCGTGGCAGAGCGGCAGGTTGACGTTATCAGTGCCTATACAACCGATGGTCGCGTGGCGGCTTTCGATCTGCTGTTGCTTGATGATCCGCGCGATGCATTAATTTCCTACGACGCTATGTTTTTGGCATCCCAAAATGCGGCGGCGCAGCCACAGATTATGCAAGCAATCGATGCTTTCGTCGAGAGCATTCCCGATGCGGCGATGCGTCAGGCAAACCGCTTGGTGGACGTTGATGGCGAGTCAATCAATGTTGCTATCGAGTTTCTTCGTCGCGAAGTAGCGAAGGACTAGTGTCTTCGAATTTGCACGGCTGCATTGGCAGTACCGACACCACTTGTTAGTATGACCCCCCACGAAACCCCAGTCTCAAGGTTGCATTCCAAGTGACAAGCAACGAAATCCTTCTAACAATCCTCAGCTGCATATTCTTCATGGGTATCGTGGCTTGGGTCTCCTATGTCAAGACCCGTGGTGAAGTTAACACTAAGGATGGTTATTTCCTCGCAGGTAGAGGCCTAAGTGCGATCTTCATCGCTGGATCGATGCTGCTTACCAACTTGTCTGCGGAACAATTAATAGGTCTCAACGGCTCGGCCTACGGTTTCAACATGAGCAGCATGGCATGGGAGGTGACAGCCGCCTTCGCAACCATTTGCATGGCATTTATTTTTCTGCCGCGTTATCTGGCTGGCGCATTCACCACCCTGCCGGAGTTCTTAAACGACAGATTCGATGACGGTGTACGGCGCATGTCGGTAATCTTGTTCATGGTTGGTTATGGACTGGTTACCATCCCCTCGGTTTTATATTCTGGCTCTATCGCCGTCCTGCAATTATTCGATGTGCCCGGTCTGTTCAATATCCCTTACTCTCAAGCACTGGTGCTGACTATTATTTGCATTGGCTGCGTCGGCGCCGTGTATGCAATATTCGGTGGTCTCCGTGCCGTGGCCATCTCCGACACCCTGAACGGGGCCGGACTGCTAATCATAGGCATCGCCGTTCCATTACTCGGCCTATCAGCGCTAGGCAGCGGTAGCATAGGTGAAGGCCTTAGTATAATTACCAACACCGAGACGCAGAAACTTAACGCGATAGGCTCATCCTCGGACCCAACTCCGTTCGGCACCTTGTTTACGGGGATGCTGTTCGCGAATCTATTCTATTGGTGTACCAACCAGTATGTGATTCAGCGAACCCTTGGCGCGAAGAATCTCGCAGAGGGGCAGAAGGGAGTGCTGTTCTCTGGCTTCTTCAAGGTGTTGGTGCCGTTCATGATGATGATACCCGGCGTGATCGCCTTTCACATGTATGGAGAAGGTCTGGCGAGTATCGACCTAGCCTACCCGCAACTGATTCGAGATGTATTGCCGGTGTATGCAACGGGTTTCTTTCTTGCGGTCTTGCTGGGCGCCGTCTTCAGTTCCTTCAACTCCCTGCTCAATAGCGCCGCCACCCTTTTCTGTCTGGACGTCTACGCGCCGATGAAGAAAGAAGAGTTGAGCGATGCGCAGCTGCTACGTGTGGCGAAGATTGCCAGCATCGCCATCGCCTTGTTCTCTTTTATCGTTGCGCCTCTCTTGCAGTTTGCGCCAGAAGGGCTCTGGCAGATCATCCGAATCTTTACAGGCTTCTACAATATCCCTGTAATCGCGATCGTTATGGTTGGATTGTTTACCAAACGAGTTCCAGCGCTGGGCCCGAAGATTGTCATCGTGTTTCATATCGTTGCCTATGGGCTCTTTCAGTTTGCATTCAACGATCTGCTGGGTATCCACTTTCTGCACTTGTATGCCATTCTGTTCTTCGCAGAGGTGGGTATCATGCTGGCGATAGGTCATTGCTATCCGCGGGCTCAGGCGTGGTCCTATGCTGCGCATAACAAAGTGGATATGCATCCATGGCGCTTCGCCATTCCCTGTGCGACCACCTTGATGTCCTGTGTCATTGGCCTGTATTTGCTGTTCTCACCGATTGGCCTGGTCGGTGGCTTGAGCGCTGCGTTCTGGCCTCTGATAATGCTGCTTATTGCGATAAATGCACTTGTCTGGTGGTGGATTGCGCGTCATGATACGCCAGCTCTAATGTTGATGGGCGTCGGGTCTGGCGCTACGGTAGATGCACTAGAACAAGACGCTTGAGAAGATGACTAATTCGAAAAAACCAAGACTACGTTCCTTCGAGACTGCTGCGAATCAGCAGCATATTCCCGAGGCCGATAAGTACCTCTACCGGTCAGATGTGCCTTCCCATAAGCTGGTTGTTATAGGTGTGGGCACGATCGGTCAGGAACATATGCGTGTTGCGGCAACACTGGGTCGCGCAAGTATTCACGGCATTTTCGATACTAGCGCTCAGAGTCTCGATGTGGCGGAGGCAGGATTCAAAGATTATGCTAATCAGAGCCTCGTCCGCTACGATAACTTGGAGGCGGCATGCATGGATCCCGCCGCCGATGCGCTATTTATCTGTACGCCTAATTTTACTCATTTTGATGTTCTGCAGCTTGCAGTTAAATCCGGCAAGCCAATATTTCTAGAGAAGCCCATGGCGACCACCCTCGCCGATGCGGCTCGAATTGTTGAGCAGGCGAACAGCTATTCTTCTTTTATTCAGATAGGCCTGCAATACCGCTATAAGGCGCAATATGTGGAGGCCTTTCACGAGGCGTTATCGCGCAAGTCACTAGGCGCTATCAAGACCATAAGCATGAGTGAATACCGGCCTCCCTTTCTGGATAAGGTTGCTCAGTGGAACAAATTTAACGAATATAGCGGTGGCACACTGGTCGAGAAATGCTGTCATTATTTCGACCTGATCAACCTGCTCGCCGAGTCCACGCCGCAGCGCGTCTATGCCAGTGGTGGGCAGGCAGTTAACTTTCTGGATTTTGAAAAAGATGGCAAGACGTCCGATATCGATGATCACGGCTTCGTGACCATCGAATACTGCAACGGAGTGCGTGCTACTTTCACTCTCAATATGTTTTGCCCCGACTTCTATGAGGAGCTAGTGATATGCGGTGACGAGGGTAGGTTGCTAGCCTGCGAGAGGGTTGACCTGCAGCAACAGAAGGCCGTCGATGCATCTGTCTCAATCTATCTTGGCGAGCAAGCTGCCTCACGTACAACCAAGCTCGGCTACCCTGCGGCGATCGAGCAGTCGGGTCATCATGGGGCGACCTATTACGAACACTGTGCATTCCTTGACCGTTTGGAAGGCAAGGCCGTAGACAGTGCGACGCCGCTGCAAGGCTTGTGGGCGATGATTGTGGCGAGCGCCGCACAGGAATCGATTGCCAGCGGCAGTCCGATTGAAGTAGCAAAATATATCGAACAGAATAAGTTGGCAGCTGCGCTTACCGAGTAGTAGTTGCCTCAATAGTTAACCCCAAATTAAATTATATGCGGATAGAGAATGACATCGACAATTGACGTGGCTGGCAATGAAATGCCAGCGGTAGGCCTCGGGCTTTGGAAGATCGACAAGGATGCTACTGCTCAGGTGGTCTGTGACGCGATCGAGGTCGGCTATCGGCATCTCGATAGCGCGGCCGATTATGGCAATGAGATCGAGGTGGGCCAGGGCGTAGAGATGGCACTAGAGAAAGGTCTGTGTGTTCGTGAAGACCTTTGGATTACATCGAAGTTATGGAATACCTACCATCGCGCGGAGCATGTTGAGCCTGCCTGCCGGAAAACCCTGCAGGATTTGGGCGTAGACTATCTCGACCTCTATTTAATTCACTTTCCAATCTCTCTTCAGTATGTAGACTTCGAGACGCGTTATCCGCCGGAATGGTTGTTCGATCCCTCTGCCGATCTGCCAACGATGCAGGTAGACCCCGTGCCATTGAGTGAAACCTGGAAGGCGGTGGAAGCCCTGCAGCGAAAGGGTTTAGTAAAGCATATCGGTATCTGTAACTATAACAGCGCGTTGCTGCACGATCTAATGGCCTATGCCGACATTAAGCCTGCAATGTTGCAGATAGAGTCGCATCCCTATCTCACTCAGGAGAGCCTGATTCGCACTGCCGCGAACTATGATATTGCAGTTACAGCCTTCTCGCCCCTAGGCGCGCTGTCCTATGTGTCCTTAGACATGGCATCCCAGAACGAATCTGTTTTAGAGCAGGACGTAGTGATTGCCGCGGCACAGCGGCTGAATAGGAGCCCAGCGCAGATTGTTCTGCGGTGGGGCGTGCAGCGTAATATGGCGGTGATTCCGAAGACCGTGAACCCAGGTCGTCTTAAAGAGAACCTCGCGCTGTTTGATTTCGAGCTAAGCGGCGAGGAGATGGCTGCTATCTCTGGGCTGAATCAAAATCGACGCTTCAACGATCCAGGCGTGTTTTGTGATTCTGCGTTCAATACTTTCTATCCAATCTACGACTAAATTGCTATGACAACACTCTGTATACAAGAAATAGCGCTGGATCAGCAGCAACATTACGAAGACGTTTTTCCTCTGATCTATGCTGCCGAAGATTCTTCCTCTACGCTTACCCAGGTTCATGAGTGGGTGGCTGAAAACAAGGAACGATTGTTAGAGCAGCTCTCCCAGCATGGTGCGATTCTTTTTCGTGGACTCCCAGTTCATTCAGATAGTGACTTCGACAGTGTGATACAAAGTTTCGACATGCAGAACTTTACCTATGCCGAGTCACTCTCAAATGCCGTGCGACGCAATCGCACTGAAAGAGTCTTTACAGCAAACGAGGCGCCAGCATCTGTATCGATCTATCTACATCACGAGATGGCGCAGACGCCAATCTATCCCTCGAAGCTATTCTTCTATTGTGAACAGGCGGCAGACAGTGGCGGTGCGACTCCACTGTGCCGTTCCGACATCTTATTGCAAGAGCTGGAAAAACAGGCGCCAGAGTTTGTGGCAGCCTGCACAGAGAAGGGCGTGCGCTATTCCAATGTGATGCCGGGCATTGATGACCCAGAGTCAGGGCAGGGTCGCAGCTGGCGTAGTACGCTGAGCACAACGGACAAGCCAGCAGCCGAAGCCAAGCTGCGAAAACTGGGCTACGACTGGGAGTGGCTGGAGCAAGATAGTCTGCGGGTGACTACCCCTGTGCTGCCTGCCGTCAAAGAGACTAGCAATGGCCGGCAGGTATTTTTCAATCAGCTTATCGCCGCGTTTCGCGGTTGGAAAGACAGCCGTAATGCCGCAGAAAAATCGATTCGCTTCGGTGATGATTCCGAAATAAGCACAGAGGCGATGGCGAAGGCGATACAGATTGGCGACGAACTTAGTTTCGATATTCCCTGGCAGACAGGTGATGTGGCGCTAGTGGATAATTTCTTAGTGATGCACGGCCGCCGACCCTTCGAGGGTCAGCGGCGCGTATTGGCATCATTGATTGCCGACTAAAATTCTAGTCGTCTATTTCCTATAGAGAACCAGAAACTGACTGGTGTTGCCGCGAATAGAGGGTGCGAATACACCATCAGTTAGCGGGTCGTCTGAATTTTTCAGTAGATCTGACGTGGCAACAACACTTAGTCCGGCGGCTGTTGCCATCTCAGTAACCCAGCTCTGGGCAATACGGTGCAAGCTGCCACCGGCTTCGATTCCCGTGCCTGCAGGGGCTAGATGATCGGAAGCAAGGAGCACGCCGCCGGGCTTCAATACTCTAGCGATCTCACGAAAAGCGCCAGCTGCATCACCGAGGCTATTCCCGTCCGGCTCGAAACCAAGTTCGTGTGGCCCTTGAATCCAGGTCACCATGTCAACTGAGTTGTCGGCGGCGTTCAGATCATCGAAGTCCGTGATGCTGACGGTGACAT
>Ga0316189_10004225_pt1 | contig 13855 bp, 13 predicted proteins | sample LowCovwburrow_MG_FD_204930 | JGI IMG/M metagenome (GOLD analysis project Ga0316189, IMG submission 204930) | Coastal sediment microbial communities from Maine, United States - Lowes Cove worm burrow | ecosystem: Environmental > Aquatic > Marine > Coastal > Sediment | place: USA: Maine...
CAAGATCGGCGATATCTTCTCTATGCGCGGGATTGATGATTTGCGCAAAGGCCGTGACGCGGTGTTGATGGGGCATCTGAATGAATTGGTAGAAGAGGCCGATGACGGCTCTTTTATCTTTGCCAATCTGGTTGAGTTTGACAGCGAATACGGCCACCGGCGCGATCCCAAAGGCTATGCCAGTCATCTTGAATGGTTCGACGCTGCATTGGCTTCGTTCCTTCCGAAATTGCGCGCGGATGATCTGTTGATCATCACCGCCGATCATGGCAATGACCCGACTTGGGCGGGCACTGACCACACGCGCGAACGTGTGCCTGTGCTGGTGCATGGATTGGGTGCAAAGGCGCTGGGCCACTTGGCATTCACGGATGTTGCCGCATCTATCGCTGCCTATTTGGATGTGCCTTACCAAGGCGAAGGAAAGAGCTTTTTATGAACTTCAAGGCAATGCCGAAAGTCGAGTTGCACACCCATTTGGAAGGCTGCGCGCCGCCTGCGTTTATCAAAGGACTGGCGGCTGAAAAGAAGATCGATATCAGCGGCATCTTTGCAGCTGATGGCGGATATGCCTTCCGTGACTTTGATCATTTCCTAAAGGTCTACGAAGCCGCGTGCACCACATTACAAAGCCCCGAAGACTTCCGCAGGCTGACGATGGCCGTCCTAGAAGAAACAGCCGCGCACGGTGTGGTCTATATGGAAACCTTCGTATCGCCTGATTTCTGCGGTGGCGGCGATTTGGCCGCATGGAAAGATTATTTGGCCGCAATGGAAGATGCCGCGCGGGAAGCAGAGGAAAAGCTGGGAATCACGCTCAAAGGGATCGTCACAGGTATCCGGCATTTCGGGCCTGATGCCTGCAAACCTGCTGCAAGATGTGCGGCCGAAACCTTTGGGGATTTTATCACAGGCTACGGCATGGCCGGAGGCGAGATGGTCGGACGACCGGGCGATTATGCGTACAGCTTTGACATCGCGCGCGAGGCGGGCATGCCGCTGACATGCCACGCGGGCGAATGGGGCGGTGCGCCGATGGTCGCCGAAACGGTGCGTGAATTACGTGTAGAGCGTATCGGGCACGGAATTGGTGCGATCAATGATCGCGCGCTGATCGACGAGATATTGGAAAAAGACATCGTACTTGAGGTATGTCCGGGGTCCAATGTCGTGTTGAAAGCTGTGGATGGCTGGAAGAGCCATCCAATCGTCAAGCTGCGTGGTGCTGGCGTAAAAGTGACGGTATCAACAGACGATCCGCCGTTCTTCCATACAACGATGACTGCTGAGTATGAGATGCTGCACCGGACCTTTGGCTGGGGCGAAGACGATTTCAAAGCGCTGAACGCAACTGCCCTTTCGGCGGCGTTCTGCGATGACGACACAAAGGCCCGCGTGGCCAAAAGACTGGAGCCTGCCCAATGACCGACCACGTCACCCACGTCACCCATCCGCTGGTGCAACACAAGCTGACGTTGATGCGCCAGCAAGATACCTCAACGGCTGTGTTCCGCCAGCTGTTGCGCGAGATCAGCCAGCTTTTGGCCTATGAGGTGACACGTGGGCTGCCTATGACCACGCGGCGTATTGATACGCCGCTTGAGCCGATGGATGCACCAGTCATTGACGGCAAAAAACTGGCGCTGGTGTCGATCTTGCGCGCAGGCAATGGGTTGCTGGATGGTGTGCTGGAGCTGATACCATCAGCGCGTGTCGGCTTTGTGGGGCTGTACCGCGATGAAGAAACGCTCAAACCTGTTCAGTATTACTTTAAGGTGCCAACCGAACTTGAAGACCGTTTGGTCATTGCGGTTGATCCGATGCTGGCCACCGGAAATTCATCAGTCGCGGCAATTGATTTACTCAAGAAGGCTGGCGCCAAAAACATCCGTTTCTTGTGCCTCTTGGCGGCACCCGAAGGCATCGAACGCATGCAGCAGGCCCACCCCGATGTGCCGATTGTCACGGCTGCGATTGATAGTCACCTGAATGAAAAAGGCTACATCGTGCCGGGACTAGGCGACGCAGGCGACCGGATGTTTGGAACCAAATAGCGGCTAGATATCGCAGATATTCTGCAGACTAACCCAATCACTATCGTTCAGGATCAACGGAATAGTGCGGTCTGCCAATGGATCCGCGCCCAGATCCGGCATTGACCCGGTACGGGCATCTGTCTCGGCAAGATATGGTGCATAGGGAATTTGCGCGCTTTGTAACGCCCTGCGTAACCGCGTGGCATCGGGTTGTTTGATTGCGCCACTGACGAGCGCATCCGCACTGTCACGCAGAACGGCGCTCGGTATGTCGCCGGTGGTTAGCAAACGAAACGTTGTTCCCAATCCTGCCTGTTTGAGCAATCCCTCAAGCGGGTCCCTGTCGTTTGCGGCAACATGTGCCGCCAAACTGTACCCGGCGGCGACAGCAGGGTCACCGGCATTCCGCAACATCTCGTAGTCCAACAAGATTATGCGCCCAGGCAAAGAGACAGCACCCTGTGCTAGGTTGGGCACGACAACCAAGCGGACGACCGTGTCAGGACCAAAGAGCCGCTGGGCAAGACGCACGGCAGCCGCATCGGCACCTGGTGATCTACAGGCCGGGCCCGTTGCGTTTTGTACATACCCCAGCATCTCGGCACCGATTTCTGCCCGTTTGGGTGCCGGAACCACGGAAAGTGTCTGGCGTGTCAGCGCACCAGGGAGCCAAAAAACGGCCAGGGCCAGTGTGACCACAATCAGGCCAGCGGTCAGCCAATGACGCAGCTTTCCGGGGTGAGGGCGGGATCTGGCCAGTGCTTCGCGGACCTCTTCGATGGCTTCGACCATAATGGTGTCTACGATCTCGAGTATCTCGCTTGCATCTTCGTCGGGTGCATAAATTGCGGGTATGTCGTCAGGGTTCTGTCGTATCAAAGCGGGCAGGGACCAATGCGCCAAAGGCCGCCCTGTGCCATCAGAGATAACAAGGGTTGCGTCACCAAAAGCAATCGTGACATCGCGCCGCTGACCTTCAGGCTCAGCACGCCAAAGGGCCTCGCTTTCCAGCCGTACGTATCGGTCCAATGCCGTCATCTGCTCATCGCCCTTTTTGGCGCAGCGTAACGCGGGCAGCGTTGATTGTCATGTTAGAAACAACCCGCAGGCAGCGGCACTGGCTGAAAGACCTGACCCTCCGGAGGCATCCTGCCCTTTGACTAAAGCGCCTTTGCCAGCTTTCTAAGTTCAAACTTCTGGATCTTGCCTGTCGATGTCTTTGGCAACTCTTGAAACACAACTTTCTTAGGGCATTTGAATCCAGCTAACCTTTCGCGCGTGAAGGCGATGATCTCAGCCTCATCAGCAGAAGCGCCATCTTTGAGCTCGACAAAAGCACAGGGCACTTCGCCCCATTTGTCGTCAGGTTTTGCGACCACGGCACATAAGTTCACAGCCGCATGGTGCATCAATGCCCCTTCGATTTCGACGGAACTGATGTTTTCACCACCAGAAATGATGATGTCTTTGGCCCGGTCCGAGATTTGAATGAATCCGCCTGGATGCTGGATCGCAAGGTCCTCGGAATGGAAATAGCCACCTGCAAAGGCTTTCTCGGTCGCCTCTGGGTTCTTGAGATAACCTTTCATCACTGCATTGCCGCGCATGACGATCTCGCCTTGGGTCGCGCCATCTCTTGGCACTTGTCCCATGTGGTCATCAACCACCGTTACGTCTTCCATGATTGGAAACCCAACACCTTGGCGCGCTTTGATCGCCGCCTGATCTTCTTCTGGGAGCGTGTCCCAGGCATCATCCCAGATGCATTCGGTGACGTGTCCGTAGGTTTCGGTCAGGCCATAGACCTGTTTGACGTTGAACCCTAGCTTGCCAATTGCGGCCAGCGTTGCCGGGGCAGGCGGTGCGCCTGCAGTAAAGACCTCAACGACATGATCAAAGGTGCGCCGTTCAGCATCTTTGGCGTTCACGATCAGGTTCAAGACGATCGGGGCGCCGCCGAAATGCGTGACCTTTTCATCTGCGATTGCCTGATAGATGGCCTTGGCCGAAATGTCACGGCAGCACACAACTGTGCCCCCCAGCGCAGGCATCATCCATGTGTGGTTCCAGCCGTTACAGTGGAACAGTGGGACAATTTGCAGATACCGCATAAACAGCGGCAATTCCCAGCTGATCGGTGTGCCCATTGTCATCAAATAGGCGCCGCGATGGTGATAGACGACACCTTTTGGCCGCCCTGTCGTGCCGGACGTATAGTTCAGCGCAAGGCTTTCCCATTCGTCTTGCGGCAGAACCCACGCGAATTCTGGATCGCCGGAGGCAAGGAAATCTTCATAGTTTTGTTGTTCAGCCATCGCATGAACACCCGCTTCATCATCGGGAACTTCGATGATGAGAGGCGCCGGTCCATCCATCTGTTCAATCGCGGCCATCGCCAGCGGCAGAAATTGACTATCGACAAGGGCCACCTTGGCCTCGCCGTGGTCGAAGATATAGGCGACCGTGTCGACATCAAGACGTGTGTTGATTGTGTTCAACACCGCGCCGCAGGCGGGTACGCCGAAAGCGGCTTCGGATTGTGCGGGCACATTGGGAAGGATGGTTGCAACGACATCGCCGGGCTTTACGCCGACCTTCATCAGGGCCGAAGCCAGCCGCGATACACGGCGGTAGTACTTTGCATAAGTCAGCCGGGTCTTGCCGTAGACGACCGCTTCTTTGTCAGCAAAGACTAAGGCGGCCCGTTGTAAATGCGACAGCGGCGTAAGCGGCACGTAATTGGCCGCTCTCTTTTCCAACCCAGTCTCATCGCGCATCCAACCCATGTCACCCTCCCGCAGGTCGCCTCAACTTGAAAGGTGAGTATTGCGCCAAGTTGGTGACTTTGGAAGACCGGAAATGATCGGGAGGATTGCTCTATGGCGCATCCCTAAAGAGGGATGCGCCATAGGTTTTAGGCGGCTTTGCTCTCGCTGCCAAAGCGCTTGTAGAACTCCTGGCCTTTGCTGGCCATTTCGCGCAGCAGATCGGGCGTCTTGAACCGGTCACCGAATTCGGCGGTCAACTGATCGCAGCGTTCGGCGGCATAAGGCGCGCCGATGATATCAAGCCAGCTGAACGGGCCGCCGGACCACGGCGCAAAGCCCCAGCCGAGGATTGCACCGACATCACCTTCGCGGATGTCCTCCAGCACTCCTTCTTCAAGGGCGCGTACTGCTTCCAGTGTTTGGGCGAACAGTAGGCGGTGCTGCACTGTGATCAGATCAGGCTGTTCTTCAGCGACAGGGTATTGCGCTGCAAGGCCGTCCCAAAGACCGCCCCGTTTGCCTTTTTCGTCGTAGCTGTAGAAGCCCGCGTTGGATTTGCGACCCAGGCGACCCTCATCGTACATCCAGAACAACACTTCATCCACGGCACCATCGGGATAGGCATCGCCCATCGCAGCCTTCGTCGCCTTGGCGATTTTCACGCCCAGATCGACAGAGGTTTCGTCAACCAGTTGCAGCGGGCCTAGTGGCATGCCGACCAGTTTGGCGGCGTTTTCGATCAGTGCTGGTTCCACACCTTCCTTCACCATCCGAATACCTTCGTTGATGTAGGGAATGATGCAGCGGTTGGCGTAGAAGAAGCGTTCGTCATTGACGACAATAGGTGTTTTCTTGATCTGGCGGACGAAGTCCAGCGCCTTGGCCACGGCCACATCGCCGGTCTCTTTGCCTTTGATGATTTCCACCAACAGCATCTTATCGACAGGGCTGAAGAAGTGGATACCGATGAACTTCGCAGCGTCGTTTGATGCTTTCGCGAGCTCGGTGATTGGCAGTGTTGAGGTATTGGTGGCAAAGATGCAATCGGGGCCGGTGACGGCCTGCACTCTGGCGGTGACGTCTGCTTTGACCCCCACGTCTTCGAACACTGCCTCGACGATCAGATCGCAACCTTTCAGCGCGTCATAGTCAGTTGTCGCATTGATCAGGCCAAGCACGGCATCTTTCTTCTCTTGCGTGACCTTTTTGCGGGCCATGCCTTTGTCGAGATGCGTTGTGGTATATGATTTGCCTTTGTCGGCGGCTTCCTGCGTGCTGTCGATCAGGACAACTTCGATGCCTGCTAATGCGGATACGAGCGAAATACCTGCGCCCATCATGCCCGCGCCAATAACACCTACCTTTTTGACCTTTTGATCAGGGGCTTCGGGGCGATTTGCACCTTTTTCCAAAGCTTCTTTGTTGATGAAAAGGCTGCGGATCATGGCAGAGGACGACGGGTTCATCAGGATGTTGGTGAACCAGCGCGCCTCGATCTTGATGGCGGTGTCGAAGGGGACCAGCGCACCTTCGTAGACGGCAGACAGCAGCGCCTTGGCGGCTGGGTACACGCCTTGCGTCTTGCCGTTCACCATTGCAGAGGCACCCACGAAGGTCATGAAACCTGCAGGATGGTAAGGCGCGCCACCGGGCATTTTGTAGCCTTTTTCGTCCCAAGGCTTAACGATGGATGGCTCAGATAGCACCCATGCTTTGGCGGCAGACAACAACTCATCTGCGGGCACGACTTCGTCAACGACGCCTGCTGCCTTGGCCTTCATCGGATCATTCAGCTTGCCTTCCAGCAAGAGTGGGGAGGCACCCATCGCACCCAATTTGCGTGACAGGCGTGTTGTGCCACCAGCACCGGGGAAAATGCCAACCATGATTTCAGGTAGGCCGATTTTGGCTTTTGGATTGTCAGCGGCAAAGATGCGGTGACAAGCCAACGGGATTTCCAGGCCAATGCCAAGCGCTGTGCCGGGCAGGGCGGCTGCAATCGGTTTGCCGCCTTTGTTGGTTTTGGGGTCCATACCTGCGCGTTCGATCTTGCGCAGAATGGCATGCATACCCATCACACCTTCGAACAATCCACGTGCCGGATCATCACCTGCGCTTTCTTTCATCTTGGCAATGATGTTGAGGTCCATGCCACCTGCAAAAGTGCCTTCCTTGCCCGACGTGATGATCACGCCTTTAATGGCATCGTCGGCCAGGGCCTGATCAATCAGCGCGTCCAGATCCTCAAAACCTTGCTGGTTCATCACGTTCATGGATTTGCCGACTGTATCCCAGACGATCGTCGCGACGCCATCCGCGTCAGTGTTCATTCTGAAATCGGTCATTCTTTGTCATTCCTTTTGTCTAGGCTGGTGCTGCGCTCAATGGCTGCGACCATGCCTTCGGATTATTGCGTTGATTGCGGGCGGCATGATGCATCCGCCCGGCTGAGGGCCAGTGCCTGACCATTCGTTGATTCCAGTGCGTATTCGCCGCCAGTCACTTTCCAATCACCGTTGATCTTTTCGAGGATCGAAAACACCGGATAGGGTTCCTTGAGCCGCTTGCCGCTGTGCAGAATGTCGCTGACGTGCGTCGTTTCGATACGGGTCGGCGATTTGTACTCGGCCGTGACACATGTACGGACCATGTCGGTGACGCCAGCTGTCTTGAAATATAGGTGCATGTCGTCGAAAGCGCGGCGCATGTCTTCGATAGTTTCCATGTTGATCGATCCTGCCATTGTTGTCATGACTTGGGGCACATGAAAAACAGCCGCGAATGCCTTGAAGTCACCTGACAACAAGGCATCACCCGTGATCTCCAGGATAGCCTCGGCGATATCAGACGCTGCAATCTGCATTTCCTGGCTCATCGGGTTACACCCGCTCGATGATTGTTGCCGCTCCCATTCCCGAAGCGATACAAAGGGTGGCAAGTCCTGTGCCTTTGCCGGTCCGCTCCAGTTCATCCAGCAGCGTGCCGATGATGATCGCGCCGGTGGCGCCCAAGGGGTGGCCCATCGCGATAGAGCCGCCATTTACGTTGACTTTGCTGTCGTCGACGTCAAAGGCCTGCATGAAGCGCAGCACGACGGACGCGAAAGCTTCATTCACCTCGAACAGGTCAATGTCGCTGATCGACATACCGGAGTCCTTCATGATCTTTTCAGTCACAGGAACTGGCCCGGTCAGCATGATGGTAGGATCGGTGCCGATCTTGGCAGTGGCCCGGATCACCGCACGGGGCTTGAGGCCCATCGCTTCACCATATTCTTTGGACCCGATGAGGATGCCAGCCGCGCCATCCACGATACCCGATGAGTTACCGGCGTGGTGGATGTGGTTGATTTTCTGAAGGTGTGGATACTTCATCAGCGCGACTTTATCGAAGCCCGGCATGACCTCGCCCATGGCTTGGAATGCTGGGTTCAGACCGCCCAAAGACTGCATATCCGTGCCGGGGCGCATGTATTCGTCATGATCAAGGATCGGCAGGCCGTTGATATCACGCACAGTGACGATGGATTTGTCGAAACGCTGTTCGTCCCAAGCGGTCTTGGCGCGCTTTTGGCTTTCCATAGCAAGCTGGTCGGCGTCATCGCGTGAGAAACCATATTCGGTCGCAATAATGTCGGCCGAAATACCCTGCGGCACAAAATAAGTGTCCATCGCGATGGAGGGGTCAACCGCAATCGCTGCTCCGTCAGAGCCCATTGCAACACGGCCCATCATCTCGACACCGCCAGCGATATAGGCTTGGCCTGCGCCGCCTTTAATTTGGTTGGCAGCGAGGTTCACTGCTTCCATGCCAGAGGCACAAAACCGGTTGATCGCCAGACCGGGGATGGATTGATCCAGATCGGAGGCAAGCACAGCAGTCCGCGCAAGGCAGCCCCCCTGCTCGGCAACTTGGGTGACGTTGCCCCAAATGACGTCCTCAACAGCGTGACCTTCAAGGTCGTTGCGCTCTTTCAGAGCGTTCAACACACCTGCAGACAGGCGGGCAGCTGTCACCTCGTGCAAGCTGCCGTCTTTACGGCCTTTGCCGCGTGGTGTGCGGACAGCGTCATAGATATAGGCTTCGGTCATAGTATCCTCCGGGGTATTTAGGTCCGCACTAGCCAAGGGCGCGCGGCATCAGGTCATAGGGGTGTTTCCAACCGGGTTGGGCTGCGATTGCGTCCAGCCAACGGTCGATGTTCGGGTAGTCGGCACGGTCGAAGGTAAAGTCTTCGGTGTAAAACAGGTAACCAGCACAGGCGATATCGGCGATTGTGATGTCGTCACCGGCGAGCCAGTCGCGACCCTCCAGATGCGTTTCCATCACTTTCAAAGCAGAGGCGAGCCGCATCGCCATGAATTTGTTTACATCTGCATTGCGTTTGTCTTCGGGTAGGAAGTTCATGTTGAACCGCAGCGGGCCCGCGACACCAGACACTTTGTGGTTATCAAAGAACATCCAACGCAGAACCTCGCGGCGTTCAGCGGCGGAACGTCCACCGAGTTTGCCAGTTTTGGAGCTGATGTAATCTTGGATGACGCCTGATTGGGTCAGGATCAGATCGCCGTCCTCGAGAACTGGGACTTCGCCCATAACATTAAGCGCGCGAAACTCTGGGCTGCGGCTTTCGCCCTTAAAAAAGTCTACGAATACGGGCTCCCACTCTGCGTCAGCAAGGGTCAGGGTAAGGGCAGCTTTGTACGCGTTTCCGCTTTCACCGAAGCAATGTAATTTCATGGTCATGTTGCAGGCCTCCCAACCCAAGCGACGGATATCCAATAGCGGAAATCCAGAAAAAGGCGCGCCACAATCGGCGCGCCTTTCCCGAGCTTAGAAGTTCGCAGCCTCGAGCGCCATGACAGTATCACCGCCGGTGTTGATGCGCGCCAAATGCATGGCTGTCGCGGGCAGTTGGCGGGCCATGTAATAGCGACCTGTCGCAATCTTGGTCTCATAGAATTCGGTGTCAGATGCACCGCCCTCTAGTGCTTCCATCGCGGCCTTTGCCATCCGTGCCCACATCAGGCCAAGGCAAACGTGGCCCATCATGTGCATGAAGTCATAAGAACCAGACAGCGCATTATTCGGTTTTGCGGCGTTCTGCATGAAGTACATGCCAGCAGCTTGCAGATCCTTGGATGCAGCTTTCAGTGGTGCCAGGAACTCTTTGTTCAACGCTTCATTGCCTTCGTTTTCCTTGATGAAAGTTTTGATCATCTCAAAGAAAGCCATGACATGCTTGCCGCCATCGAGCGCCAGCTTGCGCCCTACAAGGTCTAGCGCCTGAACACCGTTTGCGCCTTCATAGATCATCGCAATACGTGCGTCGCGTGCATATTGGGACATGCCCCATTCTTCGATATAGCCGTGACCGCCATAAACTTGCTGAGCAGCAGTTGCGTATTCAAAACCTTTGTCGGTCAGGAAGCCCTTGATGACTGGTGTCATCAGCGAGATCAGACCGTCGGCGTCAGCATCCTTGTTCTTATGCGCGCGGTCGATCAGGTAGGCGCCCCAGAAAGTGAAGGCACGTGCGCCTTCAACAAAAGATTTCTGGTCCATCAGGTTGCGGCGGATATCTGGGTGCACGATCAGCGGATCGGCAGGGCCGTTCGGGTTCTTGGCACCGGTCACATCGCGCCCTTGCAGGCGGTCGTTGGCATAAGCCACGGCATTCTGGTAGGCACTTTCAGCTTGGGCGTACCCTTGCAGGCCCACTCCCAGGCGCGCTTCGTTCATCATCGTGAACATAGCACGCATGCCTTTGTGCTCTTCGCCCAGCAAATAGCCTGTCGCTTCGTCATAGTTCATCACACAGGTCGAGTTGCCGTGGATGCCCATCTTCTCTTCGATCTTGCCGCAAGACACGCCATTGCGTGCACCAAGGCTGCCGTCTTCATTGACCATGAACTTGGGCACGATGAAAAGCGAAACGCCTTTGATGCCCTCTGGCCCGCCTTGGATCTTTGCCAAAACAAGGTGGATGATATTGTCGGCCATGTCGTGCTCGCCAGCCGAGATAAAGATCTTCTGGCCGGAAATCTTGAACGAACCATCGTCGTTGGGAACAGCTTTGGTGCGCATGAGGCCCAGATCAGTACCGCAATGCGGTTCTGTCAAGTTCATGGTGCCGGTCCATTCACAAGATACCATCTTGGGTAAGTATGTCTGCTTTTGCTCGTCTGATCCGTGCGCGTGGATAGCAGAGTATGCGCCATGGGTCAGACCCTGATACATATTGAACGCCATATTGGCGGAAACGAAGGGCTCTTGTGCTGCTGTGTGCATGACGTAAGGCAAGCCTTGGCCACCGTACTCCGGATCACAATCCATCGCAGTCCAACCGCCGTCTTTCATCTGCTGGAAAGCTTCTTTAAAGCCTGTTGGCGTGCGGACGACGCCGTTTTCCATCACACAACCTTCGGTGTCACCCACCACGTTGAGCGGGTGCAAAACCTCAGTCGCTACCTTGCCGGCTTCTTCTACAACAGCACTGGTGAATTCACGGTCAAGGTCTTCAAATCCTGGAATGTCCTGCTCGCTGACCTTCAAAAGGTCGTGCAGCACGAACTGGATGTCTTTGTTTGGTGCGTTGTAGATCGGCATCTGGTGTCTCTCCGTTTCGTCGTGTTGGGTGGTCGCGCCTGATTAGGCTGCGACCGTTTTCTCTTTTGACAGCTGGGCCAGCTTTGCAGCGCCCCAAGCCATTTGTTCTTTCAGCTCGGCGATAGCTTCTTCCAACTCGGCCTTCTGGGCTTCCATGTCGGCAAGGTGCTTTTGGGCAAGGACACAAGACTTCGACAACTGCGCTTCTTGCCCATCATCCATATGGTAGAGATCCAGCAACTGCCGAATTTCTTCCAACGAGAACCCAAAGCGTTTGCCGCGTAAAATCAGTTTAAGGCGTGCGCGATCGCGCTTTGTAAAAAGGCGTTTTTGTCCTTCGCGGACGGGGAACAGCAGTTCTTTGGCTTCGTAAAAGCGAAGCGTGCGTGGCGTCACATCAAATGCGTCACACATCTGCCGAATGTTCAGTGTCTCAGTCGTCATCAGTCCATTCCTTTCATGCGTGTTTCAATGGCACGCGTTTGCGAAAGTTGAGACTACCTTACAAGCAAAGTTGACGCGCACGTAAACGTAACGTCGCGTCACGGGCGAGTTGACGAAAGGTCAGCAAAGATAACGCTAGGTCATGCGAAATAAAAGAATGGCGAGAAATTGCCCAGATACGCATCAAGACGCTTTAATCAATGCGGATTCTCTTTGTGGTTCACCACGGAACTGGCGAACTTAGCAGGGTTTGCTGCGACCTCATCTTAGGGCCTCCTACGCTGCGGTTGACGCAATTGTGAACGGTTGGGGCTGTCTAGCCGAGGGTTTTTGCAGTCTCGTCGCGCAGATTCTGCAATTCAGCGATCGTTTCTTCAAGCTGTTGGCGCTGCTCTGCAAGCTCGCTCAATTGCCCGTCTGCAAGTGCCACCCATTCGTGCATCTGGGCTTCGGTGCCTTCATGTTCGTAGATCATCAACCATTGCCGGATGTCTTCGAGAGAGAAACCAAACCGCCGCCCCCGCAGGATGAGCGTCATACGTGCAAGCTCTTTGCTGCCATAAAACCGCGAGCGGCCCTCTTTTTCAGGCTGCAGTAGTTCGATGTATTCGTAGTAGCGTAACGTGCGTGGCGTTACGTCGAATTTCGCGCACATCTCTTTGAACGAAAGGCGTGTGTCCGACATTTATTTCTCCCTTGCCATAATGGTAACGGCAACAAAGAAATGGGGCAACCGCAGGATGAAAGATCTGCGGTCTTGAGCGTAAGGTGGTCAATGGCGACGAACAGCGCTACGCAATGGAAAGTTATTCAGGAGCAAACATGTCTGATGCACAACAGTCTCGTCGTGATGCGCTGGCCCGCCAATTCATTGAGGCGATCCCGCATGCGCAAGAACTTGGGATGGAATTGGCCGAGATAGCAGACGGCAAAGCCGTGATCTGCATGCCCTACGATGCCCGGTTTGTGGGTGATCCCGAAACGGGCGTTATCCATGGCGGTGCGGTTTCGGCGTTGATGGATACCTGCGCTGGTGCCGCCGTCATGGCGCACCCGGCAGCGGCTATCACGACAGCGACGCTCGATTTGCGCATCGACTACATGCGACCCGCGACGCCGGGTGACCGCATTACGGCGACGGCCGAGTGCTATCACGTGACCCGTTCGGTCGCCTTTGTGCGCGCGACGGCTGTTGATGCTGATCCAACCCGGCCCGTGGCCACTGCAACCGGTGCTTTCACGATTGAAAGGGCAAAGTCATGAGCCGTCGCCCCGAACCCGTTCAGGTGATCAAACAACGCCGTGATGCGACGTTGCAGAAACTAGTGGCTGGTGTGCCGTACATCCAATTCTTGGGTGTCCAGATTGACCGGCGCGGTGATGAACTGACCGCCATATTGCCATACGCGGATAAGTTGATTGGCAACCCCATGCTGCCCGCCATTCACGGCGGTGTCACGGCGGCTTTTCTTGAGGTCACGGCCATCGTGGAATTGAGCTGGGCCATGATTTGGGAAGATATGGAGGCTGGAAAATTCACCGATGATGCCCCGCGTATCCAGTTCCCAAAGACAATTGATTTCACAGTTGACTATCTACGTTCCGGATTGCCAAGGGATGCATATGCGCGCGCGCGGGTCAATCGTTCCGGGCGTCGCTATGCATCCGTCCATGTGGAAACGTGGCAGGACAATCGTAGTAAGTTATTTGCCTCTGCAACAGGTCATTTCCTGATGCCACAACGCGATGGCTGACGCGCTAACCCATCGCCGGGTGCTGGCGATTGCTCTTCCTATTGTGCTGTCAAATGCGACAGTTCCGATACTTGGTGTCGTGGACACAGGCGTTGTCGGGCAATTGGGTGAAGCGGCCCCGATTGGCGCTGTGGGTATTGGCGCAATCATCCTTTCAGCGGTCTATTGGATATTCGGCTTTCTGCGGATGGGCACGACGGGCCTGACATCGCAGGCAAGCGGGGCAGGGGATACTGACGAGGTT
>Ga0316189_10004226_pt1 | contig 13852 bp, 6 predicted proteins | sample LowCovwburrow_MG_FD_204930 | JGI IMG/M metagenome (GOLD analysis project Ga0316189, IMG submission 204930) | Coastal sediment microbial communities from Maine, United States - Lowes Cove worm burrow | ecosystem: Environmental > Aquatic > Marine > Coastal > Sediment | place: USA: Maine...
AGGAGTTGAGTGGTCAAAGCCCAAAAGTAATCCCGAGCCAGAGTATCCATATGGAGCTGCTGGAGCTAGTCTAGTTCCATAAGTTTCTAATATACGGCGTATCTCCTGTTGCTCATGACCTGTACTGAAAATATGAGAAAGAATTTCTATCGGTTCTTTATCAATCCCGATTGTAAGTGCATTCAAAATCGTTAATTCTGTCCTCTCACTAATATATGTAATTCCATCTTCACATCCGACTAAAGTAGCGAGGACTACGGTGGTGCTTGGGTGTATTCCTATCTCTGATTGAAATTTCTTCCATTCTTGAAGAGCCTGATGCCCGCTAACTAACAGATCATCGAGAAACACTAATGTTTTGTTCTCTAGCACCTCTGGAGTAAGCTCCTCTTTGTAGAAGAAGTGTTTTGATGACAAATTGTTCGCAACACGATAGCCATATGAAATCATCCCGCCAGACTTTCCGGCTCCCCCTAACCCTACAAAAATCACATCCTCCAATTCTGTCGTCAACGTTGTCATCAAACTACGATGTAGTTCCTGGGATAAGGACTTTAACTGGTCCGACCTTTCATTGTCGCGCTTGCGGAAATTCCATGATCGTAATTGAAACACTATTACAGTACTGCCCGACACGCGGACCGCCATGAACAAAATAACTACTTACTACATGCCGTCACTTTATTGTTCCCTACAAACAGGGAAAGGGATGCCTATGTTCAGCTCAAGATCCAACAGCTTAAAAACTCATGAAATCGAAACCTGTCGCGCCAAAAACCGGCTGTGCCTAATTAGTTTTGCTGAACAAGCCCAACCAACTAGACCTAGCGTCGTTCAAAGACTGACAATAAAACCTGGACACTTCCTACTTTCCCCATAGCCCATCAATACAGCCCCGCGGTTTCCCCTACTTGGCTGCTTGTTAAACATCTGCGTATATAATTACTAGCCCAACCGACACTCTGTCGTAGGCGCAGTTGTCTAACAACCCTTAACCACAACGGTCAGTCACTCAACTCACTGACCATAGTCTCTTGTTATGCATTTTCAAAACAGGTTTTCCAAAACTTGAAGTCTTGATGAGACACATCTATTCCCCAACCAGAATTATCATTAAAGCGTGAAAACTTGAATGGAGTGATTGGAGGTTTTTTGTCTAGCTTGCAGCTAGACAAAACAGTCTCGAACGCTTTCGTTGTCATTTCATTATCACATGCGCCCCAAAAGTTTCCCCACAATATTTTTATGTCCCAGTATTTTTGAGCAACCTTAATCGACTTTTTCTGTTTCTAAAATATTTGCCGCGGCGGTATCGATGGTATTGACCAATTGATTAACGTCATCTTCGAAACAGTTCATATTTGAACACCTTCCCTTAAAATTGTTGCCTCGGACCATCCAATAAAAGGACTTGACGATACCCCGTTTTCTTCGTAATTTTTTTTCGGCTTCGGATATAGCTCTAGGAGATCTATATCCGGTGCCTTTCCAATAGTCCGAGTCTTTTTCCCATTGATCTGCGAAATGCGGTGTTAACGTGCACGCTTTCTCATTAAGTAAAAACAATAAATAGGGATTAAGGCCTGAATGGCTAACCTTACCAAAACCCTTACTTAAATATTCTTTGTCGCCATATTCTTTTTTGAGAGCATCACATACACATCCAGCCACTGCACTGTAATCCTTCCCAGACGGATAGAAACAACCTTGGCTTTCGTGTTGTTGATCGGCCAAGGAGTACTTTGACCCCAAAAGTTTACTATTGTCTTCTACTTGAGCTAGTTCGACTCCCGTGAATTTCACTCCAATAGTTTGGAATTTTAAATCGTCGAGTTTCAATGATAATAGGGGACCGTTGTTTTGGCCGAGCATTAATGATGCTAAAGTAAGCTCAACTCCAGATAACATATTCTCGTTGGTCAATTTCTTTAAAATCTTTGAATGTGTGCCAGAATATTTATCAGTATCACTACGTGTAATTTTATCTTGATTCATCAGTTCGACTCTCGCGCCGAACAAAGACGATCTCGATATCCATGCTCTTGGTGCTTGTATCTTAGCGCCCGTTAAAATTGAATTCTCAATCAGAAAATCTCTAGTTCCCCAACCTCCGGATAATTCACTTGCCTCCAGATTGGCGTAAGTTATCTGAAAGCTCTGTGTTTGGGCAGCACTAAAAGTTGAAAGTGGTAAGTATGATCGATGTATAGCAGCATCTCGCAAGTCGCTAAAGTTGAAATTTGCACCGGATAAAGATGATTGATTGATACTCGCGTCCATCATGCCGGCGCTCGATAAGTCTGCTCCAGCAAAATTAGAATTTTCGATCCTTACTCCATTAATATTTGAGTTTGATAAATTGATGCCTTGGGCATCTACATTTTCAATGAAAAGAAAGGGGGCGATTAGGTTTTCGAGGTTACTGAACCGGATAGTGACACCGGCTAATCTTTTACCGATGTTCCAGTTTTGGTATTCTTTTCTCTGTTCGAAACTATGATCTGCATAATTGTTCAATAACTGAATTTTCTTTTCTAAATCTAATCGTTCATCAATGAATATGTTTTTCTTAGCATCGTCAGAGATGTTGTCCAGTGCCCTTGAACCTGTAAACAAACATAGGCTCAACCATTTTTTGTGAGACCGGTTACAGATACCATCTGAAAAATTAGATGAATACTTATAGTCCTGTATTTCCTTAACACTCCGATCCGATATATCCACATAATTTCTTCTGTCATAGAAACCATCAAAAAATATGGCTGAAATATAATTGCTGCAATCAACCGGGTAATTGAGTATTACGGATGGGTCGCCCGGGTCGCAGTCTTTACCTTGTGTCTTTGCTATTGTTTGCTCCCACGAACCCAATGGAACCACAGCTCCAAAAAATGAAATTATCAACATAAAAAGCAAGACAATAACAGTGATGTTCTTTTTCTTTTTGTCTTTTTTTGTCGCGGGTCGGCGACTGCCCGGGAGACGCACCTCAGCAAGTGATCGCGCACCCCCCTGTAACATCAGCGTCCATAAGGCGTAGGTGAAAACTGCATCGACAACTAGTGCCGCTCTCTGAAACCAAACTAAGCTCTCTTCTTGCATGGCGAGGGAGTCTATTTGCAACCAAAGAATGGTGGCTGGTGGCACCCAAACAAGCATAACTCGCCAAATTGTCCAAAGGGTAAATTTTAGAACACCATTGTGCTGTCTACTTAGATATTGCACTGGCGCAAAAACGTGCAATCGCGCACGTAATAGCTCTCGAGTTTCAAACGGTTGATGACTGAGCTTGCCATGAAAAACCAAGAGCTTCTTCGACAATATAACTAATACCATCAGCATATTGATGTGTGCTATGCAATACACCCATGGTGATAAACGATAAAACGCTTCCAAATCTACATCGACACCGAACAAGGGTATTTGCACTGAGCTACGCAGAAGCAGATCCGTGTCGTCTGTAGTACCGGTGATGATAAGCAGAAAAGCAGTGAATGAAATAAAACCGAGATATAGACCTCGAGCGACGCTAGAGCTATGGTTGATTGAATCAACAAGTTGCTCTGCGCTGGCAAGCTGTTCTTGCTCAATTATTTCAAGATCAATCGACTTACTAGAGGTTGTCATCTTTTACCTCTTCTATCTGTAACTGTTCGATGGCTTTTCTGTCACGCTTTAACACTTCTTGTTTTAGTTTTTGCAGAATATTTTCCGGTAACTCCATCAGATTTCGTGTCCGATATGTTGGATCTTGTTCTATACGTTCTATAACAGTCTTATCGATTGTCTGTGATGTATCATTTATTTCTTCAGAATGTTTACTTTTATTCGTAGTGCTAGCCACTTTTGTTAAGTAATCAATGGGTCTGAAATAATGACTTAGCCCCATTACGTTATAGGCTATTTCCATTAATCTGCTGTACGAAACTGAAACAGGTTCACTGAGGTGTACTTTGTCGTGCTTTAAATTGAACTCACCCAAAGTTAGTCCGCGGGCTTTGGCGTTCTCGTACATCCAATATAGAGGTCTGTTACTTAGCAAGTTATCGGGATATCCACCACCAACATTACTGTGTGCGCCAATGAACCAACGTTGTTCTAATCTCTCTTGCCATTCTGTATCGCTATAATATTCAGGTTTTTCCCATAACGTTGGAGCGAAGTGATTGCGATGCTCGTCTATAGCTAACGCGTGACAAGCGCTCTTTATGTTCTGTGGGAAAATCCTGTTTGGCATATAGTTGCGCCGCGCGAAGCCTCTTGGCTTTTGCAACGTATCTAATTCAGCTACTCCTTTGCCCAAGGGATCAAGTAGTGACGGAATTCCCATAGCACCAACAGTATCAAACAAGCCAGCGAATTCGATATCAATAGAATATCTTTTTCTACCATCTTTATTGGAGTCTTGAGTCTTACAGTATTTGGATCTAAATTTTTCGAACGATGCTTTCTTTTCGCTTTCTTTTAACGTGTCTGAATCTCTATAAACGTCGACTGCTTTAAATGCATGATACAGTTCTGTTCGATCTCTTAAAAATTGAATTGGCTTGGCTAATAGTTTAAGGAGGCCTTTGAGTTTTTTAGGCCTTTCGATATAACCTTCTTGTAAAACGCCGAAATTGTTTAAAAGCCCTATTACGCTTCTAGCAGTATAAGAACCTCTGCTAAAACCAAAAATGTAGATGCGATCTCCTGGTTTATACTCTCGTGAGATCATCAGATATGCTTGAGCAACGTTCCGTTTTAACCCGGTTCCAATGGCTCCTCCAAGTAACGCTGGACTCCAGAATGAACCATTGCCAACACCAGAATCGTAATATCGAATTTGGTCAGACACAGTGTCTTGGGCCGATGATGAAGCGTGGATGCTATCACCAACACCACCCTCGACATCTATCTCTAAACCCATGCAAAGGGTATATAGCGTAAAAACGTTTGTATAATCCTCTGATATATTCCATGTTCCGTCTAAAAAGACTGCGATATTCTTTCCCATTAACTTTCCCTCAAACTTAACACCATTTTTTGAATGATCTAATTGATTCTTCGTCAGTCAATTTATCTAGGATAAACTGCTTGCGTATTTTTGCAATCGTGAACGTAAGTGCATAACATCACAACCACTGATTTTTAACATCGACTTCACTTCCTTTGATGGCATGTACTCTTCTTCTAATTCGTTCATGTCCGAATAATACAACGCCCGTATGAAAGCATACAGGCGTTATACCGATTATCTGGCCATCCGTGGCCAATCTACCAACTAGCCCAGAGGGCGTCCTACTCCATTCCCGTACTTACCACCACTGAAATAAGCGGGAATCCAGTTTTCAGTTTCACTAGCCCTTGTTCTCACCAATTCACGAAGATCTTTCACCTTGCTATTGGCATGTTCCCCTGCAGTCTTTTTATCGGTAAGACTTTCCAGCAAAGAGAGCAACAGCGGTTTACTGCTAATGGCATCAAAGAATGCAGGATTATCTGTGGCGTTCCAGAATGCCGACATCTCAGGCTTGGTCGCCCGATGTAGTGCAGTCACCGTTTGTGATGTCAGGCTTATCAATGACACAACAGTTGCCTGAATGGCCGCTTGCACTTCCTCAATGGGAAGCTTCATCACCTTTTTGAATATCTTGTCGAAATCCCGCGAATAACTGGATTCGGCTGGCGAAGTACCTGCCCGTTTCAATGCCTGGCTTGTAAATGCTTCGCTTTCTTGATGCGGTCTACTTGCGAATAGTTCTTCGTTTGCGATCTCACCATTCACTCGGGCGAATTGCTCGCACTGTCCGATACCCACATTGCGATCATTGTTTAGGAGCATTACTAAAAGCACTCGTTGCGTGAGTTCATAATCATGGGTGATTGCGGTGTGGCTGGCTTGGGTCAAATACCCAAGCAGATACTCGTTCAACTTTTTGGTGATCTCGGGCTTTTCATTGGTTTGGGTCTCGGTGATACCGTTCTCGTCCGTTGCCGCCTGCTTTTCAAGCTTACGTAGTTCTTGATTGCTGACGATACCGCGCTTAACCTCGACTTCGCCAGAGTCGGCCATAAAGATGCAAACCTTGCCACCCTTCTTCTTCGCGAGTGCTGAATATTCCCAGTTGTAATATCGTTCTTCAAGTAGCTCCACAACCCAGTCTTTGCTCTCGTACTCGGCTTTAATGACAAAAATTCATATCGACAATAAAAGGGACTATATCAAATAGCTCAGTAACGGAGGGAGTCGCAGTCTCTATTTAATGTCTACCCCCTTTTTCATCTCTGGCTGTTATTCATCAAGCAAATATTGAATCATCGGGACTAGTGTAGGTATTTTACTTAATTCATCGTATGGCACTCTAGGATCTGTCCCATCTAGGTACTCCTCTAGGTTACTTTTACCATCTCCATCAGCATCTGAACTAGCATCACTTGGATCAAAAGGATCAAGTCCATTTTCACGTTCCCACATATCTGGCATACCATCGTTATCATTATCTAAATCACATGCGTCACCTAGTCCATCCCCGTCTCTGTTAGACTGTGGAGCAGGATTATATACTAATGGACAGTTGTCATCGGTGACAAACGCTGTTCCGGCAGGTGCTCGCGAACCCAAACACATTAGACCCTGAGATAAGACACCTACCTCGTCTCCATCAATATCCTCATACAAAACCCTAAAGTGCCACTTACTACCTTGCAGTGGAGCACAATCATTGTCGTTCCCTATGTCATCACCATCAATGTCTGAGTCGCAAAGGTCTCCGCGCCCATCCCTATCAACGTCTTCTTGAAATACATTTGGTGTAGCCGGACAGTTATCCTGCTGGTCTACTATCCCATCTCCATCAACATCAGCCGCAATATCAAATACAGATACAATACCTACGCGCTGCAATGCTCTAAATCCCGCATCCTCATCTCCAACGAAAAGAGTCGAGTCATCTTCACTAATCGCAACGAATGAATGAAAGTCTCGTGCACGATGGGGTTCCTCAAAACGCTTAGCACGTTCAAAGGTACCCTCTTGGTTTCTCCTGTAGACATGTGCGTACTCAGTAACATCATCTACCCCAGTTATCACGATCACTTCCCCTGAAGCACTCACGCCCGTTGCATAAATGCTGCTCCAATCCAAATCAATAAATGTCTGGTGTAGCTGAAACACTCTACTGTTTGAAGAATATAGATACAGCTTATTACCTACTAACAGATATTTACTAGACATGCTTAAGCGAGAGTTAGTTGGTAACTCCGTGGTGATCCTTTGCACAAATTGAGGTGATGCTGTATCGCTGGTTTCGAACACCTCTATATTTCCTGCAGAGTCTGCGACGGCTATGTGATTATCGCTTACTGCAAGTTTGCTTCCGAATGCATTTGTATTGGATTTAGGAGACTTGAAAGTATGTTGATAATCCCAACCAGTTGAGGCGAGCCTGTACTTATGAATCACACCGCCAATTGATACACCAGATTGCTTGGCGCCTATGTCAGCTATATAAACACTATTGTTTTTTACTGCTATATCGATTCCAAATGAACCTGCTTCGTAGTTTGGCGGTGAGGCAACCTTTTCAAACTGTTGCCAACTTCCGTTGGACTGCTTAAAAATATAAACAAAGCCTCTACGTGTTCCAATCGTATCTCTCTTATTTACTGATTCGACGAACAAATAGTCACCTGTGATTTGTACAGCAAACTGGCCCATCTCGTCGTTATCAGTTGGATCATTGATAAACAATGTTTGGTGATATAACCACAGGCCTTGCTCGTTCCTCTTAAAGATCGTTACAACACCGCCATCATGAACAACCGCATCACTTGAGTGTGCGCTTACCGCCAACCAATCCATGGATTGTGCCACTTGCTTGCCAAACTTGTCTTCTAACCCTGGCTGGAAAGCCGACAACCTTTGTTTTTCGTCGTCTTCAACGTCTAATGGGCTTTCGACGCCCACGTATAGTGATAAACATAGTTCATTGTTTTCACGGTTACTGTCTGCGATCGTTTCTTCCGAATCCAACCTCAGGCATAGAGGATAGGTACCGTATGGGATGCTTTCAGGAATCGTAAGGCTAGTAATATTGTAGTCATACGAATTGCTTGCACTACCGTCGAAGTTCACCGAACGAAGAATCACTTCATTTGAAGGGTTTGTGGAATCAGGTTTTATCAAATAGTCCCCCGTGAAATCCACATCCCTAACAGACAACACACTCGCAACTGTTGCCCCATCAGCACGAAATGTTTCTCCCGGATACACTGTGTACCTAGGCACCAATAACCTATCGACATAAAGGTCGTTGCCATTCATGACGTTTATGTCGAAAACGGATTCATTGTTCGTTTCCAAGGATTCCTCATAAACATCAGTTGGGTCCAAGGAACATATGACTTTGTATGAACCATCAAACAAAGACAAAGGCATTTGAATACGCCGGTTAAAGTCATAGCGTTTATCCGTCCGATCAAATAACCAATCACGTTCATAAAGCAGTATATCTGCAGCTGAAAGCCTGTCATCTAATGACAAATAGCACTGCATTATCACAGCAAACTGATGTTCGATTGTTCCATCGTATTCAACGCTACCAACTAAGTCTATAAGCTCTGAAGGGCTAACATTTGTCGTTAAATTATCAATAGTGAGCTCTACATCACCGAACGGAAGGACAGTAATCTGTTTGGCTAGAACATTATTACTTGTATCAGTATCTGCGACAGCGTCATTGTGATTTGCTACAGATATTAGATAGTACGCACCACTGGGAATATTGTGTGGGAAACGAGCATGCTCATCTATAGTCGCATCACCAAACCTATTTAACTCTGTAGACGCACGATCTACCAAAATATCATCTTGGCTAAAACTGCTATCCACTGAGAGATATAAGCCATTTTCAACTGATATGAATCCGCTAGTTGAGCTCTCTCTTTCAATATTGGAATCCCATGCAAATGGTTGACCAACAGTAAATTCACGTGTTTCTAAAGTCAGCGAGTTTACCGATATGTCCTCCACATTCCTCACTGAAATACGCCGAGCCACGGTATTGTTCTCATAATTAGACTCGGGCTTACGACGGCTTGGGTTTATCTCGGTGATTAGCCAGTAATCTCCAGCTGATAGATCCCTATCAACTTTAATTGTCCCTCTTTCACGCGAGTGTCTATCTTCAGTGCCGATGGTAGCCACATCTCTGTTCACCAGAGCAGCTGAAGAGGATCTATTTGAACTGGACGATAGCCAGGTTCTGATACTCACAAATTCTCCGGGTGATGCATCGCCAAAGTATACGGCTGTGTAGTCAATTTCCAGTTCTCGGCCAGCAGCTATGTCGGTGGTGCTAATATTGAAATCAGCTAGTGCAAAGTCTTGATTCAATTCGGCTGGCTCCTCAAGCCTGATTACGCCTCCCTCGAGGCAATGTGACCCACCAGAATAATCCAAGCGAGCCGTCAAAATTCTACCTTCCCATTGGGATATCACTTCGCGAGTTAGAGACCGTGTGATAGTACTTCCTCCGTTTGGGTCATCAGCATCTACTACACCAATCACATCCCCAGTGCCACACGCTCGGCTTTCTCTAGTTGCGTAAAATGTTACCGTTCCAGAATGCAAGTTGTCACTGATACCAGATATCCGCGCGAAAAAAGTTGCTGACGATCCGTTACCATCGAAATCACTATCGACGATACCTAGGGTAGGCTTCTCTCTCAATGTGGGGGACCAGTCGCTCCACAAATCATTTCCCCCAGCTGTACGGTAAGGATCTATTCTTCTTGCGGGGCCCACTAAACACCTCTCGGCATTTGGATCTGGACAGTTGGTTCTAACCTCCAGATGTAAATGCTCGGCATCTACTGTTGGCAGTCCAGACCAACCTGATAGTGCGAGCAAATCACCTGCATTAACCCGTGTTCCAGAAGATACCCTAATATCGCCACATTGGAGGTGCATGTAATATGTCCGATATTCGTTGAAGTGCTCTACAGCAACATAACATCCGCTGGTGCCAACACCGGGATCCACGCTTATCACCTGCTTAACTATACCCGCCGCACTGGCATACACTCGCGTACCAGCAGACACCTCATAGTCAATGCCTTGATGCTGGTCATAGCAAAGTGCTCTATCACCAAACAATGAAACGCCAGAATAGGTTAGCTCATCGTCAAGATGAAATGCTTCTCCACTCTGCATTTTAAAACATTGATCATCTGCGCCATACGACCTTCTTCCGATCAGTCCGTTAAAGCTAATGACTTGATCATTATCAAGGCCATCGTGATCGAAAATTGACGAAATTCGGGTTTCTTTATGATTCCTCTTTATTGGATTAATCAAGAAATTGGTTTCACTCAGGGAAGGGACTTCCTCTGGAGTCCGGAATATCTTGCTTGCTGGAAGGGAAGTTCTTCCTCGGTCACTATGAAAGATAGCGATGGCCTCATACTGACTATCGTGCTTTAGGACTTCATCAGGAACATTCCAGGAATCCAAATACCTGCTACTATTTACTTCTTCTATGATCACCTGACCGGTGTCTGGATCACGAATAATCCATGTCGTCCCACTATGGGTTGCAGATTGATCTGGGTCACGATACCCAGACGCAGACACCCTGGGCGAGGTGCTTCCGGCTTTGTCGCCGCCGTCTACCTTTAGATTCTCGTTTATTTGTGGGCGATTCCCAGAGAAATTACCATTGTCGCCAAATATTGGTTCACCAGATCCGATTGAGTACTGATCGATCGCCGCCCTAAATAGGCCCATAAGATTAAGAGCCAATTCCTCATCTATGTCGCCACTAATCTCTGAATTAGCTAGTATTTCATCGCGTAAATCATCTGATACCGTGATCATATAGCCGCTTAAAATTGAAGTGTGAAGATAAAGATCGGCTAAAGCGTAAGCATTTGATTGCTTCGTCAGCTCACTGTCAACGTATCGAAGTTCGAATAATGGGCGCGTTTTCTGTGAGACGCCCGCAGTAGATACAATGAAATGAGTGCATGTCGCTAAGCGTTGAAGATCTATGCTTCTTTCGAAAACACAGCCTCTTAAGAGGTCTGAAAGTGAGGCTATATAATCCTGAATATCATCATCGCTCAATATAGAAAACGGACCACCTAAGCTGGAAAGCAATCCAACAAGCTGCTGCTGAAGATTTAATACGCTTACAGCAGTTTCAAAATTTTCGGACAGTGTATAGTTGTATCTTGCAACCTGCAGATCGATCAATGTGTTGATCGCCCGAATATTATCATTTATCTGGTCAATGTTTCGATCAGTACTGTCTGATATGTTCTGATATTTTGACGACAGAACGGCCATCTCACTTAAAATAATTAGGGCTGCAGTCCTGCGGTAAGCCTCATAAAGGTACTTTTGATTCTGAGTGAACCCGGCTAAGTCACGAGTGTAATCAACCTTCCTGATCTCTAGATCTAGGGCTTTTGCGTCTAAAGACAGTATTATTAATACTCCGATGACGAAAACACTTAAAGACCGAAACATGTTTCTGCATGCTCTTCGTGCCTTAATTTCCAAGGTAAATATTCCAAACATTCAATTCCCCTATTTCCAACAAGTTGTAACCAACGTATATAAATATGTATTTTTCCGAAAAAATCGTTAATAAGACGTATTGCTGATCCTAATTCATCATCGAGACGACAGTTTTGAACCTGATTCAAATTTAGTCATCCAGCCAAAATAAAAATCTTTTCTAGCTGGTTCGTTTTTTCTTAAAAGCCTTTGTGTTAGTTTTACCCTAATAACTATTATTTACAAAATGCACGGCGTTAATTCGCCGTTAATAGCCAAATCTCTATGTGATTATGGTGAGATTCGTCGGCTGGCAAACAAACCACATGTACTATGAACGCCCTCCCAAAGAATCGCTGGATTGGCCACTAGGCTTAGTGATTGATGTTTGTGAACAGATCGGCCTAGGCAAACCAAACGTAACGTGTGTGCGCTGGGAACCTGGAGAAATCAGCAATATAATCGCAGCTAGTCAAATCCGGCATTGGTATGAGAACCCGCCGAGATCCATCAAGGCAAGTCGTGTGCTAAGAGACTATCGTGATCTCGTCATCAAGGACGAACCCTATGCTTATGAATGGGCTCATGTGATAAAAACTGCGGCTGGCCGCGCAGGGAATCGTCATAACGCGCGAACTGATTTATTTGGCATCACTGAGTTTAAACCAACGCCAAAATATGAAGATATTTCGGATAGATTAAAAAGCTTAAAAAAACTATATCGCAGAGATATTGAGGGAAATCGCTCTATCCCTGATCACCTAGCCACTTGGTTTCAAGTGGATAATCCCGCTCTTTGGAGCGCGTTTATTCGCGGCGTTATGGCCATGGGAGTCCTTGCAGGAGTAAGTTTTATCTACTTCGGCCATACGATCTATCAAATGGGTTTATTCGATGGGGCTAAATCAAAAGAACTGCCTTTATCTGAACGCTTTGGAAAAACATTTCAAAATATCCAGCTTTGCACAGATAGAGAGTTCGAATATAAGCCAAATAATACGTGCCTCTCAAACTCTAGGGTGTTCACTACTAAAGATAAAAAAATCAACCTAAGTTTTAGTACAAAAGTCTTCATCCCGCCTGGCACGCCGTTCAAGCTGCAATGGTTAAGAAATGGCGAGCTTCAGCTCGAAAAGGAGCGGCCTTGGCTTCTAGCCTTCGCGTTCAATCTCAGAGATGCTTCAACGCACGTCAAAATGCAGAAGTTCGACGCGCTGCCATCCACTTGGGCTGATCCGGGAATCTATCATATTCGCTTTTTCGTTGACAACGTCCTTGTTGAAGAGATGCGATTTGATGTGATCCAAGAAACTGAAATAGGATCCAATCTTTAGCGATCTTATATTTAATTCAAAGTTATGCAAGAGAAAGATAATCTAAAGCCTCCCCATTTTTTTAGCCCTACAGCGGTGATAAGCCGCCACGCTTTTCAAACAGATCCCCCATTGTGCGTATTTTGCTTAGGCTTGTCCCACCAGTCATAAGAAATGGTTTTCGCGTCAACGAATAAGCGTTGCCGAGAATTCAGTCTCGTGCACTAAAATTGCATTAATCCGTAATAATGATATTTTAACGGATTAGTGATCAATAGGGCAGCTTACCGTGAAAAAACATGCCTGTTTAGTCTCGCAACCAATATTTGACTTAAATGTAACCGCGTTGTTCCAGATGGTTGTATAAACTTTAACTTAATAACAACTATTCGACTATTGGAGGCTCGCAAAATTGGTAAATAGATGTGCAATGACTGGAGTTCCAGTAGACGGAAGTGGCGATGCAATTTGGGATGATGGTGGATGGATAAGCTGGCAACTTACTTGATATAGCAATAGGGAAATTTCGTGAGCCCGGAATCTTACATGAAAGCTAATAAGCATAATCGCTGCATTCTTCTCTGGATGCCGACGCTTTGCGATTTCAGCAAATAGTCGATCTTTTTTGGGTAAGGGAGCGAACGCGCGCTTGTCCAGATTTGGCCATAGTAATGTGTAGTTGCTGCTATTTAGTAAATCCGTGAAAAGGTTATTATATCGAGTTAAAAATAACGAGATACCTAATCGAGCTAAAATATTGATAATTCTAGTAATTCTTCCAACCATGGTACGTTAGATCAATAGCGGCCCCTATATTCGTATTCCAAAAGATACGATATACCATATTCCCATAATTTAAAGCTATGTATTTATATGAAGTGTGTTTTGGAGCAAAAAAAATGATGCAGATACTATAATTAGTTAGCTAGGTATTGATTTTCATGTAACCATATAGATTGTAAAAACAGGAGGAGTTGTGAAGAACGTTCTAATTTTG
>Ga0316189_10004227_pt1 | contig 13844 bp, 9 predicted proteins | sample LowCovwburrow_MG_FD_204930 | JGI IMG/M metagenome (GOLD analysis project Ga0316189, IMG submission 204930) | Coastal sediment microbial communities from Maine, United States - Lowes Cove worm burrow | ecosystem: Environmental > Aquatic > Marine > Coastal > Sediment | place: USA: Maine...
CGGGTCGATCACGAGGAAGTTGGGTCCCTCGTGGAAGCAGTCCACGGGGCAGACCTCGACACAGTCCGTGTATTTACAGCGGATGCAGTTTTCGGTGACTACGAATGTCATTTCAATCCTCGTCTTCGAAGCAGGTTCATGATCGCCTGGGTCGCGGGCCGTATTCTGCCACAAGCCCCGCCTGATGCGATGCTTCGCTGGCCGCGTGCGTGCTCAGGGATGAAAGGCCGTCATGTGGAGCCGGGGGCGTCCCAGGCGGCGGTCCTCGAACCAGGCCTCGAGTCCGAAACGGACGCTGGCGAAGGCGATGTCGTCCCAGGGGACGTCGTCCTCCGTCACGAGTCGCGTTTCGAGGCTCTCGTGGCCTGCGGCGAAGTGGCCGTCCAGCATTCTGGCGCGGAACAGCATGTGGACCTGGTGCGCCCTGACGACGTCCACGACGGCGAACAGTTCTCCCACTTCCACCTGGGCCACCGCTTCTTCGAGAGTCTCCCGGGCGGCGCCCTCCTGGAGAGTTTCGCCGTTCTCCATAAATCCGGCCGGGACCGTCCAGTAACCCAGCCGTGGCTCTATTGCCCGCTTGCAGAGCAGGATGCGCCCGTGGTGTTCGGGGACACAGCCGACGACGACCTTCGGATTCTCATAGTGGATCGCGCCACACGCCCCGCACACGTGGCGGGGCATGGTGTCGCCGTCCGGGACGGCCAGCGCTACGCTGTGGCCGCACTCGCTGCAGAATTTCATCCGAATTTTCCTTCCCACGATCGCCGGGACCTGCGCCCGCCGGCTTTTCGAAGGGCGACATGTTACCCCAGCGCCGCGGGTCCCGGCGGTCCGAAGTGCTTTTCGCTCCGGTGCGGGGCATTACCCGTCGAATCTTCGACGCATGTCACGTTGTAAGGTCGGGAAAGTGTGACTACGACCGAGGATTATGGTGAGCGAATCCGGCACATTACGCAGCACGCTCCGGGACAAGACGGTTTCTTGTTGGCGGGGCACAACGAAAACGGCAGAAGCTTGATGTGTTTCTCAGTTTTGCTCTGAAATGATTGACGTAACACCCTGATTTTCTGCATAGTCCGCCTGTCGCGAAACTCCTGAGAGTTTCGACAAAGGCAAACCCGTCGCGAGGCGGGGGCGCAAAGCCACAGGTCTCTCACCGCATTCCGGTTGATAGATGGCTGAGCTACCGAAAAACTTTATGGAGGTTATTCCTGATGAAATCCCATGCGATCCGTACTGGACTGCTGGCGACGGCCCTCGTAGGCCTTTCCGCGGCACCCGCCGCCATGGCTGCCACTGCTACCGGCGGCTTCCAGGTCTTCGCCGAAGTGCAGGCCCAGTGTGAAGTCGATGCGTCTACCACCGACATGAACTTCGGCGTTGTTGACGTCACGGCCGGTGCGACTGCCACCTCGACTCTCTCCTATCGTTGTACGACCGGTACGACGCCGATCGCGGCGCTCGACTATGACGTCATGACGGGCACCGGCGGCACCCTTGGCTACACGCTGTACCAGGATGCCGGTCTCGGGACCATCTGGAACACGACGACGCCCCAGACGCTGCCCGCCGCCACCGGTTTTGCCTCTGCTGACGACGTCACGGTCTACGGTGAGATCACGACTGCTCAGGCCCAGGCTGACGGCGTCGGCGTCGGCGCTGACTACGTTGATGACGTCACGGTTACTCTGACTTTCTAAGTCGATGTTAAAGCTGACTCCGGGGAGGGTGGCGCTTTTCGCCGCCCTCCCTTTTTTGATCTGCGGCCTCGCCGCTGAAGCATCTTCCTTCAAAGTGGCGCCCGTGCGCGTCACGCTCGAGGTCAAGCAGCGCAGCGACGTTGTGACCCTGACCAACAGCGGCGCCGAGGAGGTATCGGTGCAGGCTGATCCGTTCCTGTGGACCCAGGACGAGGCCGGCGAAGATATCTACGACGAAACCAACGAACTGCTGATCGTGCCCAGGATCTTCAGCATCCCCCCCGGCGCGACCCAGGTCGTCCGCATCGGACGCATGCAACCCGCCCATGAGACGCTCGAGGGCGCATACCGAATCTTCTTCACGGAACTCGCGCCCCCGGCCGATCCCAGCGAGGGCCCCAGGCTGCGCTTCCGTCTGCGACTGGGCATACCGGTTTTCCTGAAGCCGGAAGCGAAAGCCTCCCCCGAACTCGAACTCATTCGCAGCGGCCACGTCGCGGACGGTTTCGAACTCGTGCTCGCCAATCGCGGCCAGATGCACGTGCAGACGATCAGTTTCAACAGCGCCCGCGTGATCGGCGAGGGCGCGCATGACATCACGCATCCCCTCGGGGCCTACCTGCTGCCGGGGACGACCCGAAGATTCCTGGTGCCGATTCCTCCCGACATCCGGGTCGTGACGTTTACCGTCGAAACTGATGTAGCCGGTACGCTGGAGTATGCTGCGCGGCCCGGCAATTAGGGCCTGCCTGCTCGTAGGGTTGGCATTGATCAGCGGCGTCGCCGCGGCTTCTGATCGCTTCGAGATGTTGATGGCGGAGGTCACGATCAATGGCGGCGCCCCTCAGCCCTCGTTCGTCCTGCGAGACGAAGAGCAGGACTACTGGATCGAAGAGAGCCTGGCCGACGCGCATCGCGTCAACGGCCAACGCCCCGCGACCATCGAACACCGTGGAGTCAGTTTCCTGCCGCTCGCCGGGTTCGAGGGCAGCACGGCGCAGTTCAACAAGCGAACCGTGCAACTCGATGTCCTGGTTCCGCCCCGTTATCTGAAGGGCCAGGTGCGGACGATCCGCCAGACATCCGATCCAGCGGCCAGCACCGCCACCGGCATGTTTCTGGACTACGACGTTTCCTACCTCGAGGGCTCGCAAGACGAACAGGAGCTCTTCTCGACTCTTCTGCAGCCCACCTTTTTTTCACGCCACGGCATCGTACGCAACGCCGTGCTCTACCGCAGCAGCAGCTCCAAAGAGGATGATCTGGACGACCCGGACTTCGACTTCGGCCAGAGTGAGGACTACGAGGCCGGCGATGGCTGGATTCGTCTTGAAACGACCTTCGTGAAAGACGATCCCGAGCACCTGCGGAGCTTTCGCGCAGGCGACGCGATTCTGGAGCCGGGCATGCTCGGGACCGGCGCGCGCTTCGGGGGGCTGCAGCTCGCCACCAACTTCGGAACCCGGCCCCGGCTCGTGACGTTCCCGCTGCCGCAGCTCGCCGGTGAGGCACTGCTGAACTCGTCGGTGGACCTCTATGTGGATGGCCGCCGCACGCAGACGGAATCGGTTCTGCCGGGACCGTTTCAGCTCGACGAAATACCGGTTTCCACCGGTGCCGGTGAAATACGCATGGTGACCCGGGACCTGACCGGTCGCGAGCAGGTCGTCGTGACAGATTTCTACGTCAGCCAGCGCATTCTTCGGAAGGGCCTGACGGAGTACTCCTACGGCGTGGGTGCGCTGCGCCGGGACTACGGTATCGACAGCAACGACTACGGCGACTTGCTTGCGTCCGGGTTTCACCGCTACGGGTACAGCGATCAGCTGACGTTCGAAGGCCAGCTTCAGGCCTCCAGCGATATACAGCGAACGGCCTTCGGCGCGACCTACACGCGTCCCCGGATGGGCGTCGCATCGATCGGCGCGGGCTTTAGCAACGCCGATGGCGCCGGTGGCGGCTACGAGTTGCTTCTGGCCCATGAATTCCGGTCGCGGCGACTGCGAATGAATTCGAGCTTGCGCTACAGCAGCGAAGACTATCGCCAGATTAACAGCTACCGGGATGCCGCTCGCCCCAAGTGGCTCGGCGCGCTCGGCGGCGGCTATCTCTTCGACCGTTTCGGCTCGCTCAGCGCCACGCTGGCGCGCCGCGAGTTTCACGACGCTTCGGCGACCAACCTCGCCAGCGCAAGCTACTCCCAGTCCTTCCGAAACAATCTCTCGCTGGTCGCATACGGCACCTACTTCGATGGCGAGGATTCCGATGTGACTGTCGGTTTCAGCGTCACGAAGTTTCTCGGGGAGAGGCGTTCGGCCGGCATCGATTTCCTGCGGGATGACGACGGCGTGCGCCTGATGGCGGAATCTCGCGCCAGCCTGCCGCGCGGCCCAGGCCTCGGCTACCGTTTTGCGGCGGGGCAGGACGATGGGGATCAGATCTGGACTACCGGTGCGGCACTGAACACACGGGTCGGCCGCTACTCGGCCGCTGCCGATCATGACGATGAAGGCACGACCTGGAATGCGAGCGCGAGCGGTTCCGCGGCCTGGATTGGCGGCATGCCTTTCCTGACACGGGAAGTGCGCGACTCTTTTGCCGTCGTGCAGGTCAACGGGTTCGAGGGCGTTGAGGTCAAGCTCGACAATCAGCCCATGGGCCGCACCGACTCGAGTGGACGGATCCTGTTGCCCGGGCTGCGTCCGTTCGAGGAGAATCGTGTCCGGATCGAGATCGAAGACCTGCCGCTGAACGCGCGGATCGACAAGCTCGAGACGGTCGTCACGCCCTATGCGGGGGCGGGCGTGCTCGCGGACTTTCCCGCCAGCGAGGGACGTGATGCGATTTTGCGGCTGCTGCTGCCGGATGGTACGCCGGCTCCTCAGGGGGGCTATGTACTCCTGGAGGCCAGCGAAATCCGGCATCCGGTCGGCCTGAAGGGCACCGTCTATCTGCGTGAGGTGACAGAGGGCGACATGGCCGAGTTACGATGGCAGGATCAGCGCTGCGGGTTCACGGTCGCAATCCTGGACGATGCTGCCCCCGTGCCCGACCTCGGGAATGTCACATGCCGTTTCTACGAAGAATAGCCAGCGTGCGCGGTGCGAGACTGCTGTCATGTGCAGTCCTTCTGCTCGTCTCGAACGGGGCGCATGCCGCGCTGAAGTGCACGATCAGCGCAACGGACATGGATTTCGGTCTCTACTCGCCGCTGAATCCTGCGCCCCACAATATTACGAGTACCGTGACCGCAATCTGTCGCGGCGGCTTGGGCCTGCTGCGGTTTCGGCTGAGTCCTGGCAACAGCGGTGACGCCACTAACCGTCAGCTCGTCAGCGCCGGCGGCGCCCTGAACTACAACATCTACACCAATACGGCCCGGACCCAGATCTGGGGCGACGGCGCGGGCGGTACATCCGAGGTCTTTCGCATCCAGTTTCGCCGCGGTCGGACGACTCATAACGTCACGGCCTACGGGAGTATTCCGGGCGGCCAGAATGCCGCTACCGGTATCTACACCGACAACATCGTCATCACGGTCATTTTCTGAAGAAGCCTAGTTGGCCCGCAGCGGCGATTCGGCGAAACCCGCCAGCGCCTTCAACCATTCACTTGTCATGAGTTCGAGTACGCGACAGCCCTTGTCGGCGTCCGCCAGAGTCGGGTCGCCGTAGACGCCCGTCTCGGAGTAGTTCGGATCCGCCGGATCCCTGGCAAAGACGCCGGGGCGGTAGCCGCCGTAGTCCTTCTCCCCCGTGCTGCGATAGTCCTTTACGGCGCGATCCAGATGCACTCGCTCCGGCTGCAGGCAGAGGTTGATCGACGTTTCGATCTCGTCGGCATGCCCACCCTTTTCCTGTTCGGCATACGCCTCGGCCTCGGCTGTCTCCAGGTCATCCCAGGAAACGACCAGCGTCGGGACGCCTGTGTCCGTTCGGATGTCACGCGCCACGATCGACAGCGGCAGGCCCGTCGCCCTGAATATCCCGGTATTCAGAAACACCAGCCTTTGCGCGCCCTGTTCGATCAGCGAGTCGGCTACTGCCCGCACATAGTCGGCGAAAACGTCGGGGTCGCGGACCTCGGTCCCGGGCCAGCCGCGAAATGCCGGGAACCAGCCGTGGAGAACAGGGGGGGTGACCAGCACAGGCCGGGCCTCGACCGCTGCCTGAACGAGGTGCTCCATCACGACCTGATCGGCGTTCATCGGGAGGTGCGGTCCGTGCTCCTTGGCCCCGGCGGCGAACGGCACGATAATCAGCGGCGTATTGCGAATCCGCTGCTCAGCCTCGGGCCAGGTCAGTTCGCCCAGATAGGCCCCGGGCGTGTCCGCCATCACCGTTGGTGAGCATGCCAGGGCGAGCAGCACGAGGAGTCCGGACTGATTCACGCGGATACTCATGGCGTCGTCCCCGTCTGACGCAGGCGGTCGCTGATCGCCATGCAGCGTGCGTCCTCCTGATGGGCGATTCGCAGCGCCTTCATCAGGATAGGATGCAAGTCGGAGCTCGCATCGATGGCCGCCGCCAAACGGGCGACACTCGCCGCGGAGCAGCTGCGCGGAATGAGCTGTCCGTAGGAGCTCAGGAACGGGTCCTGATGCGTCTCGCCGACCGCTGTCAGGGTATTCAGAATGTCGTCGGCGAACGCGTCATGCAGGCGCGCCTGAAAGGCCGGGAAGAGCGAAGACATGATCATGCGCCGACGGCTCAGGGAGAGGCCGTTGTCCGGGTCGCGCACCCGGTCCAGCCATTCACGCTTGGCGTCTTGCGAGGGCTGCGATGCCCATGCCCCGAGTGCGGCCGCCTCGCCGTTGTCCGAGGGGTCCCGCTCGAGTTCGGCCGCGATACGCTCCTCGATGTCGCTGGCGCCGAGCGCGATTTCGCGAAAGAGCAGCCACCAGCGGCGGTCCTGGTCGACCGCGTAGCCCGGGAAAACTTCGTCGCCGGCTAGCAGTGCCTGAAGCCGGCCGAAGGCCGTCGGTGTGTGGGCGATTCGGCGGTAGGCGTCAGCCCACAGCGTCTGAAGGTCGCTGCCGGGCGCCGCCGCGAGCGCTTCGTCGAAGACCATGGATTCCAGCCGCGCTCCGTAATTCTCGAGCAGTCCGGCCTGATCGTCGGGCAGCCCCCAGAGATACGACAGCGCGACGCCGATGTTGCCGGTCATCTGCAGGACAACCTTGTCGCTGCGCTCGCCGGGCAGACCTTCGAGCACGCGGTCGAGATAGACATCCAGCTCCAGCTCGGCGTCACGCACCATGTCCCACAGGCTCGCCCAGAACATCGAGCGGAGCATGGGATCGCCGATCTGCGGCAGTCGTTCGCCCAGAGCCGCAAGCGTCGCTTCGTCCAGCGCAATCTTCACAAAGCCCCAGTCGCCGTGATTCGGATAGACGAGTGTGGGGCAGGGCAGGCCGACCGCCGCGGTTACGGCCGTCTGTTCATCACTGACGTTGACCGGCAGCACGTCTGCGACTAACTCTCCCTCTTCGAAGCGATAGAGCCCTACCTGTATCCGGTGGTCGCGCAACACAGGAAACTCGGCCGGCGCACGCTGGTTCAGAAGGAGAGATTCGATCTTGCCACCCGAACAGCGAATCTGCGGTGCGAGGGTATTGACCCCGGGTGTTTCGAGCCAGTCTGCGACCCAGCCACCCAGATCGAGGCCGGACGAACCTTCCAGCGCCGCGATAAAGTCCTTGAGCTCCGTGGCACCGTCCGCGAAGTCCCGAAGGTACGCACGCACACCGTTACGGAACGCTTCCTGTCCGACAAAATAGCTGAGTTGAGTCAGTACCGAGGAACCCTTGCGGTAGGTGATGTCGTCGAAGTTCGCGAAGGCGTACCGGGTGTCCCCCACGGGCACCTGGATCGGATGCGTCGTGACAAGCTGATCGGCAATGTATGCGCGCTGCTTCGCCGAGACGAAAAACAGATGCCACGCGTCATCGTAGGGTGTCGCCTCGGCCTCCGACAGATAGCCCATGTAGGTCGCGAAGGCCTCCTTTAGCCACAGGCCGTCCCACCAGACCGGTGTTACGAGATCTCCGAACCACATGTGCGAGAGTTCATGGAGCAGCGTATTGCTCAGTTGCTCCATGTGCTGGCGGGTGTAGCGGCCCCTGCTGATGTAGGCCTCGGTATAGGTCACCGCGGCCACGTTCTCCATGCCGCCAATGTTGAATTCGGGCACGATCAGCTGGTCGTATTTGCCGTAGGGATAGGGCAGGTCGAAGTAGTCCTGGAAAAAGGCAAACCCGCGACGCGTCAGGTCGAACCAGTCGTCGGGCTGCACGTAGCGGGCGAGGCTCTCGCGTGCGTACAGGCGCAGCGGTATGTCGCCGGCCTGCGATTCCCAGACTCTGTACTCGCCCGCATGCAGCGGAAAAATGTAGGTGCTGATGGGGCGCGTTTCCGGGAAATGCCAGCGCCGCCGCTCGCCTTCGGTCTCAATGGCGCTCTCGCGGCTGGCGCTGACGATGTGCCATGCGGCGGGGGCACTGACCTCGAGCGTGAAGCGGGCCTTGAGATCGGGTTGGTCGAAGCCGGGAAACAGGCGGTTGGCGTCATACGGCTCGAAGTGCGTATGGATATAGACCCGGCCGTCCTCCGGATCCTCGAAGCGATGCAGTCCCTGGCCCGTCCGGCTGTAGTCGTGACCGAACTCGATCTGGACGCGATTGTCACCGGGTACGAGGCTCTCAGCGGGCAGACGCACGAAGGCCCCGTTGTAGTCGACCGTCGCATCCTCGCCGTTGATCCGAACGGCGGACACATCGCCTTCGGAAAAATCCAGCGTCAGCGAATTCGCGGCATGCGCCAGATCGAATCGGATGTCCGCGCGGCCGCTGAAGCGCTCCGGCGTTTCCTCCAGTGTGAACTCGAGCGCGTAGCGGACATCGCTGACGCGGGCGCCACGTTCGGCGGCGTACTCGGCGGTGAGGCGATCCTCGGCGGGACGTTCTTGGCTTTCGATCATGGGTGATCTCTCACAGGCAACTGCGGCCACCAGCGCGAGCGCGATAAGCGCTGCCCGATTCGGCCGTTTCAGGGTGTCGTTCATGGTTTCGACAACGATTCGTTCGATGGCCGGATGCCCCGTTGGGCCAGGCGAGGCGCCACGTTGGGCGGAAAACGATGACGTGTCAAACAGGGCGAACCGGCGGTTGTTCCACGCTGCGAGTCGCGATGCGCTATAACTTCCCGGATACGAATACCGAGGAGAAGCGGACATGCCCGAAAAGGGTGGAGTGAGAAGACTTGTATCGGTGGCGTTATTGTTAGCGGTTGGCGCAGCGTGCACGCAGGAGCCGGATGCGCCGGCGGCAGACCCCGGCGAGGCACCCGAGCAGGCGACCCGGGAACCGGCACGAGAGGTTGTGATGGACAGCTTTCACGGCGTTGAAGTCGCGGACCCCTGGCGTTGGCTGGAGGACTGGGACGACCCCGAGGTAAAAGCATGGAGCGAGGCGCGCAACGCGCAGGCCCGTACCGCGCTGTCTGACTTGCCGGGACGCGCTGCCATTCGCGCCCGCCTCGAAGCACTGCTCGGCAGCGCGACGATCAGCTACTACACGCTTGCGGCGCGTCCGACGGGGCTCTTCGCGATGAAGAATCAGCCGCCGAAACAACAGCCACTGCTGGTCCTGATGTCCGGTCCTGACCGTCCCGACGAAGAGCGCGTGCTGGTGGACCCCGGTGTGCTTGACCCCGACGGCGGGACGACTATCGACTGGTACGTGCCGTCGCCGGACGGCGCCCTCGTCGCCGTCTCGCTTTCGGTCGGCGGCTCCGAGGCCGGCGATGTACACATCTTCGACGTGGCAACCGGTCAGCGCGTGCACGAGGTCATCCCGCGCGTCTACGGGGGCACCGCGGGTGGTGACCTCGCGTGGCTCGCAGATGGCTCCGGGTTCTTCCACACCCGCTATCCGCGAGAGGGCGAAAAGGCGGCGGAAGACATGGCGTTCTATCAGCAGGTCTGGTTCCACGCCCTGGGCAGCGGTCCGAATGAAGCCCGCTACGAACTCGGAGAGGGCTTCCCGCGCATCGCCGAGATTCGGCTGGAACTGGACCATTCCAGTGGCCGCCTGCTCGCGACCGTCCAGGATGGCGACAGCGGTCGATTCGCGCTCTACCTCCGTGGGGCAGAGGGCGGCTGGAACCAGCTCACCGGCTTCGACGATGCCCACACCATCGCCCGATTCGGACCCGGTGGCGATCTCTATGTCCTGAGCCGCGACAATGCGCCGCGGGGCCGTCTGCTGCGTCTCGCGCCCGACGCAAGCAGCATCGGCGATGCCGTCGTGGCCGTGCCCGAAGGCGAACATGCAATCGGCACGTCGAGTTTCTACTATTTCTACACGCCCGATTTCCTGGTCACGGATTCACGGATCTATGTGCGCTACCAGGCCGGCGGACCGCAGATCCTCGGCGCGTTCGATCATGGCGGGCAGGCCGTCGATTCGCCGCCCATGCCCGAGGTCGCCAGCGTGAGCGGCCTTACGCCGATGGGCGGGGACACGCTGCTGTTTTCGACCCGGACCTATGTCGAGGCCACCACCTGGCATCACTACGATCCGGCGGACGGCGAGTCCACGCGTCTTCCGATCTCGACCCGGGCGCCCGTCAGTTTCGCGGACGTTCGTGTCGTCAGGCAATACGCCGAGTCCGCGGACGGGACCCGGGTGCCCGTGAACATCCTGATTCCCGAAGGGGCGAAGCTGGACGGGTCCGGACCGCTATTGCTTACCGCCTATGGCGGCTATGGCCTGAGTCTGGCCCCGGCCATGCGCCTCTCCTGGCGCGTGCCGCTTGATCACGGCGTCATCGTGGCCGAAGCTAATATTCGTGGCGGCGGCGAGTACGGTAATGCCTGGCATCGTGACGGCACGCTCACGAAGAAGCAGAACGGCTTCGACGACTTCGCGGCGGTCATTCGCCACCTCCAGGCAGAAGGCTTCACGAGTCCGGCGCGAACCGCTATCCAGGGCGGTAGCAACGGTGGCCTGCTGATGGGGGCGACGGTGACCCAACATCCGGAACTCATCGGTGCGGTCGTATCGCATGTCGGTGTCTACGACATGCTGCGCAGCGAACTGACGCCGAACGGCGCCTTCAACATTCCGGAGTACGGGACGGTCGAGGATCCAGAGCAGTTTCGGGCTCTCTACGCCTATTCCCCCTACCACAACGTCCGTGACGGTTCGTCCTACCCGCCGACGCTGTTCCTGACGGGCGCCAACGATCCCCGTGTCGATCCCATGCATTCGCGGAAGATGACCGCGAGACTGCAAGCCGCCAACGCGGCCGACACGCCCATTTTGCTACGCACCAGCGGCAGCACCGGCCACGGTTCGGGCACCCCTCTGGACGCGAGAATCGAGGAGTACGTTGATGTCTACAGTTTTATCTTCGCCGAACTCGGGGTTGCCACGGATGCGCCCTGAAGCTGTCATGCGCCTCTGCATCGTCTTACTCGCGGGAGCACTGGTTGCGGTCCCCGCGCTGGCCGCACCTGACGCCGCGACCCTCGAAACCGTCGCCTCTCTGGGGCTGGTCGAAAGCGACACGCCGGTGCGCGACCGTGAAGGCTGGCGCAAGCCCCGGAAGATCGTTGTGCGGACAAACGAGGAACGCCTGCCCTGGATGCGAGAGGTGGTTGACGGCGTCGAACTGGTGGCGGCAACGACCGAGGCCGAGGCCATCGCCGCCGCGCCAGGCGCCGATGGTCTGATCGGCTTCTGCTCCGCCGCGATCCTCGATGCCGGTCCCGACATCCGATGGATCCAGCTTCCCTATGCGGGCGCGGAACGCTGCGTTGCGACGCCCGGCGTGCGTGAGCGGGGCATTCTGGTGACCAACGCCCAGCGGATCTACGGCCCTGAAATTGCCGAGCACGTCATGGCCATGTTGCTGATGTTCTCGCGCGGGTTGACGGTCTACTACGCGGAGCAGCAGAAAGGAGTATGGAGCCGATCAGCGGTGCCGGAGGAGAGGCTCTGGGAGCTGACCGGCAAGACGATGCTGGTCGCCGGGCTCGGTGGTATCGGGACGGAGACGGCACGCCGCGCGCACGCCCTCGGCATGAACGTTATTGCCACCCGGGGCAGCAGCCGTGAAGGGCCGGATTTCGTGAGCTACGTCGGCCTCGCCGACGAACTGACGGAGCTGGCCGAGCGTGCCGACGTAGTGGTCAACGCCACGCCGTTGACGCCGGCGACCCGCGACATTTTCAATGCGGATTTCTTCGCAAGGATGAAACCCACGGCCTACTTCATCAACGTCGGCCGCGGCGGCAGCGTCGTCACCGACGACCTGGTCGAGGCGCTGAAGTCCGGCGCGATCGCCGGCGCCGGCCTCGACGTGACGGAGCCCGAACCGCTGCCCGAAGGGCATCCCTTGTGGAGCCTGCCCAACGTCATCATTACGCCGCATGTGGCGGCCGGTTCCGACGTGCGCGTCGGGCGGCTCTGGCTGGTTATGCGGGAAAATCTGCGACGCTACTCGGCCGGCGAGAAGATGTACTCCGTGGTCAGCGTGGAGCGGGGCTACTAGGCGACTCGCTCGAGGCGGCAAGCGGCCGGCCGGCAGGCGCGGATCATCGTCCGCGTGCGGCCGGCGCGCTGCCCGACGGGGCGGCGCCCTATAGCTGGCTCGCGACGATCGACGCCCAGGTGTTGCCCCAGTTCTCGGGCAGCGGCTCCAGCATTTCGACCGAGCGGGCCATGTCGGCCTCGAATACCTGCTGGCGTAGGTCGTTGACGAACACGGGATCGGTAAATCCGAGGTTGAGTTCCTTGTTGACGCGGAAGCTCAGCTTGTCGAAGTTGGCCGACCCCAGACAGGCCCAGCCGTCGTAGATGCCGGCTTTGACGTGGGACATGCCGGGATAGATGAACACACGCGCGCCATACTTCAGCAGCGTGTTGGCGGCGGGAACGTTGGCCTTGTTCATGATGCCATGATTGCCGCCCATCGGCAGGATTACACGCACGTCAACGCCCCGCATGCGCGCCTGCACGAGTTCGTAAAGCACCATCGTTGAAGCGAAGTAGGCGTTCTCGATCCAGATCTGTTTCTCTGCCCGGCGGATCGCGTTGAGCTGGGCGCGGTAGATCTGGGAGCGCCGGGGGAGCGTGGTCAGGACCCGGATGCCGAAGTCGCCCTCGCGGGCCGGGCCGGTCTCCAGCTTGTTCGACATCCGGAAGACGGGATAGACCACGTCGCCGGCGATCGTCGCGTGGGCCCAGGCCTTGTCGAACTCGAACTCGATCGCCTGGACGATCGGGCCGGTGAGCTTGACCATCAGGTCGTTCCACTCCCAGCGATACTCGCGGCCGATATTCATGCCGCCGACGAACGCGATCTCGCCGTCGATGACCGATGACTTGCTGTGGTCGCCCGTGAACCAGGGGTTCGTCAGGACGCGCATTTCGACGTTCGAGTCCTTGCGCAGGTAGTTCGTGATGCCGACCGGCGGACTATAGTCCTGGGGCATCATGCCCGGCGCAGAGTTTTGCGCCATCTGCGTGCCCATGCCATCCACCATCACCTTGACTTCGATCTGCTTCGACATGGCCTTCAGGCCGTCCGCCATGCTGACGGCGAAGTCATCATTGTCGAAGATATAGGTGCGAAGCTTGACGTACTTCTTCGCGTTGCGGACGGTTTCGATGGCATACGGAAAGAACTGATCGCCGCCGATCAGCAGCGTGGCTTTGCCCGGGTAGACTCGCTTGCCGTACTTGTCGTCGAGCTCGCGGTTCCAGTCGTCGAGATTCATCCCCTCGCCTTCGTTGAGCGGGGGGATCTCGACGCCGTCGAGGTCGGGGTAACGGAAGCTCCGGATCGAGATGCCCTGGCCGAGATCCCAGGCGGTATCGCTGACGAAGAAGCCCAGGCGCGCGAAGAAGCTCACGGGGCGGTTCCAGAATTCCCACCAGTAGCTGCGCCCGACGTTCCAGGCGGTCTTCCCGGTTCCCGAGACCGGCCGGTGCGGCATGCTGCCAAAGGTGAACGGTTCCAGCGAGATGAACCGCCAGACGTCGTCATGCTGGGTGAACAGCGCGAAAGGCCGGGCGTAGGCGCCGGTTTCGGCCGTGTCGAAGACGACCGCGTCGCCTTCGATGCCGCGATCGAG
>Ga0316189_10004228_pt1 | contig 13843 bp, 11 predicted proteins | sample LowCovwburrow_MG_FD_204930 | JGI IMG/M metagenome (GOLD analysis project Ga0316189, IMG submission 204930) | Coastal sediment microbial communities from Maine, United States - Lowes Cove worm burrow | ecosystem: Environmental > Aquatic > Marine > Coastal > Sediment | place: USA: Maine...
CCGTTAAAATCGTTCATGAAAACAAATAGGATGACTTCGATAAAGCAAGTAAAGAATAGCCCCTCGATTTATGAGGTTTTACCTGACTTAGAAAAAGTTATCGATGTGCTACTGGCTCGTGCGAATGCGTCTGGAAATGATAATAGTTACTGTCTTATTTTCGATGATCTAGATATAGGCTTTAAATCTTCAAATACTCATAGCGTATCGAGCTTAGTATCTCTCGTGCGTGCTACTAAACAGTTAAATCACAAATGGGCTAAATTTAATTTTAAGTGTCTTTTATTACTAAGGGATGATGTGGAGCGATTGCTTGCCAGTAGGGAAAGTGATTTAAATAAACTTTTTTCATCCTATAGCACTACATTAAATTGGTACTCTAAGGGAGAGAACGCGCCAGAATTGAGAGCATTTATCGACCGACGGATTTCAAGGGCATTCAATGAGTCTCAAGGGGTCAAAAATGCTACATGGATTACTTTAACACACACTTTATTTAAAGATGTTGTTGATAAAACATTTTGTAGACCAAGAGATTTAATTGCTTTTTTTGCGCCGCTGAGTTCGCAGGAGTATCACTACCCCTTGACGCACGAGGAAACTAATAAGTTAACTCGTGATTACGGTCAACACATTCAAAGAGAATTTAAAAATGAACTTTCATCATTTTATTCTAAGGAAGAGATTAAACTCATCATGAAGGTTCTAAAACACATTCACCAAAATGAATCAACAATAGCGGAGTTACTTACGATATTTTCTGAAAGTGAATTAGATGGCCGAGAGGTATTGACAGACCTTTATAATCGCTCGTTTATTGGGATGAGAAATTCTAAAAGGCATGTGTTTTTCAAATACAAATTCTTAAAAGACCATACATTCGGGGCTGAGTTGAGTTTTGATCACGGTTATAAATTATTAACTCACACAGTGTTTCAACATCAGTTTCAAGAAAACTATTAATGTAAATCGCCGGTAACCTATATTGTCAACAGTTCCATTATTGTTTTCAATTTAGTGCATTAATGCAATTAACAATAACTTTAAACAAAACTAGCACAGTTGATTCACTTCTCTTTGCTAAATTATTCTAACCAGAAATAAAAGACTGTCAAAACCTCTATATTCTTAGAAGGAGATAAGCTCAGTATAAAGTTGAATGACAGCAAAGGGCAACTTTCTGCCGTTTATAGTTACTTAGCGTAGGATAATTTACTAATTTCATGCTTACTCCTTTGGGCGTGATACTAGGGCGCAATAGAAGGGTAGCAACAACTTTTAGTAACCCTGTAAGTAACCCTAATTGAAGTTTATTTTTAAAGATCGTTGCTATCGTTAGCTTTCAAGATGAGGTTCAAGTCCCTCTCTGACCAAATTAAAAAAGCCTAAGTCAGTTAACTCACTTGGGCTTTTTTATATGCGTGAATTTTTCATGTATGCCGTTTTACTTACACATGACTTTCGTCGCGACCTAAAAAGAAAGATGTCTAATTTTTAGCCCTTCCGGCAACTTTTTTGTTGGTCCAGTGTTTGAATTACTGACTCCTAATAGTCGCTCTAGAGTAACCTTTAGGTGTGAAAAAATTACTCTAGAGCGACTTGTTTGCAGCGATGTGTGTATGAGATCTTTCGGCTGCGCTCAAGATGACTGCATTTTAGTTTTATCAGGTGGGTTGTCTGCCTGTCCCTTTATTCGATGTCATCGGCCCGTTTTAACAAGGTGAGTGACTTACTCGCCAGTCCAATGCTCAAGAAAGTCACTAGCCTCAAGGATTGGCAGTGGCTTCGCCGCTTTCGCTGTTCCTAAATAGATAAAACCGACGATTTTGTCAGTGGGTGTTAAATTCAAGCCTTGGCACATTTCGTCGGTAAACATTAGGCTTCCAGATCGCCAAATTGCTCCAACACCTTGTGCGTGTGCAGCGGTCATCATCATTTGCGCTGCTGCTCCTGCGGACAAAACCTGCTCAACTTCCGGCACTTTGTCATGTTCTTTAATGGCGGCGACCACGACTAGAATTGTCGGAGCACGCATGGGCTTTTTCCGTATTTTCGCTGCAAGCTCGGTTGATATAGGTTGCTGGTCAGCGGACTCTTTGGCTTTTACCATGAGGTCGCCGAATTTTTTTCGGGCCTCACCTTCTATTAGTAAAAATTTCCAAGGAGTTAATGAGAGATGATCGCAAGCGCGTAGGCCGGCTTTGACAATGTTGTTGAGCTGTTCTGGGTTCGGTCCAGGTTCGCTAAGGAGATTAATTGAATTTCTTGTGTGTAGGGCGGTAAGTGCATCCATTTTTTAGCGGTCGGCAATTATGAAAGTGAATCCAAATTATATCCTGAAATACGACGAATTGGATCCAATTTTCTTCAATGCGATGTATTTAACTAGTCGTTTGTCAATAAATCATGGTGTTGCAAATAAAATATATTAAAACTTCAGATTGTTATAGCGGAAAATAGTCACCAATGTGATATCTTTCTTCTACGCGATTTACCCCGCGTTACCACCCTGTAGCTTGATGGAGCCTTGTAAGGTGTCTCCGATTTTAACCATCATTGTTATTGGGTCTCTCAATTAAGACATGATGTTGTTTTTGAGAAGAGTAGAAAGTTTTGTCCTTGGGGGCATACTATTCTATTTTAAAAAAGGCTCTTGAGTTAACGGCTCAAGAGTCTTTTTACATTTTTAACCGATATCGATTCGTTAAGACAACTGTTTATTTTCCGTAACGCCTGTTTGATATCTGCACTTACCAAGCAGCCGCTGTTTTTGATATGTAAACGACTCATTTTGGCGTATAAGCGACTATCATGTATCTTACTGGCATATTACTGGTTTAGTTCAAGACTATTGATTCTATGCCGCTGATGGTTCTGTCTCCGTGCATTTATAATACTGCTGATAAATTGCACGCTATTTTTCCTCGGCTTAATCGAGCTGTACGGGGGATATGTGTTTATTCTTTATCGAAGCTGTCGACTATAATTGCACCCATTGAGGCTGGCATGCCAATTATGATTAAGCGTTTTAACGCTATCAGGGGCTGTTCTGGAAAAGGAAACTTATCGAGTGAGAACAAGATCAATCCGACAACCAGCGCGGTCATGCCGTAGGCTATTAATATTCTAGCGACATAGACGCATACTCGGCCTTTAATGTTTCCTTGAAAGACATTTTGATAGGTATAAAAAGCTAAAAATATGAGTGACATACTCATTAATATCGACAAGTTCAGCAGAGGCAGAGTCTCACCCATACGCCATGCTTCTTCTGAGAAGGAAATGGGTACCGCTAGAGCAAATGCGCCAACTGTTACTTGGCTGGCATCTTCTAAATTAAAACTAAGATCGGGCACTATTTTCCTACCTCTTTTTTAACACGACCTATGAGTTTTAAGGTGATGAACGTCATGACACTTAGTGCAATCGCGATTTCGAGCCGCCCCAGCCCGACCGCGATTCCAACCGCACCTGTCGCCCAGATTGCGGCGGCGGTTGACGTGCCGCTAACATTGGAGCTGTCTTTTAAAATGGCGCCTCCGCCGATGAAGCCAATACCTGTGACAATGCCACCGACGATTCTTGCTTGAGCACTTGGATCATCAAACATAGTCATCGCTAATAGAGTGAAGCTGCAAGCGGACATCGAAACCAGTGGAAAGGTCCTCAAGCCGGCAGAGCGCGATTCAGACTCACGCTCCCAAGCAGTAAACATCGGTAATATGAAGGCAATAAGCAATTGGAGCAAATTAGTGTAGAGCTGGTCTACGTTTATTTCGAAGAGTTCCATAAAGTTCGTTATGCTATTGGCTTGATCAGCTATTGTGTCAGAAAGCTGCGCTTAGCGCACCGTTGGCGAACTCTCGAGGAGAATCTATATAATGTCGTCGTTACTTACTTTAGGATTTATTGGCTTTATTGGCTTTCTGTGCCAATGGTTATCTCATAAGGTAAAACTACCTGCAATTTTGTTTTTGTTGTTGTCGGGTATTATTTTAGGCCCCGTACTGGGCGTTTTTAGCCCCAATGAGTTATTTGGTGACTTGTTGTTTCCGTTTATATCGTTATCTGTTGCGGTTATTCTGTTTGAGGGGGCGCTGACGCTCAAGCGTAGTGAGCTGAAAGAGATCGGGCGGCCAGTGCGACGGATGGTTACAATCGGAGTCGTAGTTAACGCGTCCGTGATGACATTCGCGACACACTATCTCATGGGGCTTTCATGGAGCTTGTCGGCTTTGTTTGGCGCGCTGATGGTGGTTACTGGCCCAACGGTTATTATGCCTATGCTCAAGACTGTGCGGCCAATACCGAAAATTGGTGATGTGTTGCGCTGGGAAGGTATTGTTATTGACCCGATTGGTGCTTTGATAGCGGTTTTAGTCTATGAGTGGATTGCGGTACAACAATCGGCCGCTGAGTTCTCTGAGATATTCTATGTGTTCGGCGGGACTGTCGCTGTCGGTTTAGCAATTGGTTTGGTCGCTGGTTATATATTTGGCGTACTGCTGAGAAACCACTACATCCCGGAGCCACTGCATAACTATGCCTCGCTGGCCTTGGTCTGCATAGTGTTTGCTGGCTCTGACACATTGATGCATGAATCAGGGCTACTGGCGGTTACCGTAATGGGTATGTTGATGGCAAATATGCGGGATGTGAATATCCACTCTATTCTTGAGTTCAAGGAAGACCTGACGATTGTATTTGTCTCGGCGTTATTTATTGTGCTGGCGGCTCGGCTTGAGTTTGCTGGTTTTGCCGCGCTTGGTTGGAGTTCCCTATTGTTACTCTTGGTGATGCAGTTTGTTGCTCGGCCACTTAAAGTCGCACTTAGCTTTATGCGTTCGGATTTTACTTGGCGAGAGCAGGCTTTGATTGCTTGGATCGGTCCTAGAGGGATTGTCGCCGCAGCTGTTTCAGCGGTGTTCGCTCTGCGCTTAGAGGAGTTAGGGGTCGCGGGTGCCGACAAGCTGGTGCCGTTGGCTTTCTCAATTATTATAGGTACCGTGGTTCTACAAAGCTTAACTGCCAAACCGTTGGCCAAAATCTTGAATGTCGCGATGCCGAGTACTCATGGTGCGGTGATCATAGGTGCGAATCAATTTTCAGTGGCGATCGCTGAAGCGTTAAAGAAAATCGACGTCGATAGCATTATCTGTGACACCAATTGGGAGCAGCTCAAGGCAGCGAGAATTGCGGGCTTGAATACTTATTATGGAGATCCGAGTTCAGATCATGCAAAACTTCATTTAAACCTCTCACCGTATGGATATATGCTGGGTTTATCAAATCACTTTGAATACAACGTGATACAAGCAAACCGTTTTCGTGACGATTTTGGTGCTCGTAAGGTCTATGTTTTACCTCCGAATCAAAGCACAGAACGCTTTCACAAGCATACGACCAGTGCGCAAAATAGTGGACGAATACTCTTTGATGAGAAAAATTCCTACAGCATATTAAAGAAAAATATCAATAACGGCTCCGTCGTAAAGGTAACTGAATTGAGAGAATCTTATGACTATGAAGCGTGGCGAGCCGATAATCCGGACGCGCTTATGTTGTTAGCCTTACGTCCTGATGGCGACTTGTCGTTTCAGACCGTCGACACCACGCTTGTCGCTGAAGTGGGGTTTAAACTCATTTCTTTGGTAACACCAAATAGCGATAAAAAAAGTCTACTTGATGACGCCGGACCTGATGATTAGTGGATTGCGTTATTTGTCCGTTTCATAATGCGGCTATTAAACTTTTGAGTTTAAGGTGCCACTTTTATGGAGCAGGTGACTTGCAATTTTACTACTCAGTGAGGATTCTGGTTTATCGCATAAGCATCGACAAATTAAACGTGAGTCTTTACTAATTATCTATCGCAGAGCTAGGCGTTTTTCAAGGCCAAGCCAATTTTTGAAACTCGCTTTCCTAGTGCAATACATAATGTTTTTTCATCATCAGAAATAGGATTGCTGTTAGCCGGTCCGGCAACATGACTAGCACCGTAGGGTGTGCCGCCTGTGGTGGTTTTACTCAGCGCGTGTTCGGTATAGGGTAAGCCGCATACGAGCATTCCATGGTGCAGTAGCGGATAAGTCGCCATATTCTGGCTGTCTGTTTTCAATAGGTTCTACCGACACACTTGGCACACACCGAATCACGGCATTACAGCCGTCGACAGATTCAACACCTCGGGCGATAAGGCGTGCCATTTTCTCTACCGATCCAAGTCCGCTGTCATACACAATCAAGGTGTTTATGCGCGTTAGTTACTCAAAATTGGGTAGGTGTCGATAGCATCTATACCAGTGCCGTTACGGTAAAATAGTGAGTACATTCTCGGGAGGTCGACCAATAATAATCTCATCTCCAGCGATCACAATGGGGCGCTCAATCAGTTTGGGGTTTTGAACCATCGCATCAATTAGTTGGTCGCGGCTCAACGCGTCGTCTTTCAGCTCAAGTTCTTTATATAACACCTCACCTTTGCGCATGAGTTCTCGCGGTTGCATTTCTAAGCCCCTGAGAATACTGTCTAGCTGTTGGTGCGTTGGTGGTGCTTGTAGATAGTCTATGATGATTGGGCTAACTCCGTTATCTTCGAGAAGTGCTAATGTTTGGCGCGACTTCGAACACCTTGGGTTATGATAGATCGTGATTTCCAATTTAATTCTCCAATTTAATTCTGTAGTGACACTCTATGAGCGATTATTCGATAAAGGTTAAACTAACACAACTGTTTGAGGTGCCGATTGCGGTTATTCAACGAATTCGCACTGATCGTCTACCTCGGCACGCAGCGTCTCTTGCGTTTAGTTCTCTGCTAGCCTTAGCTCCGATGATGGCGATAGCGTTAGCGGTGCTTTCGTCGTTCGATGAAATGGGAAGCTTAGTTGAAGACTTTATTTACCAATTCTTAGTGCCTACCTCCGATATTGATATCAAGCTCTACATTGATGAGTTTGCTACTCGTGCGGGAAAGTTAACGGCTATTGGTACAGGTGCCTTTTTTCTTACAGCGTTGCTTTTATTATCTAATATCGAAACCTCATTTAATGATATCTGGGGCGTTGAGGACGGTCGCTCATTGTCGGCCAAGCTTACTGTCTATTGGTCACTGGTGACGCTTGGTCCATTCTTAATGGGCGCGAGCCTTACGATGTCGACGTATGTTACCTCACTGTCGATGTTTACCGGCCAGGTCGCCACAATCGGTGAGGTGGTTGTACCGATTTTATTGATGATGTTGGCATTTTTGCTGCTTTATTTGGTTATGCCAAACGTGCAAGTTAGTTTGATGCATGGTATTGCGGGAGCGGCTGTTGCCTCTGTATTGTTTGAAACCGCTAAGCGTGCCTTTCAGGCATATCTGAGAAATTTCGGTGATTATGAAGTTGTTTATGGTGCCTTAGCGACCTTGCCGATCTTTTTGATATGGATCTATCTTTCTTGGGTAGTTGCCTTGATTGGCGCTGAAGTCGTTGCTGTACTGCAACAAAAGAGGTTGCTAGAGCATACGGTTATTGATCGTCTAGAAAACAATCTTAGTCATCATGATGTCGGCAACAGTGATGATGGAAATAGTGATGATGGAAATAGTGATGATGGTGCTAGTTCAGACTCAGCTGGTCGCTGATTGATCCTCTGGCGCTGACAGCACTTCGCTGACCAAAGTTTCGAGAATATCGGTCTTCCTTATGTTGCCAGCTACTCGCTTTGCGCTTGAATATTTTATTCGGGTAAACGTCTCGGCCTAAGGAGCCATTATAAGCCGCCAGGGCTCGAGTGAGGTCAGGGTACTTGTCCATATAGTGGCGCAAAATTGTGCAGCCATAGCGAAGGCTTACCAGTGGATTGAACAGGTCGTCTTCGACGTTACCATAGACCTCTTTCCAAAACGGCATTATCTGCATCAATCCCTGTGCACCGGCATGCGATATTGCATGCCTATCAAAATTACTTTCAATATCGATTACCGCAAGCACTAGCTGCGGGTCCAAGCCTGCACGTTCAGCTTCCGCTGCAACGGCTTTAAGTAAGCGTATGCGATAGTACGGATCTGGTATACGACGCTCAAGCTTCTCCGACATGTTCGACAACCAAGTCAGGGCATCTAGGTCGATTCGGCGTTCTTGGATATCGTGAGTCGCTTGCTTAAGAGCTTGAATCAAGTCAGGATCAAGATCGCTGGCCTGCGTTGCCATTGCGTTAGCCAACAATAAACTCAGCGTCAAGACAAAACGCCTGAGCAATCTAAAGTAGCGTGAATGAGACACAATGGACATGGTTTATCGGCGCCTTACTCAGTGACGTTTGCTTTGAGCAAAACGCTGTTTAAAAAATCTAGAATAGCATCTTGTGCTATGTCTTCGGCTGCTTCAGCTCGACGGTTTTTATATTCGATTTGACCTTTATCTAGGCTTTTCTCACCGATGACTACGCGGTGCGGTATGCCCATAAGGTCGGCGTCAGCGAACATAATACCGGGGCGCTCGTTGCGATCATCGAGTAAAACTTCAATTCCCAATGAGCTCAATTGTTGATAAAGCTCATCACAAAAGTTTTTCACTTTGTCGGATTTTTTATAGCCGATTGGCGTGATCACAATCTGAAAAGGCGCAATCGCATCAGGCCAAATAATACCACGAGCATCATTGTTTTGTTCAATCGCCGCGGCAACAATGCGCGATACGCCAATGCCATAGCAACCCATCGGCATTAATGCGGCCTTGCCGTTATTGTCTAAACAAGTGGCTTTCATGGCTTCACTGTATTTGGTGCCGAGCTGAAATATATGTCCAACCTCGATACCGCGGCTAATGGATAAGCGCGAATCGTCTTGCTGATCAGTTGACCGTGCACAAAAGTCACCCTCGAGCACCATACGTAAATCGAATTCGATTGGCTCAGGACAATCGCGACCCCAGTTCACCCCAGTAAGGTGAATGTCGTCTTGATTTGCACCGCAAATAAAATCGGCTAGGTTAACCGCCGAACGGTCGGCGATAACACTCAGCTGCAAACCAACCGTGCCTATCGAGCCCGGTGCACAGCCTGCGGCTGATTGAATTTCTTCATCGCTTGCCCAAGTTAACGGTGAAGCAACCAATGGATGCTTCTCGGCCTTCAGTTCGTTTAGCTCATGGTCACCACGGAGAACTAAGGCGACAATCGAGCCTTGTTCTTCGCCCTTTACCAGTAATGTCTTAATTGTGCTCTCAATCGGCGCGCCTAAAAACTCGCAGATCGCGGCAATCGTATGTTGCCCTGGAGTATCAACTCGCTCGACTTCCTGACTCGCAGGCGGGCGTTCGCCACCCACTCTTAAGGCTTCGGCTAGCTCGACATTGGCAGCGTATTGGTACTTGTCACATACGGCAATAGCATCTTCACCAGACTCAGCTAATACGTGGAACTCGTGGGAGGCGTTTCCGCCAATACTGCCGGTATCAGCATCTACTGCTCGAAAGCCTAAACCTAAACGGTTGAAGATATCGGTATAGGCTTGGTACATTATATCGTACGTTTCTTGCAGGCTCACTTGATCGAGGTGAAACGAATAGGCGTCCTTCATAATGAACTCACGAGCGCGCATTACGCCGAAACGAGGGCGACGTTCGTCACGAAACTTAGTTTGTATTTGATAGAAATTTGCAGGCAATTGTTTATAGCTGCGAATTTCATTGGCCATTAGCGAAGTGATTACTTCTTCGTGCGTTGGGCCATAAGCAAACTCTCGACCATGGCGGTCTTTCATGCGCAGTAATTCGCCACCGTACATTTCCCAACGCCCTGATTCTTGCCAGAGTTCAGCAGGCTGAATTGATGGCATCAACATTTCTTGGGCACCAGCTTTGTCCATTTCTTGGCGAACAATATTTTCGACCTTGCGCATTACGCGTAAGCCGGCCGGTAACCATGTATAGATGCCAGCGGCAACTTTGCGGATCATGCCAGCACGCAACATGAGTTGATGACTGATGATTTCAGCATCAGCGGGAGTTTCTTTAAGAGTCGAAAGTAAGAAGTTGGTAGTGCGCATCTGGTTGTGTTTATTGGCGTGCTTGAGTCAAAACGAGGCGTCGATTCTAGCCTAAAACTTTAATAAATTCAGTCCTATCGGAGCAATAAATCATGTAGTTTAAGAAGAGTTTATCGCTTTCTTGCTGGTTTATCTTGATGCAGCGACCAAAAGTGCTTAGGTTTTGTTAAACTAGTGAGATACTATTTTTCTAATTTAGCACATAATTTTTAGATCGTTCACACCAAGAAAAGACTATGACTACTATCAAGCAAGACGATTTGATTGACAGCGTTGCTGACGCGCTGCAGTTCATTTCTTATTATCACCCTAAAGATTTTATTGACGCAATGCACAACGCGTATAAGCGAGAAGAGTCGCAAGCCGCGAAAGATGCGATGGCGCAAATTCTGATTAACTCGCGTATGTGCGCTGAAGGGCGACGACCAATCTGCCAAGACACTGGCATCGTTACGGTGTTCGCTAAAATTGGTATGGATGTCAAATGGGACGCCGAAATGTCTGTGACAGATATGATCAATGAAGGAGTTCGCCGCGCTTATACTCACCCAGATAATGTATTGCGAGCGTCGATATTAGCCGATCCATTGGGTGCGCGTATCAACACTAAAGATAATACGCCCGCGGTTATTCATTACGATATTGTCGAAGGCGATACGGTTGACATTGAGCTTGCAGCGAAAGGTGGCGGTTCTGAGAACAAGTCTAAAATGGTAATGCTGAACCCCAGTGATTCACTGGTTGATTGGGTATTGAAAACGGTGCCAACCATGGGCGCCGGCTGGTGCCCACCCGGTATGCTTGGGATCGGGGTAGGTGGTACGGCTGAGAAATCAGCGGTATTAGCCAAGCAAGTGTTGATGGAACCGGTCGATATCTATGAGCTGATTGCTCGCGGCCCCAACTCGACCTTAGAAGAGCTTCGTATCGAGATTTTTGAAAAGGTAAATCAGCTGGGTATTGGCGCTCAGGGTCTAGGCGGTTTAACCACTGTTCTGGATGTAAAGATTAAAGATTTTCCGACTCATGCGGCGTCGAAGCCGGTGACCATGATTCCAAATTGCGCCGCTACACGACATGCGCATTTTGTACTACGGGGAACTGGACCGGCATTGCAGACGCCGCCGAACCTAAGTGATTGGCCAGAGGTTAGCTGGGACGTTGGGCCAAGTACTCGCAAGGTGAATTTAGATACCTTGAAAAAAGAAGACATGCTTGACTGGCAACCGGGTGAAACGGTTCTGTTATCAGGCAAGCTATTAACTGGTCGAGACGCAGCGCATAAACGTATTCAATCATTGATACAAAGCGGTGAAGGCCTGCCTGAGGGTGTGGATTTTACTAACCGGTTTATTTATTACGTTGGACCAGTGGATGCGGTACGTGATGAGGCGGTTGGCCCAGCTGGCCCAACAACAGCCACTCGCATGGATAAATTCACCGATATGATGTTAGAGCAGACCGGCTTGATTGGTATGGTCGGCAAGGCTGAGCGTGGACTCGCAACCTGCGAATCAATCGCCAAACATAAGGCGGTTTACTTAATGGCTGTTGGTGGCGCGGCTTACCTAGTTTCAAAGGCGATTACCAATGCTAAGGTTATCGCTTTCCCTGAATTGGGGATGGAGGCGATTCAAGAGTTTGAAGTTAAAGATATGCCAGTTACCGTTGCCGTAGATACTAACGGCGAGTCGGTACACACAACCGGACCGGCTAAATGGAAAAGTATTATTTTCGATAAAATTGGGGTAGAAGTAGTCTAATGTGTCGCCACGTCAAGGTGCAAAAAAGAGCGGAAGTTGGTGCTCTTTTTTGTTTCTTAACGGAGTGAAGCACTTCTAAACATGGTCTTTTAGGTGCTGATGCTCGTGTTAAGAGTATCCAAATCGTTTTGCTTGAACGGTGAATGTTGAATTGATCGTGGTAAATCATTATGAGCAATTGCCTGTCAGCCTAGGGTATTTATTCTAATCTAGATTCACAGAAATTAGTTTTTGAGTAGTGTATGATTGACGATATTGGTAGCAGGAATCAATAGATTCGGTATTAAATACTGCAATGTCAACGGGTTTCAATATTATATTGAAGGTTCAGTCTGCGGTATTCGGGGTAATACAGGCTCGATAAGCAGATGGGCTGCTTTAGGCTTGTTGCTCGAATATGATGGGCTGGTCTATAAACTTTTCGTTGGCGTTTATTATGAATGCTGCCAGGGTAACGAAACATATTATTACGAAGCGGGTAATTGGGTAGCTTTAGCGTCTGGTATAAACCTTTGCAAGAGCCTACCCGTTTCTAGATAGTATTTATTAAAGGGGCTAGATAGGTAAACACCATGACCAAAATTATATTAGCGTTATCGCTGGTGGGCGTATTAGCTCTCACTGGCATAGCGGCGTACTATATTGATTCGCAGCAATCGAATCACATCAATGTCGCGTCAGACTCATCGGTTCAGCAAACCGAGACTCAAGCGGAGCAAACTGAAAATCAGGCGGAGCAAACTGAAAATCAAGTTGAACTAATTGGAACAACTCAAGATGTTGGGCGCACTGCCTATATCGACCCTACCACAGGTAAGCTAGTGAGCCAGCCTGCGCAGGTGATTCAACCTGGAAACGTGGCAATCGGCACTGAAAACTTGCCACCAGTGAAAATCACCACACATGCAAATGGAATGGTTCAAGCGGACCTCAACGGTCGCTTTCGTATGCCTTTACAAGCGACTATTGGCTGCGATGGCAAGCTAACGAAGCAGCATTCGAATAGCGAGTTGCCCTCAGCCCCTGATTGCGAGGCCGAGGAATAGATATGAAAACTACACATCTTATTACAAAATTTCATGAGCTCAGAAACGCACTTATTCTGGCCTGTACGGTTTTATTCGTGTTGGCGGTTCCACAGCTCTCGTATGCAACGAACATCACCCTCGTAAATGGCGATAGTGCTGGAGAAGGATTCAATGACCCCGCTGCGCCGTTTGCAGGCCAGACAGGAAACAACGGCTCAAGCTTAGGTCAACAGCGACTCAACGTATTCACTGCTGCTGCGGACTACTGGGAGCAGCGCATCGTTAGTTCCGTAAACATTTCGGTGAGCATTAATTTTGACCCGTTAAACTGTAACGCTAGTGGCGCGGTTTTAGGGTCTGCTGGACCTAACACAGTTTTCCGAGATTTCGCTGGCGCTCCTCTGGCAAGTACATGGTATGTCGTCGCAGTAGCAAACAGTATCATTGGCGCGGACCAAGATGCTGGTTCAAGCGATATTAATGCTACATTTAACAGCCTCATCGATAATAACAACAGTTGTTTGAATGGCATCAACTGGTGGTATGGAATTGATAGTCCAGCGCCTGGGGGCACGATAAGTTTATTTGACACGGTGCTGCATGAAATTGGTCACGGCCTTGGCTTTTTGAGTTTGGTCGATGGAACAAATGGAACTAAATTCCTAGGTTTTAACGATGCGTATATGGCTCAATTGTTTGACGACACGACTGGTAAGTTTTGGCAAAATATGACTAATGCTGAACGTATTGCATCGGCGGTTAATACTGGTAATCTTGTCTGGCGTGGAGTTAATGCTGATACTAATTCAGGTCATTTGAATGCCGGCTTAACCAATGGCAATATTCGTATGTATGCGCCTAACCCGTTTCAAGGTGGTTCTTCTGTGTCGCACTGGGACACGGCACTCTCTCCTGATGAATTGATGGAGCCATCGGCAACTCCAACATCCGACGACACATTAACTATCCAGTTGCTAAAAGACGTAGGCTGGCAAATTGTTGAAGGGCCAGGTGAG
>Ga0316189_10004229_pt1 | contig 13843 bp, 9 predicted proteins | sample LowCovwburrow_MG_FD_204930 | JGI IMG/M metagenome (GOLD analysis project Ga0316189, IMG submission 204930) | Coastal sediment microbial communities from Maine, United States - Lowes Cove worm burrow | ecosystem: Environmental > Aquatic > Marine > Coastal > Sediment | place: USA: Maine...
GTCGAAACGGCGGTGGAACCGCGCTTCCAGGCCCACTTTGTCGAGGCCATGGCGTTCCCCCACAAGACCGCGCCCTATCCGAACCTCGCCAAGGTGGTGACCCTGCCGCCGCACAAAACGACGGTCCATGCGTCTGCTGCGTCCAACGCAGCAGGACGGCGCGTTCGGCGGCGTAGCCGTCGTGGCGCGGCGGATTGAGCCACACTTTGTCGGGCTGAGGTGAGATCAGGCCGTTAACCAGTGTCCCAGGTCGCGTTGAATCATTTCCTGGAGCTGAAGCATGCCTTTGCGGAAGATCTCGACGAGGTGTAGGCGATTTTCTGGGTGCTGCAATCAGACACCGATCCGTTCGGCAGTCTGCGGCAACGCGGCGTAGGATGGCACCCTGAGGCACCTCTGATCTGTTCGTGGACGTGCATCTCGGGACTGAGACCCACAGCTTCATCGTCGCAGATATTGGCAATTGAACGACTGTTACCCACCCTCTGCGCCTTGAATCTGCAGATTCCGCCCTCCAATCTGCTTCGTCCAGAATAAGGCTCCATAAGCAGGGCAGGCTCTAGGCGGTTCGCGCCGTGATCACCGCTGGACGGGCGTGGCGCGGGGCGGTGTTGCCGGGGGCGGGCGCCCGCAGCAGATGACAGATTGCGGTGCTGAGTTCCGCGCGATTCAAGGTATAGAAATGAAACTGCGACACGCCCTCGGACTGCAGGTACCTGCAGTGCTCGGCGGCGATTTCCGCGGCCACCAGTTCCCGAGTAAGCGGTTCCCGTTCCAGTTCCCGGAACAGCGCACTCATCCACTGGGGGATCCGGGTTCCGCAGCGTTGGGCAAACTCGACCGTGCGGTCGAAATTTCGGACCGGCAGAATGCCCGCCACTATAGGCGCGGAAACGCCATGTGCAGCGGCCCGATCACGAAAGCGAAGAAACGTATCCGGGTCGAAGAAGAACTGCGTGATTGCGCGATCGGCGCCTGCGTCGATCTTGCGTCTCAGATTGTCCAGATCGGCAACGGCGCTGCGGGCTTCCGGGTGGGTTTCCGGATAGGCCGCCACGCTGATCTCGAAGTCCGCGATGCGCCGCAAACCTGATACCAGGTCACTGGCAAAGCCGTAGCCGTCGGCGTGCGGCCGGTAGTCCGCGGCGCCGGATTCCGGGTCGCCGCGCAGAGCGACAATATGCCGTATACCCTCGGACCAGTAGTGCCGCGCGATGTCATCCACTTCCCCACGGCTCGCTCCCACACAGGTCAGGTGGGCGGCGGTGGGTACGCCGGCCCCATTCTGTATTTGAAGCGCGGTTTCCAGCGTCTTGTCCCGGGTACTGCCGCCGGCACCGTAGGTCACCGAAACGAAGTCTGGCTTCAGGGCGGCCAGCTTTTCCGCCGTCTGCTGCAGGCGGTGTTCCATCTGTTCACCCCGAGGTGGGAAGAACTCGAAGGATATCTCCAGTTCCTTCCACGAGTTCGCAGGTCCGGTGCTGGGATCGATGAAGCTCATGTCCGGTCTCCTGGTACTTCGTGGGGCTGACGTGCTGGGGCGTTTGTTTGCGTCAAACGTGCCAGTAGCCGACGCGGTTTCCACCACATTCCGCACGCTTGGTTACCCAGGTGTTTGCCCGTTTAACTGGGTGGGCCGGAATGCGGCGGCTGGCTTTGCAGTACCACATCGCCTGTCTGTGTCTGCTGTAGGCAGAGACTAAGTACCGCTGAATGTTGAGTCAATTGATCAATACACAGGAACAACATGAAAATAATTTAAGATTACGCGTGTCAATCAATTTGCAGAGGAGGCCTGGAGCTGCAGCGGTTTGCATGCCGATCAGAGGTTTGTCTGGTACAGACGGTACGCCGTCTCTTCCATGCCCTGGCCGCGATAGGTTTGCTGGGCCGGCTTGTTATCACGTTCGACATACAGTCTTAATCCGCAAACAGTGTTCTGCTCGGTCGCCATCCGCCGAACTTCATCGAACAGGCGCGAGAACACCCCTTTACGCCGACTCGAAGGGACGACATAGACGCTTTGTATCCACCAGAACAGGCCATTGCGCCAATCGCTCCACTCCGAGGTGATCATCAGGCTGCCCACGGTCGCGCCGTTCTCCACCGCCACCAGATAAAAACCCAGGCCGGGCTGGGCAAGCATGGTGTCGACCCCCGCGCGCACCGTAGGCGGATCCAGCGTCATGTCTTCTGTTTCCAGCGCCATAGACGTATTGAACAGCGCCAATGTCGCTGCGTCGTCATGGGTTGCGGCCCGGATCCGGATCGAATCGGTCATCGTCTTTTCCTCAACTTAAGGCGCTTCTCACCTACTCGTGCAGGTGCATCTTTGGTCTCCAATGCGCAGCGTCATCGTTGCAGATCCTGGCAATAGAACAACTGTTACACGCGATCTGTGCGTTGGATCTGCGCATTTCGCCCGCCAATCTGCTTCGCCCGGAATGATTCAGAAATTCGTTGCCAGTGCGGCCTTTTGCCAATGCCGGCACTATGGCAGATGAAGTGGTGTTCGATGGTCTCCCTGGAGATGGTCACATGTCGCCGACCGGCTCGGGTCGGCCTATGGCCAGGCGGATGTCGGCATCCGGGGCCCGATCGTCAAAGCCCGGCGGGTCGGCGTTGGCCAGAACACCGAGGCGATCCCAGAGTCTTTGCAGATCGACCACAACGGGGTGTCCGCTTTGAGCTGCATACAAGTCCCGCATAACGCGAGTCCCGGTTGCCTGGTCGGCCACGGCCATCAGCCGCTCCATCGGCCATTGCTGCTCGATGGAACCGCCTGAGTCCAGAATCCCCCGCAAAGCGTCCTGCAATCCCATACGGTTGTCGGTGGCGCGGCGCAGCTCGATGTCGGCCTGCAGGCAGAACAAGGCGCCGCCCCAGTAGGTGCGACCCCAGATCGGGGTGTTGTCCAAACCGCGGTCACCGGCTGCGGGCTGTCCGTGCGGCATGCCTTCAGCAAGGCCCTGCCATACCGCTTCCGGGCTCAGGTCGTCGATTTGCAGACGGGCGATGGATTCAACATAGGTTGCAAGGCCCTCTTCAAACCAGTGGTGTTTGCGGTCCAGCGAAGGCACAGCCAGGTGGGTGAGTTCATGAACCAGAACCCAGTCGGCTTCCAGGTCCTCGGCGGTGGAATCCGTGCCCACAAAGACGCGGACGGCCGCACCCCGGTGCCCGAACGCATTTCCGGAACGAACACCTTTGCCCCCCGATGGAATGATCAGGAGTTTGAATTCCGACACCGGGAAACGTCCGAAGTAGGTGGTCACGGCCGTCATCGCCTGGGCCAGCCACCGATCCAGATCTTCAGCGCTGGCGGTGATCGTGCCGGGCGTTTGCGCGTACTGGATGCGTACCCCTGCCACCGACAGGAACTTGCTGGGCACACGATCAAACACACCGTACATGGACCGGTCGGCCGTCTGCGCGTAAGTCAGTCCGCCGACCGTGAGCAGGAGCGTCAGCGCCAGGATCCGGATTCGGATTCGGATTCGGCAAAGCTTTGAGGCTGCGGCTGGCGGTGTTTGCTGGCCTGCAAGGTCCGGCGTGTTCCCCATCTGCGCTGTACTCTCCTACCCACCCGCACCCATCCGAAGGCTTACGGCGGGACCCGGAATCTGGATGCTCCTGCCGAATCAGTCGAAGCGGGAGAAGTCGGGTTGGCGTTTTGCCAGAAACGCCTGCAGCGCCTCCTGGGCCTCGCCCGAGCCCAGTCGATCTATGAAGTAAGCTGCTTCCCGTTCGATCCGTGCGAGCACGCTTTCGGACTCCTGCTTCAGCAGCGCTTTGGTCAGCCTCAACGCTTCGGGGGGTTGTTGCGACAGGCGCCGAGCCCGTGCCAGAGATTCCGACTCGAGGATTTCGGCGGGGTGAACCGCGCTCACCAGGCCCATGGTCAGAGCCTGCTGTGCGTCAAACATGTCGCCCAGCATGAGCAGTTCGGCCGCCCTGAGGTGGCCAACCACACGGGGCAAGAGCAGGCTCGAGGCGGCTTCCGGCACCAGCGCCAGGTTTACGAACGGCAGACGAAAACCAGCGCACTCGGCCGCGTCCACTGCGTCGCAGTGCAGAAGCAGGGTGGTTCCAATCCCGATCGCGAGTCCGTTGACGGCGGCGATGATCGGTTTGCGGGCACTGGCCACGGCGCTGAGAAACTGCATCACCGGGCTGTCCATATCCTGCGGTGGGTGGTGCAGGAAATCTTGTAGATCGTTGCCGCTGCTGAATGTGCTCCCGCTGCCCGCAAAGCGGATTACCCGAACCGACGGATCGCTTTCACCCAGGCCAAGCGCTTCGCTCAGAGCCAGATACATGTCGGCGGTTAGAGCGTTTTTCTTCTCCGGGCGGTTGAAGCGTATGGTCAGAACGGCGCCGTCCCGCTCTTGGCCGATGTGTTCGTTCATGGTGCTGGACTCCGGTCTGATTCCTACAATGCAAACGTGTGGGCAGCTCGTGGTGCCTTCGGCATGCTTTACCAAGCAGACTATCATCGCTCATCATCATGAACTCCAGAGGATCCGGGAGATGCTGTTTGACGCATCGCCGCCAGTGGCGGACGAGTTGCTGACGGCGGTTCGAAAGGCGTATCGAACGGACCAATTGGCCTTTGCCGATTCGCGCCCGCGTCCGGCTGAGGTGTCGCCCGAGATGCGGCGCCGAATCCAGACCCGGGCCGCGGCCTGGATGGAGCGGGTTCGTGTCAGCGGTTTGGGCGCATCGGACCTGGACGCGTTGGTGAACGCATTCGCGCTGTCCAGCCGAGAAGCCACCGCTGTCACCTGTCTGGCGGAGGCATTGCTTCAGTTACCCGATGCCGAATCGGTTGAATGCCTGCTGAAGGACACCCTGTCTGACGACGACCGGGAGCTGAATGGCGAAGCTTGTGAGGCCATGTTCGTCAATGCCCCAGCTTGGGCATTGCTGTTCTCGCCGCCGGGGACGCAGGCCGTACCCCAGGTCACTGAAGGTTGGACCGATGTTTTGCGCGCCTGGTCGAGACGTTCCGGCGAGACCGCTATTCGGCGCGCCGTACGCCAGGCGATGCGCATTCTGGGTCGGCAACTTATCCTCGGACCGACCATCGAGGATGCGCTCGATCAAACCCAGGCCATGGGCCATCGCTTTTGTTTCGACCTGATGCGCCCATCATCGGTTTCCAAGATCGATGCGGCGGACAGCTTCCAGACCTATTGCCACGCAATTGAGGCGGTGGGCCGTGCCGCCCGGGGCCGTGGCGGGCTGGAGCAGCGGGCGGTCACGGTCAGACTCTCCGCCTTGCACCCCCGCTACGAGTTCGCCCAGCGGACTCGGGTTCTCACGGAACTCAGGCCCCGCTTGCGGCGCCTTGCGATCCTGGCCCGGCGTGGTGGAATCGGCCTGATAGTGGATGCCGAGGAGGCCGAACGTCTGGAACTGTCGTTGGAGCTGATCGAGTCCGTGTCCGGCGATGTGGACCTTGCAGGTTGGGATGGTTTTGGTCTGGTCGTCCAGGCCTATCAGAAACGGGCGTTGCCGGTCATCGATTGGTTGCGGGACATGGCGCGCCGTTATCGCCGGCGCCTGATCGTCCACCTGGTTTCAGGTGCTTACTGGGAAACGGAAATCAATCAGGCGCAGCAGACGGGACTGGCCGATTACCCGGTATTTGCACACAGCGAATGTATCGACCAGTCTTATCTCGCCTGCGCCGACCGTTTGCTGGCGGCTCCGGCGTGTTTCTATCCGATCTTCGCCACCCAGCACCCGGAGATGCTGGCGGCTTTGCTGGAAATTGCGGATGGGGGCGCGCGGTTCGAGATCCAACGGATGCACGGTTTCTCCGAAGCGTTGTACGCAAACGTTATTGCCGATGCATCGGATGGGGTGTTTTGTCGCGTGCGTGCGCCGATCGGCCGCCCGGCGGATTTGCTGGCGTATCTGGTGGCGGGGCTTCTGGATACCGGCGCTGTCAGTGCCTGCGTAGATCAGCCGTGTCAGCTTGGTCCAGCGCTTTACCCGCCGGTGGTGGATGCTACTGCCGAATGCATTCGCCACGCGCCGGAGGCGCATCCTGACGTCACCCCGCCCGGCCGGGCATCTGAATCCGACCTGAGCACTGCGCGGGGTTTGGACCTGACTGACTATGAGTGCCTGATTCCGCTTGCCGAGGCCATGGAGCGTGCTTCGGCAACCCTTTGGCAGGCGGAACCGACCGGTGCGGCCGCCGGTAAAAGTGGTGTGATGCAGGAAGTGTGCGATCCCACAGACCGGCGGCGGATGCTCGGTTGGGTCGCCCGCGCGGATGCGGCCTGCGTTGGTTCCGCAGTGGGCGTTGCGCTGGCGGCTCAGCCAGCTTGGGATCGGGCCGGTGCGGGGCGACGGGCCGATTGTCTGGCACATGCGTCCGATCTGTTCGAGGCGCACGGTGCCGAGCTGATGACCATGCTCGTGCGTGAAGCCGGCAAGACCGTGCCGGATGCGCTGGCCGAATTGAGAGCAGCGGTCGGTTTGCTGCGCTGTCACGGGCTCGAGGCGCGGACTCTGTCTCACGCGTATGCGGACTCGCCGGCACCCAGAGAAGGTGCCAGGGCGCGCCCGCACGGCCTGGGTGTGATCGCCTGTATCAGTTCGTGGGACTCGCCCTTAGCCCGGTTCACCGGCCAGGTCGGCGCCGCATTGTCGGCCGGGAACGCGGTGATTGCGAATCCGGCGGAGCAAACGCCGTTGATCGCCCATCACGCGGTGCAGTTGCTCTACCAGGCCGGGGTGCCACAGGCGGTGCTGCACTGTATTCCCGCAATCGGTCGAGAGGTGAGCGATGCGTTGGCAACAGATCAGCGAGTTGCCGCCATTGCCCTCAGCGGCGACGCCCACGAGGCGGGCATAACGCAAGGCGCCTTGCTCAAACGGGAAGGGCCGATGGTTCCGCTGATTGCCCACACCGGGGGCTTGCATGCCATATTTGCGGATTCCTCAGTCCGGCGCGAGCAGGTTGTGCGCGAGGTGCTCGCGTTGGCCTTTCGCAGCCGCGGTTGGCCATTTGAGCCGCTGCGTGTGTTGTTTGTGCAGTCCGACACCGCGGATCGGATCATTGGTACCCTGGCCGGCGCGGTGCGCGAGCTGCGGGTTGGCGACCCTGCCATGCTCCGCACCGACCTGGGTCCGATGATTGACGCGAAGGCCCTGGCCGCGCTGCAGGATCGCGGCTTGCAAATGGACGCCGAGTCGCACCTGATCTGCCGCGGCCGGCTTGGCCCTGAGACGGAGGACGGGTTTTTCTTCCCGCCCTGCGTCTATGAAATCGCCGGCACCGAACAGCTCGATCGTCACCTGCGTGCACCGATGCTGCAGGTGGTTCGATACGCCTCTGATCAGTTGGACTCGGTGATTGCATTCCTGAACCAATCCGGCTGTGACTCGACTCTGCGGGTGTTCAGCAACAGGCGCCGGACCGTTGAACGCATGCGGCGGCAGCTCCGGGTCCGCTCTCTGTATGTTTCCGGCCAACAAGTCGGCGTTCAGGCGCAATCGGCGACAGAACCCAATGCGGGCGAAGTCGGTTTCGTGCATCGTTTCGCCGCAGAGCGGCCCGATAACAGCGGCCGCTACCGATAGCCACGGCCATGACCCTTAGACGATCCTGTATATCGATCCGGGTGGTTTATTGTGGTGTCTAAGTATTTCGCGCGTGCTCATACTAAACGTCGCTCCATTTGGAAAAGGAACCGGAATTGTTGGATCGGGCCCGTGAGGACTGTGGACGTGACGATTGGGTTTTTCGTGAAACCAGCGGCTTCACCATCCCGGTGGCGGTTGACGAGGTGGATTTCGTCACATTTTTCTCGGTGTTTACGCACCTGTTGCACGAGCAGACTTTTCTCTATCTGCGCGATGCGTATCGGGTGCTCAAGCCCGGCGGGCAGCTCGTTTTCTCGTTCCTTGAGTTCGTTTCGCTGTCCCAACAAGGCTTGTTCAGAAAGATGGTGGAAAGCGTGGACCGGCGAACGGCTTTGTCGATCTTTTTTGACCGCCCGGCAATAGAGTTCTGGGCCCGGGAGCTTCAGTTTCAGATCGTCGATATCCTGGATGGTCACAAGGATCACGTCAAAAAGCAGGCAGGCGAGCGCTATCTCGATGGGCGGCTGGTACAGCGGCCTCTAATGCTGGGCCAATCCGTTTGCGTACTCCGCAAGCCGGCGTGACCTCGTTTGAGTCTGACTCGGAGATGGAGGTCGACGCCGGATCTGTGACACCCTTGCCCGTCTGGTCCGCAACGTCTCATTTGCCCTAAACGTTCGAATCGGGGAATTCCGATTTTCTGCGCGCAATGAAGTCTCGCACCGCCTCGTCCCGGGCGCTGTCGATGGCGGGGACTTCATAGTCGGCCAGCATCTTTTTCCACAGTTTGTTGGCTCGCTGTGCCGCGTCCTGGCTGCCGTCTGCCTCCCATTGCTCAAAGCTGTTGTTGTCCGCCACGGATGAGCGGTAAAAAGCGCTTTCGAAGTTGGCCTGGGTGTGGGCGCAACCGAGAAAGTGCTGCCCTGGCCCCACCTCCCGTATGGCGTCCAGAGCCTGCCCCTGCTCCGAAAGATCCACACCTTGCATCATAGTGGCCATCATCCCGGCCTGGTCGGCGTCCAGGATGAACTTTTCATAGCCCATCGCTAAGCCACCTTCCAGCCAGCCGGCGGTATGCAGCATGAAGTTGACCCCAGCCAGCATCGCGGTTTGCAGGGTGTTGGCCGACTCAAAAGCGGCTTGAGCGTCAGCAATCTTGGCACCGCACAAACCACCTCCGCTTCGGAATGGCACACCCAGGCGGCGGGCCAGTGCCGCGGCGATGTACAGCACCAAAGACGGTTCCGGGGTGCCGAAGGTAGGGGCGCCGGACTGCATCGAGATCGAGCTGGCAAAGGTCCCGAACACCACCGGGGCGCCGGGCCTGACCAACTGCGTGAAGGCGATCCCGGCCAGCGCTTCGGCCAATATCTGCGAGGCCGTGCCCGCCACCGTGACCGGTGACATGGCGCCGGCCAGAATGAACGGCGAGATGACCGTCGCCTGATTGTTACGCGCATAGACCTTGGCCGCGCCCAGCATGGTCGCGTCGAATGTCAGGGGCGAATTGGCATTGATCAGGTTGATGAGGACGGTTTTCTCCTGCCCTGTTTCCTGATCCATGTAGTCGTCGCCAAACAGAAGCCGGACCATCTCCATCGTATCTTCGGCCCGTTCCGGTGCCGTCACCGACCCCATGAATGCCTTGTCGCTATAGCGCATATGGCTGTAGACCATGTCGAAATGCCGCTTATTCACCGGGAGATCCACCGGCTCGCACACAGTGCCGCCCGAGTGATGCAGGGCGGGCGACAGGTACGCCAGCTTGACGAAATTCTGAAAGTCTTCCAGCGTCGCATAGCGTCTGCCCCGGTCCAGATCCCGCACGAACGGCGAGCCATAGGCCGGCACCATAACCGTGTGTTTGCCGCCGATGCGTACGCTGCGTGCCGGATTGCGGGCGTGCTGGGTAAACTCGGCCGGCGCCGACGCCTGGATGATCGACCGGCACAGCCCACGCGGAAAACGCACCCGATCGCCGTCCACATCGGCCCCGGCCTCACGCCACAGAGTGAGCGCCTCCGGATCCTCGCGGAACTCCACCCCGATTTCCTCGAGAATGGTGTCGGCGTTATGCTCGATCAGCCTCAGGCCTTCCTCGTCCAGCACCTCGTAGAACGGGATGCGACGTGTGATGTAGGGTGCGCCCATGGGCTTGGGGGCGGCGCGGGCGGCCCGGCGTGCGTCGCGGCCGCTGCCGCGGCCTCTGCGCTTGCTGATTTCGGCGTCGGGCATGACCGGCTCCAGATTTGGGATACAGACGACTCCGGCAGAGTATGGTCGGCGCCTGGATTGCAGTCTGATCATCGCGCGACCCGCTCATAGTTGCCCGCGCCATGGTCTCGACCCCGGTCTGCGCCGCATGGCGCAGACGCGAAAGCCGGGGGCGCACCGTGTCGCCCATGCGGTCACACGGTCCACTTACACTCCGTCACAGAACGTGGGGTATGTCATGTGTGTGCGCTTACACACTGCAAACACCCCTGTCATCTGAGCTTCGAAATCCGGGAGTTTGTTTTGATGAAGACGCACGCACGCGCGGTGGTGATCGGTGGCGGGGTCGTGGGCGTGAGCACCCTCTACCACCTGGCCAGGAAAGGGTGGACCGACGTGGTTCTGCTGGAGCGCAAGGAGCTGACCTCCGGTTCCACCTGGCACGCTGCCGGCCTGTTGCCTTTGTTCAACATGAGCTATTCCGTCGGTCAACTGCACAAATATTCGGTGAACTTCTACCAGCAACTGGAGCGGGATACCGGGCAGAGCGTCGGCTTTCGCCAGGTTTCGAACATCCGGCTGGCCTGCACCCGGGACCGAATGGACGAGTATCGCTATTACTCCGGCGTAGCCAACACCGTGGGTGTAGAGGTGAATTTCCTGACACCGGATCAGGTTCGGGAGATCTGGCCTCTGTGCAGGACCGACGACTTGATCGGCGCCATACAACACCCGGACGATGGCTACATCCAGCCTGCCGACCTGACTCAAGCTCTGGCCAAGGGGGCCCGCGACGCCGGCGCCACCATTTATCGAAACACCACCGTGACCGCTATCGAACAGACCACCGCCGGAGAATGGCGCGTGCAGACGGATCAGGGCGATATCGTCTGTGAGCATGTGGTGTCCTGCTCCGGCAATTTTGCCCGCAAGACCGGCGCCATGGTCGGGTTGGACGTCCCGGTGATCCCGGTGGAGCATCAGTACATCGTCACCGAGCCTCATCCCGATATACAGGCGCGAAAACAGCAGGGCCTGCCGGAGATGGGGGTGTTGCGCGAATCGGATGCGGCCTACTACCTGCGCGAGGAAAACGGCGGTTTGCTGCTGGGGCCCTATGAGACTGGCGCGCCCTGCTGTTATGTGGATGGGCCCGGTGCGGAGTCCGAGTATGAGCTGTTCCAGGAGGATCTGGAGCGTCTAGAGCCGCATATCGAAGCCGCCATCAATCGGGTTCCCGCCTTTGGCGAGGTGGGTGTCAAGGAGGTCTACAACGGAGCCATCGCCTACACACCGGACGGTAACCCCATTGTCGGACCGGCTTGGGGGCGTCGCAATTTCTGGCTTAACGAGGGGCACAGTTTTGGCATCACCGCCGCCGGCGGCGCCGGTTGGCAGCTGGCCGAGTGGATGGTTGAGGGTGAGCCTTCGGTGGATATGATGGGGGTCGATCCCCGTCGCTTTGGTCCGTATGCCTCGCGTGGTTATCTGCGGGCCAAGAATGAGGAAGCCTATGCGAATGTCTTCACCGTGCATTACCCCGACGAGGAACGGCCGGCGGCCCGGCCCCTCAAGCGTTCGCCCTGTTACGAACGCATGCAGAGCCTGGGCGCAGTGTTCGGTCAAGTCTATGGTTGGGAGCGCCCGAACTGGTTTGCGCCGGCAGGCTACAGCCTCAGCGCGGCGGAGTTGGCAACACCCGATGTACTGAAGTGCGAGAATCACCCGCCGGTTCCGGCCGGACGCGACGGGCCGCTGGAAAAGTACAGTTTTCGCCGCAGCAACTACTTCGAGTTTGTGGGCCAGGAGTGCCGGCAGGTCCAGGAAAAAGTGGGCCTGCTGGACATGACGGCGTTCTCGAAGTTTGTGGTGCGTGGTGCCGGTTCGGAAGCCTGGCTGAATACCCTTTTCGCCAACAGAATTCCGCGCAAGGTGGGGCGTCTGGGCCTGTGCCACATGTTGTCCGGAAACGGTGGTGTGCGCTCTGAGTTCACCGTCTACAAGACCGGGCCGCAGAGCTACTATCTGGTTTCAGCCGGCGCCATGGAGCGCCACGATTGGGACTGCCTGTGCACGCACAAACCCCGGGACGGCAGCGTCGAACTGGAGAAGGTTACGACCCAGTATGGGGTGTTCGTGCTGGCCGGACCCCGGTCCCGCGATGTGCTCCAGACCCTGACCGACACCGACCTGTCCAACCCGGTCTTTCCCTGGCTCTCCGGGCAGTTCATCAACGTCGGTTGCGCACAGGCCCATGCCCTCAGGGTCAACTTCGTTGGCGAATTGGGCTGGGAACTGCACCACCCCATTGAGATGCAGAACACGATTTTCGATTTGTTGAAGCAGGCGGGTGAGGCCTTTGATCTTAAGCCGTTCGGAATCCGCGCCATGGACTCACTCCGGTTGGAAAAGTCCTACCGTTTGATTCCAAGAGAAATGTCCATCGAGTATTCGGCGTTGGAATCCGGTCTGGACCGTTTCGTACGTCTGGACAAAGAGGCATTCATCGGTAAAGAGGCGCTGGAGGCCTGGCAGGCCCGCGGTTTCGAGAACCGGTTCGCCACCCTTGAGGTGCACGACGTCGAGGATGCCGATGCCAGGGGATCGGAAGCAATCTACCTGGGGGACCGGCTCGCGGGTCGCTGCACATCCGGAGGATACGGCTGGCGTGTCGGGAAATCTCTGGCTTTGGCCATGCTGCGTCCGGATCTGGCCGAGGAGGGTACGGAACTGGAGATCGAGATACTGGGCAAGCGCCATGGCGCCACTGTGATAGCGGAATCTCCATACGATCCGGACAATGTTGCGCTCCGCGGCTGAGCCTTGTCTCACGATGCAGGCGACGTAAGGGAGGGAATCCCTGCTCAAACCCTGGGGGGATTCCACTGGCTGCCGCCGGTGCCGTACTCTGATGGGTAGATTGAGGCGGCCCCGGCGCCGGTCATCCGTTCAAACTCTATGTGGTCCCTGTCATGAACCGTTTTTTGCGTCTTCTCGACGAACGTCCGTTTTTGCTTGCCGACGGTGCTACCGGTACTAACCTTTTTCAGGCCGGACTCCAGACCGGGGATGCGCCGGAGCTTTGGAACACCGACCATCCGGAACGCATCGCCACATTGCACCAGAGCTTTGTAGATGCCGGTGCGGACATCATATTGACCAATACCTTCGGCGGGACCCGACATCGTTTGAAGCTGCATCAGGCCGAATCGCGGGTGCACGAACTCAACCTGGCCGGGGCTCAGATCGCGCGGCGCGTGGCGGATATGGCGCAGCGCGAGATCGTGGTCGGTGGTTCCATGGGGCCCACCGGGGAGCTGTTCCAACCTCTGGGTCCACTCACCCATGACGAAGGCAGGGCGGCGTTCGCCGAGCAGGCGGCGGGCCTGGCGGAGGGCGGGGTGGATGCGCTCTGGATTGAGACCATGTCTTCGCGGGAGGAATTGGACGCTGCTCTGGAGGGCGCCGCCTCGGTGGATTTGCCGGTGGTCTGCACCTGCAGCTTCGATACCAATGGGCGCACCATGATGGGCATCACACCGGCGGATCTGGCCCGTATTTGCGCGGAGTCGATGGCCCATCCCTGCGCCTTTGGTTCTAATTGTGGCGTGGGTGCATCGGAACTGGTGGCTGCGATTCTCAATCTGTCGGATGCGGCGGGGCCCGACGCGGTGCTGGTGGCCAAGGCCAACTGTGGCATTCCGGAATGGGTGGATGGCGCGATTCGCTACAATGGAACCCCTGATCTGATGGCCGATTACGCGCGTCTCGCATTCGACTCCGGCGCCCGCATCATCGGTGGTTGTTGCGGCACCAGCCCAGCGCATTTGCGCGCGATGCGAGACGCGCTGGACCGCCATGTCAAAGGGGCAAGGCCGTCCCTCAGTACAGTGGTTGAGCGTCTGGGAACCGTCTCCACCGGCGCGCAGGCCCAGGCCCGTGGCGAGATGGATGTCACCTCGGGCGCGGTGGTCGATGCAGACCGAAGCCCGCGCCGGCGCCGGCGTCGGGCTCGTTAGGGATTTAT
>Ga0316189_10004230_pt1 | contig 13838 bp, 8 predicted proteins | sample LowCovwburrow_MG_FD_204930 | JGI IMG/M metagenome (GOLD analysis project Ga0316189, IMG submission 204930) | Coastal sediment microbial communities from Maine, United States - Lowes Cove worm burrow | ecosystem: Environmental > Aquatic > Marine > Coastal > Sediment | place: USA: Maine...
ACGCCCCTAATCGACTTTCGATCCCGTGTTGCCCCGCTTGATACGCGGGATGTCCTGGACCAGGCTAGACGATGGGGACACAGATTAAATTTCAAACAACTTTGTTCAACGCCCCTAATCGACTTTCGATCCTGTGTTGCCCCGCTTGATACGCGGGATGTCCCGGACCAGGCTAGACGATGAGGACGTAGGCTGTTATCGCAGAGTGCATAGAGCAAAGGGCATGGCGTAACACCCCATTTCCAAAATTTGCGCTATGCACCATGTGATATCTGGTGGGCCGTGCTGGGCTCGAACCAGCGACTCTCTGCTTAAAAGGCAGATACTCTACCGACTGAGTTAACGGCCCGTTGGAATTCCACTATGTATTTCCATTCTTTATTAATGTCAATAAAAAATAGTGATTATTTTGATCATTTTCGCCAAAATTCCGGGACAAATAGGATAATCACGGTAAATATTTCCAGTCGGCCCAACAGCATACACCAGATCAGCAGCCATTTTCCGAGAAAAGGTATTTGGGCATAATTTTCCACCGGTCCGACCATGCCGAATCCGGGCCCGATGTTTCCGATGGTGGCCGCGACAGCTCCTAAAGAAGTGGTAAAATCGACACCCATACCCGCCAACAAAACCGTGTTCAGGGCAAAAAGTCCCACATAGAGGGCCAGAAATCCGAGAACACTGCGCATGATATCATCCGACACCGGTTTGCCGGCTATTTTTACATGGGACACCGCATGGGGATGAATCATTGAAAACAACTCTTTATAACAATATTTAAAGCAAAGCATGATCCTCAGGCATTTCATGCCGCCGCCGGTGGAACCGGCCGAGGCCCCCAGAAACATACACAGCAGCAGAATAAGTTGGGACATGGCCGGCCATTGTTCGTAATCGGCGGTGGCAAAACCGGTGGTGGTAACAATCGACACCACCTGAAATGCACCGTAGCGCAGGGCCTCACCGATGGTTTCATACACGCTTCTAAAAACATCCAGGCTCACCACCAGGGAGATCAGGATAACCGCCCCAATGAAAAACCGGCATTCGGAATCCTGCCAGAATGCCAGGGTTTTTCCCCGCAGCATCTGGTAGTGAAGTGAAAAATTTATGCCGGCCAGGATCATAAAGAATATGATCACGCAATCAAAAAAGACACTGTTGAAATGCGCAATCGAGGAATTTTTGGTGGAGAAGCCGCCGGTGGGCATGGTAGTGAAGGTATGGCACAGGGCATCATACAGGTCCATGCCGCCGAGCTTGAGCAAAATGACCTGGACCAGGGAAATGAGCGCATACACTTTCCACAGAATCATGGCCGTATCACGGATACGGGGTTTGAGCTTGTCGGGAACGGGACTGGGGACTTCCGCCTTGTAAAGCTGCATGCCGCCGACACCCAGAAACGGCAGAATTGCCACCGACAGCACAATGATGCCCATACCTCCCAGCCACTGGATAAAACTGCGCCAGAAAAGAAGCCCCTTTGACAGGGCCTCGATGTTGGCGAGAATGGAAGCTCCCGTGGTGGTAAATCCGGAAACAGATTCAAAAACCGCGTCTGTGAATGTAAAATAGCCCTCCCCCAGATAAAACGGCAGTGCTCCGAACAAACCCACGACAGTCCACCCCACCGCCACAATCGCCATGCCTTCACGCTGATTGATGACTTCCGCCCGGGCCTTGCGAAAAATAAAATAGAGTATCAATCCGGCAAATACGGTAATTGCCATGGATTCCAGGAGGGGATTCAGGTTCTGATCCCGGTAATAGACTGCAACCACCAGGGGAAAAATCATGGTCAATCCGAAAAAAAATAACAATACCCCGATAATATTCAGGATAAACCGCCAACGCATTTAATGTGGTCTCCCATAGGTAAATTATAAAACTCGGATTGATTTAATACTTTTATTATTGTTTCTTTTTAGAACACAACACTAGAAGTACTCCAGCTTAACCGATAGCATCTTCTCGATCTTAGGTATCGCCTGCCTGCGCGCAAAAATGATAACGCGGTCCTCCGGCCGGATGACACTTTCGCCGGTGGGAATGATGATGTCATCTTTACGGATGATACCGGCCACGATGGCCCCTTTGGGAAAGGAAATCTGTTTGAGGGGTTTGTCCACGATATCCGAAGTTTCAAGCGCCAGAGCCTCCATGACCTCCGCCTGTTCTCCTTTAAGGGAAATGGCTGAAAGGACCTTGCCCTTGCGGATGTGCTGCAAAAGCGTGTTGATCGCCGAAAGCCGGGCGCTGACCACCTGCTCGAGACCGATGGCCTTCATTAGCGGAAAATAACTGAATCTGCTGATCTTGGTGATGGATTTTTTGGCCCCCATGCGCGTCGCTAAAAGTGAGGCCAGTATATTTGTCTCTTCATTATTGGTCAACGTAATGACCACATCGATATCCTGGATATTCTCTTCGGCCAGAAGTGCCTGATCAGATCCGTCACCGCAAAGCACGACCGTCCGGTTTAATCCTTCGGCAATTTCGGCGCAACGGTCGGGATTATTTTCGATAATCTTGCAATAAATACTATTTTCCTCCAGGTTTCTGGCCAGGCGAAATCCGATATTCCCACCGCCGACTATCAGCGCCCGCTTCAGTGGTTGATCATATTTGTCAAAAACCGCCAGGGTTTCCTGCAGCTTTTCTTTCTCGCTGATAAAATAAACCAGATCGCCGGGCATCAGGCAGTCATCTCCCCTGGGTATAATTAATTCTTCCTCACGCACCACGGCAGCAATAAGCAGTCTGACATGGGTTATTTTGTCCGGTATTTCAGATAGCTTCACACCGGCTAAAGGTGAATTACTATCCAGATAGATGCCGATAAATTTTATGCGGCCGTCGGCAAACTCGCCCACATCCGCCGCACCCGGAACACTCAGCATGCTTGCAATCGTCTTGACCACTTCGATCTCAGGGTTGATGATGGTGTCGATGTGGGGCGCATTTTCACGAAAATGATCGTGGTATCGATCGAAATCGCCGTCGCGCACCCGGGCCAGTTTTTGGGTGGACGGCGACAGCATGTTGGCCACCAGACAGGCCACCAGATTGGCTTCGTCACTGTCGGTGACGGCCAGAAGGACCTCGGCATTGCGGATGCCGGCTTCTTCCAAAACCACCGGACTGCTGCCCGATCCCCGAACAACCTGCACATCCAGATTGTCGGATACCCGCCGAATGGCATCGGCGTTTTTGTCGATGACCACAACTTCTTTATTTTCCAGGGTCAGATGATTGGCGATGTGAAATCCGACCTCACCTGCACCGACGATGACGATTTTCAATGATTTAGCTCCCTGATTTCAATGGATGCCTTAGCCCGATTGATGATCGGATATTTATGAATTAGCGTTTACTATAGACAAAGCCTTGTGTCAATTGCCGGCATAACGGGATCAAATTAGGGGCTTCATCCCAATTGGATTGGTGAATTGTTGATATGTTGAATTAATGGGAATGAAATTAAACAGTTGCGCTCTATCGGGCTCCGGTTTCCAGCTCGACTTCGTCCCATAAGAAACTCTGCCCGGAGGGTAGCGCCTGGGGCCTGGAGGAGATGGTGGAATCGCGATGATTCCGGTAGCGGCGGAAACGGGCTTGAGGATGGGGGCATAAGCGCTAACTTAACGTCTCGGAATTTCTACAACTCGTTGGAAATATAGCGTTTTTTGTGGTCGTCCACGTTGCGAGCCACATGGAATGATGGAATATTGGAGTGATGGAATGCTGGGTATGAAAAGCGGAAAAAAAACTATTCTACAAAAAATGTTGTATCTACATTTTATTTGGATATTAGTTGTGATTTGCGATTTGTTATTTGTTTTTTTCCGGTCTTCCCGGATTTTTCAATTCCGGTATTGCGACAGGATCAGGCTGGCATTAGTTCCACCAAATCCAAAAGAATTGGTCATGGCATGTCCGACGCTGGCTTGGCGCATCACGTTGGGCACATAATCCAGATCGCATTCTTCGTCGGCATGGTCATAGTTGATGGTCGGAGGAAGATGACCCTCATGAATGGCCAGCGCCGTGAATACGGTCTCAACCCCCCCGGCCCCGCCGAGTAGATGTCCGGTCATGGATTTGGTCGAACTGATCGCCAATTTGTAGGCATGATCTTTAAAAACCGTTTTAATGGCCCGGGTTTCAGAGAGATCGTTCAGCGGAGTCGAGGTGCCATGGGCATTGATATAGTCAATTTTGTCGTAGGAAAGCCCGGCATCGTTCAGCGCCGCATTCATGCAATTGACCGCTCCGCTGCCGTCCGGCGGCGGGGCGGTCATGTGATACCCGTCGCTGCTCATGCCGTATCCGATCAGCTCGGCATAAATTTGAGCACCGCGATCAAGGGCATGTTCAAGCGCTTCAATAATCAATATGCCGCTGCCTTCGCCCACCACGAAGCCGTCCCGGTCGCGCTCAAATGGGCGAGACGCTTTGTGCGGCGCATCGTTGCGGGTGGACAGGGCCTTCATCGAGTTAAAGCCGGCGATGCAGGTTGGATTGATCACCGCCTCAACGCCTCCGGTAATCATGGCATCCGCCCTGCCCTCCTGGATTATTTTAAACGAATCTCCCACCGCATGGGCACCGGCAGCACAGGCAGTGGCGAGAGAGGCATTGGGGCCCTTGGCACCGAACTGGATGGAAATCATGCCGGGAGCCATATTACCGATCATCATGGGGATAAAAAATGGGCTCACGCGCCGCGGACCTTTGCGCTTCAATGTAAGGCAGGTGTCTTCCAGTATCGAAAGCCCCCCCAGGCCGCAACCGGTAATCACACCAATTCTCTCGGCGTTGGTGTCGTTAATCACCAGTTCGGAGTCTTCCAATGCCATGCGGGTGGCTGCGATGGCATAGGCAATAAAGCGCTCGGTGCGTTTGGCTTCTTTTTTGGGCAGAAAATCTGCGGCCTGAAATTCTTTGACCTCCGCAGCAATCTTGGTTTGGAATTTGGTTGTATCAAATCGTGTAATTTCGCTCACCCCGGACTTACCGGCACACAGGGCCTGCCAGGTCTCCTGAACACCTATTCCTAAAGGAGTTACGAGCCCCACACCGGTTATCACAACTCGTCTATTCAAATTTTCCTCCGTGATTCGAGGGTTTGATTCAGTGAACTTTGCTTATTTCCTGCAAAGATAATAAGTAAAAAGATCCTTTGTAACTACCTGAAATAAATTTTATAATAACACCTATTGCTAATTTATTCAAGGTCGGGGTTAAGTAATTCAAACAAACGGGATTGTCAAGTTATAATCCGCAGCTTTCCATCGACCATTAGAGGCTTTCCAAAAGGCGCTGGTGAATATTGTCAAACCCGCCGTTGGACATGATTAAGATCAGGTCATGGGGTTTTGCAGACTTTGATAAAAACTCGATGATGGTGTCGGTATCCGGAAAATAGTGGGCATCTTTTCCACGGCTTTTCAAATCATTCACCAGCTGGGTGGAAGAAAACCGCTGGCCGGCTGGAATTTTTTTCAGCAGCGGAGGGTGCCTGATACAAATAAGATCTGCCATTTCAAATGATTGCAGATACTCGTTTTGAAATATGCTGCGCATGCTGGTGTTGGTTCTAGGCTCAAACACGGCGATCAAACGGTTATTGGGATGAACCGATTTTACCGCCCGCACGGTTTCGCGCACAGCAGTGGGGTGATGGGCAAAATCATCGATCACCGTAATCTGACGTTTTTCCCCCCGGATTTCCTGCCGCCGTTTTATCCCCTCAAAGGTTTCCAGGGCGCCGGCAATGATCTGCAGCGGGATTCTCAGATGGTCCGCAATAGCGATAACCGCCAGCGCATTGAGCAGATTGTGTTCGCCGAAAAGCCTTGTTTTAAATGACGCAAAGGTTTCATTGTTTTTTATGATTTCAAAAGTCGTCCAGGGCGATTTCCCCGAAATGGCGCCCAGACGCCAGCTGGAGCTTTTATTTTGGCCGTAGTTTTCGAGCCGGCAATTGGCGTTGTCGATGAGTCCGGTCAGATTTTTATCGCCATCATAGACCAGCAGCAAACTGGACCCGGCAAGACCGGCGATAAAGCCTTTAAATGTCCTTTTTACATGATCCAGGTCATGAAAAATATCGGCATGATCAAATTCCACACTGGTCAACACCGCCATCTGGGGGTGAAAGTGCAAAAACTTCGGTCCTTTGTCGAAAAAGGCCGTGTCATATTCATCGCCTTCGACTACAAAATAAGGGCCGTTCCCCAGGCGGTAGTTGCTGTCAAAGTTTTTTAAAATTCCACCGATCATAAAAGACGGATCTAAACCGGCCTCATGCAGGATCCAGGCAAGGATGGAGGACGTCGTCGTTTTGCCGTGCGTCCCGCTCACCAGGAGTGTTTTCTTGCCGCCCGCCACAAATCGGTTCAGGGCCTGGGGCATGGAACAAAAGTTCAATCCCATGCGGTGGAGTTTCCCGGCTTCCGGGTTCTCTCTGACCACGGCATTGCCGACAATGACCAGATCCGGAGCATAGGATATGTTTTCCTCCCTGAATCCGTCCATGATTCGAATGCCTTTTTTTTCCAGAAAATGGCTCATAGGAGGATAGATCTTTTGATCGGATCCGGTGACTTCAAACCCAAGGTCCCGCAGCATACAGGCAAGCGCTCCCATGCCCGTACCGCACACGGCAATTAAATGGATCGTTCGCACGGTCTCAGGAATCCGATTTTTATTCATATCCAGATTCATAGGATAAGCCCTTCCCAGGTTTTATTTGACAACATATTATTCTGATAACTGACGAAGGCTGAAGGTCTAGGCTAAAGGCTTAAGACTCAGGGCTCAAGGCTAAAGGCTAAAAGGAAAGCCTTTCAGCTTTCGGGCGGAACACCTTATATAGAATTACATTTTGAGCAATATTTCACCGCAGAGATCGCAAAAATCGCAGAGAAAATCATAAGAAAATTAACTATTTTAATGTATCGGAATTTCTACAATTCCTTGGAATCACAGTACTTTTTGCAGCCATTCTCCTGATAAACCGCATGGAATGATGGAATAGAGGAATGTTGGAAGACTGGGTCTGAAAAGCGGAAAAAGGTCTATTCTACAAAAAATGTTGTATCTACATTTTATGATGATGCCCGTCAGACATCCATTTTCTACTTTCACCCCATAAAATACTCCACTAAAATATGAGAATCAATGTAGAATATGTGCTTTGAATCTCATTTTTTTTAAACCCATCATTCCAAAATTCCGCTATTCCATTCTTCCAATTGTGAGCGAAGCGAACTAACTTGTATTTTTGGCTAAATCACAAGAAACGATATATATTATTAAGAAGCCTCTTCGAGCTCAGCGTTCTCTGTGGTTGGTGAAACTTTTACGATTGGCAAAGTTCTTTTTCGATCAAACCGGCCGCTTTTCAGGCCAGCGGCTGGGCTGATCCGCCGATGGAACATCTGTTAATTCTTCACGCGTTGCCCTTTGCACTCAGCGCTCTGTTCCTCGCAACCCAAGCCTCGTATATTTCCGCATTCCCACTTCCCGCCGAGGCCGCTTCCGGCTCGCAGAGCCTACAGCTCGGAGAGGCCGGAGGCCAAAATCAAGGATCTTTGCCCGATAAGCTATGCTCTCTGCTTTATCTTTCCCCCTTCCGCATTCCGACTTCCGACTTCTTTCCTCTGTCTTCTATCTTTTCAGTCTTAAGCCTTTTGCCTTGAGCCTTAATTTGCCTATTTCCCCAGCTCCGCCAAAACCTGCTCCGCCGCATTGATCGTGGCATCGACGTGCTCATCGTAATGCGCAGTAGACAGAAAGAGCACTTCGAATTGGGAGGGCGCAATGTATATTCCGTGCTGCCGCATGCCCTGATAAAATTTGGAAAATAGTTCAAGATTGCAGGTTTTGGCATCGTCAAAATTGGATACATTTCGATCCGCGAAAAACATCCCAAGCATGGAGCCGACATGACCGACCCGGGCGGCAATACCTGCCTTTTGAGCCGCATTGCCGAGACCGGTAATCAAACGTTTGGATTTTTCGTTTAAGGTTTCATAGACGCCGGGTATTTGAAGCTGTTTGAGCGTCGCAATGCCCGCGGCCATTGCTAGCGGATTGCCGGAAAGGGTTCCGGCTTGATAAATCGACCCCTGGGGTGCAATCTGGGACATGATCTCTTTTTTACCGCCATAGGCGGCCACCGGCAGTCCACCGCCGATGACTTTGCCAAAACAGCTCAGATCCGGCGCAATACCATAAAGCGACTGGGCCCCGCCGTAGGCAACCCGAAAACCGGTCATAACCTCGTCAAATATCAGCACGGAGCCGTGGGCTTCCGTTAATTCGCGCAATGTCTTCAGAAAACCGTCCTCCGGCGCAACCAGTCCCATGTTGCCGGCCACCGGTTCAATGATAACGCCGGCGACTTTATCCCCTTTGTCGGCCATCACTTTTTTAAACGCATCGATGTCGTTAAACGGCAGTGAAAGAGTGGCCTGGGCAACCGCTTCAGGCACTCCGGGGCTTCCGGGAATCCCCAGCGTGGCCACCCCGGACCCGGCGGCCACCAGCAATGTGTCCGCATGGCCGTGGTAACAGCCGTCAAATTTTATGATCAACTCCCGATCGGTTGCCCCGCGCGCCAGACGAATAGCGCTCATGGTAGCCTCGGTGCCGGAATTGACCATACGCACCAACTCCACCGAATCCACCGCGTCGATGACCATCTCTGCCAGTTGGATTTCTAAATCAGTGGGCGCGCCAAAACTCGTACCGCGTTTCAGCACAGCCGTGATGGCATCCACAACCGCCGGATGCCGGTGCCCCAAAATCAGGGGGCCCCAGGAGCCGATATAGTCAACGAATCGGTTGCCGTCCGCATCATATATCAGGCATCCTTCGCCGCGTTCGATAAACAGTGGATCCGCACCCACCGATTTGCAGGCCCGCACAGGACTGTTGACGCCTCCGGGGATTATTTCCAAAGCATGCTCAAACAGTGATTGGGACTTTGTAAAATCCATTTTGTCCAACTCCTTTCTTTTACAAAACAGGTTGACAATTAAAATTGAATGGAAAAATATCAGATAGAATGTATCGGGTCAAGGGAAGTTGACAAGTCGTCAGTGGCGCGTCATTTCAAAAGATAAAATGACAGCGAGACATCGGATAAATTATCGGAATGTTTCGGTCATTGGAACCTGAAATTGTAATTTTGTTTGAAATTTGAGTATTGTGATTTGGCATTTAATGTTGTATCCGGGAACTCAATTGGGAAAAAACCGAAAGAAGTTAAGGTTACCTGCTCCTAATCGGCTTATAGGCACGACGATCATACGATCATGGCTTATCAAAAATCACCCAAAAAACTTGCAAAACTATTGGACTACATTCTGGGCCGCCGGCCTGACGAGTTCGGACTGGTGACAGACAGTGACGGGTTTATCAAAATCAAGGAACTCTTAAAGGCCCTGTCCGAAGAAGAGGGCTTGACATATGTCCGGCGCGGCCATCTGGATGAAGTTTTAATTACCCTGCCGGATCCTTCCTTTGAGATTGTCGCCAACGCAATCCGGGCAAAAAACAGGCAGTATTTACCCGCGCACGCCTATGCCGCAGATCCACCCAAACTGCTCTATCATAGTGTGCGCCAAAAAGCATACCCCCATGTATACGCCAATGGCATAAATCCGGCCGGGTATTCCCGGGTCATCTTGCCCTCTAATCACAGTCTGGCCCAACGGATTGGCAGACGAATCGATCGATCCGCCGTCCTGCTGACGGTGCAGGTGCAGCATTGTTTGGACAAAGGAGTCGTCTTTTTTAAGGCCGGCGAGGCCCTTTTTCTGGCTGACTTTATTCCGCCCGGCTGTTTTAGCGGTCCGCCTTTGCCGAAAGAAAAACCGGTGGTCGCAAAAACAGACCTACCGCAAAAACCTGAACCCAATAAAACGGCGGGAAGTTTTTTAATCGATCTCGAAGAAAAAATGAACCCCAAGACACCCGGGTCCAAACAAAACAGAAAATTGAAAAAACCAAAAAGACGGCGGGAACCACCACCCTGGCGACGGTGACATGTTAGGTCCATCCGTATGAATCTTTAAGACCTTTGCTTGGCAACATGTTGTAAAAAAACGGTTAAAATAAATGATTGACAACCAAATCTAAAGCTGATAGCAAGCGTTTTCGATTGACAATACATCAGTTCGATGGGCCGTTAGCTCAACTAGGCAGAGCACCTGACTCTTAATCAGTAGGTTGAAGGTTCGATTCCTTCACGGCCCACCAGTAAAATCAAGCGTTTCCGGCATTTAGGCCAGGAGGCGCTTTTTTATTTTCTCGCTAAATTGAATCTTTTTGCATGCAAAATGCAAACACTTTTACCTGGTGCTCAGGTAAAAGATCTCCATTCCGAACATGCTCCCGTCGATATTGTTCTATTCCAGCCGGATGAGATCATCGTTGTGAAAGGACAGATTGTTTTCATCCGGGAAGACTCGATTCAGATTGGACTCGCCCACCATGGCCTTTGTCAGGAGCACAGCATCCCTGACGGCTCCTCGGTGGGAGTCCAGGATAACCATAAGGTTCTCCTCGGATAATCCGCCAAGGCCTATATGCATCCGGATCCCCATCAACCTAAATGTTCTGGGGTGGTTTTTTCCTATTTGAGACAATTTCTTCGAGAAAACCACCCCAAACACCACCCCAGTATTAAACTGTCGTTTGACACAAATCGAGCACGCTTTTTCATAAATTTTCCATTCTGAATCTTCCAATTCTAAATTGTTGCAAACTTTTCAAGAGTTTCTCTGAAGAATGGGCTTCGTAGAGGTTCTGAGACCGATCGACCATCTTCCAAAGCCACCAACAGCGAAATCGTCAGAGACCTGATCGTGCTTATCTATCGTTTTACCACTGATGGGCGGTATCACAATATATTGTGGCGGCTCTATGGCCACAAAAATCATTACCCGTGAATATTTTGATACGCAATCTGCAGTTTTCTGACATTTCAGACTAAGGCACGTTATGAGGCCAGGCACGAAATCTATCATTGACCCATTTTGTAGATTGGTCAGGGGAAACCCACAATGTCAGGGAGTTTTAGATTTGTTCAGAAATTCTTAACAGTTTGATGCTATCGCTGTTGCGGATTAAATCGCCCAATTCACAAGCTTATTAGGTGTTTGACTCTCTCGAGTCGATCATAGACATGCGTTTTTGAGTTGCCGCTTTTTGACAAAATTTAGATTGTTAAGGGAAATTACGCATTTTCGCATTCGAGAATTCGCCCGGTTGCCGTTAATCCGAGCCGTACCGCAGGAAATGGTTTCGACATGAATTTTTCCTGAAAGATAGGCGTTGTTGTACTCCGGAATGAGGACAAAAAGTTCGTTAAACTCAGTAGCCGCTTTGCCGTTGGTCTCAGAAAATTGGATTTCAGCTGCCTCATCACTGATGATCGTAACATGGCCTACCCGGACTGGATCGGGACCCAGTATGGCAATTGGCCTTCTGTTGACATCGTGTCGTTTGAACTTTCGACGCTCAGGTATTTGCTCACTTAATTTCATTTCCATCTCCTCCTTCTAAAACAAATTTAAATTGTGCGATATTGTCAGTCTTTGTTTAATCAGATGGTCTCTCGACCACTAAATAAAGAGCGGAATGAATACCGGGAAAACGATTAATAATAGGGCAATTTATCAGATTTTTGACAGTCTTTAACCACCCAATCCGGAATGAAGTACTTTTCGCAAATTGAGGATAATTTTTCATACCAGCGCCAAAAAGAATTTTGATATTTCCTAATGGATTCCGAAAACTCGGTTGAAGGTAGGCTGAGGTTGACCGCTTCCATTTGGTTTCCCACCTTTGTTGAAAGAGTGGTTTTATCCTTTTTGCTAGATGACAGATCAAATATTATGCCAAATTGGTGAGAGATGATGTAGAATTGCATTCCGAGGAAAGGTAACACTTCATATTTTTTGATAATTAATTTCTTAGTGGAAAGATCAGAAGTGTCACGCATGTAACAGAATAAACGATGAATAAACGATGAATAATGTCAATTTGGTATATATTCACTTGAGGTAAGATGTAAATTAGGTAGACAAAAAGGCTTGATCGCTTTCCTCCCTTAAGGGTCTGAATTTAATTTTATATTAGTTTCTCCATCAACCACATCTAATTGGAAAAAAACATGGACATGCTTAGCGGTGTATAAATTGTGGATTGCCAGATGAAATATGCAATAAATCTGGGTTATTCTCAGACTGTGGGAGGAGGCACGAAGTCCAACAAAAAAATTGGCTGAAAAAAGTGTATATTTGCCATGGCTAATCTGCAAACTCAAAAGCCACAAATGCGGAATATTTTTCCCCTATTGCGGCAATGTTTTAGCATTGTCCAAAACCGCTTGTGATATCCATTAGAAACATGTATTTTAAACCGAGTTTGGTCTCTGACGGAATCCGGCTCCCAAATTGCGTCATATTCCTTTCCGATTCTTAGGATATCACAAACTTGCCCGAACCGTGGTTATTCTCAATATATCTGTAATTCGAATTTACTGATATAGAGTTGATTCCATATACGATAGAGGTTGAAATCGGCTATAGAATATCAATATCCACCCATCCAAACAGGAGGCAACATGTCGACTCAGGCCAACAAGATCCAGACGCACAGATTTGAATACGCCACTCCCGAGAATCCCGCAGATTTCAATCCCGCGGACTTTGTTGAGAAAGCGATTTCCTGGGTGAAAAGCCTGGTGAAACCGGGCGAGAAAATTGCTCTTTCCGCGTCCGGGGGCGTCGACAGTACGATCGCCGCATTTCTCCTCGACCGTATCGTCGGCAAAGACCTCCATGCGTTCTTCATCGAAGACGGTTGCCGTCGCCTCATAAACGACAAGCCCGAGGGGGAAGTCACGCGTGAGATCTTCAGCAAACTGAATTTCACGGTCCTGGAGGTGAGAGACGAGATTCTCCCGCCACTGGTGGGGCTTTCCGACGGTGAAGAGAAACGCAAGACGTTTATCGGCAACTACAGGAAAGTATCAGACAGGCATATTGGCCAGGTAGGCGCCTCCTGGATCGCGGACGGCACGATCGCGCCGGACATTATCGAAACCGAAGGCGGCTTCAAGAGCCAGCATAACGTCGGCTGGAATTACTCTGTTGGAAAGATCGAGCCGCTGGCGTCGCTCGCGAAGCCTCAGGTCAGGAGGGTCGGCGAGTACCTCGACCTCCCTCCGTCATTCACGCATCGGATCCCCTGTCCCGGTCCCGCGCAAATCATCAGAACTGTCGGCGAATTCACTGAAGAGAAGCTCCATACGAGCCAGCTCGCGTCCGACATCATCGAGCAGGAGATTGAGAAGTACTACACTGAGAAACACGGTAAACCCTACCTTTACGACGAAGCTACCGGCATCCGGACGCCTTTTCAGTACTTCGGAATGGCGCTCGACCCGAACATGGAACCCGATCCGGCCATGGCAGACCTGGCCCGCAGCACTCTCGGCGCGAACGCGGAGTGCTTCAAAATGGATAGCCAGACGACAGTTGTCCCCGAAGCGGGAACACGCCCCGAGGTCCCTATCTACAAACCTGTCTCCTGGATAAAGGTCGACGGCGATATCGACTATGACAAACTGAACGCGCTCTGTGTCGAGGCGTGGAGTAAGCTTGAGCTTCCGCGCATTCTTATAGAGCTTTGCGCGAACGATGCGCCGAAAACAAGGTACGTCGTCGGCATGCGGGCGGTCGAGAGCGCGGCCGCGAAGCTGGCGCGTCCGGTCCGGATAGACGAGGCGGCGCTCCTTGAGATAGGCAAGA
>Ga0316189_10004231_pt1 | contig 13836 bp, 8 predicted proteins | sample LowCovwburrow_MG_FD_204930 | JGI IMG/M metagenome (GOLD analysis project Ga0316189, IMG submission 204930) | Coastal sediment microbial communities from Maine, United States - Lowes Cove worm burrow | ecosystem: Environmental > Aquatic > Marine > Coastal > Sediment | place: USA: Maine...
CGGCTTCGGCTTTGGCTTCGGCTTCGGCTCCGGCTCCGGCTTCGCGAGCGATCTGTTCGTTTGCACAGGTTAACTCGGCGGCGAACTCATCCACGTCGCGGGGGCGATCGCCCGGCCGCAACGCGAGCGCCGTGAGCAGCACCTCCTCGAGGCCCGCGGGCGGGGGCGAGCCGAGCCCGAGCGCGGCGAAGGGGCGGGGCCCTTGCCCGTCACAGGCGCCGTAGGGGGCGGCGAAGGGCATCCTCCCGGTGACCGCTCGGTAGAGGAGAACGCCCAGGGCGAAGACGTCGTGGACCGGCCCGCAGCGGCTGTAGCCGGCCTCGGGTGGGGTGTATCCCGGGGTCCCTAGGAGGAGGCCGCGGCCGGTCTCGACGCGGGCGGCCGGCGGCGTCATGTAGGGGTCAGTGTCGGCGTAGTAGGCGGGGCTCAGCCAGGCGATGCCGAGGTCGATCAGGCGGGCGTCGAGCCCCGCGGGGGAGAGGGCGAGGAGGACGTTGGTCGGCTTGATGTCGCGGTGGATGACGCCGGCGCGGTGGAGCGCAGAGGTCGCGCCGCAGAGCTGGAGGCCGAGCTCGATCGCCGCCTCGGGGGCCATCCTCCCGACCCTCGACAGGTGCTGCTCTAGGGTCTCGCCCCGGACAAGCTCCATCGTGAAGTAGGGCTGGCCGTCGGCGGTCACGGCCATGTCGATCGCGTGGACGAGGTGCGGGTGCGCGACGCGGGTGAGGATCAGATACTCATGGCGGAAGCGGGCGACGAGCTCGGGGTCGCTGGCGAGGTGGGGATCGAGGAGCTTGACCGCGACGTGGCGCCGGCTGGCGAGGAAGCGTGCGGCGTAGACCTCACCCATGCCTCCGCTGCCGATCCGCGAGACGAGCTCGTAGCGGTCGTTTAGGACATCGCCGCTGCGCTCGGGGCGGGGCGCGCTCGGCCAAGCGATCCGCCGCTCTCGACCATCCTCGCCACGCGCCGCGGTTCTCCGCTTTCGCGGCGGAGCGAGCGGCCCAGGTCGGCCTGGCAGCGTCCACGGAGGGCGTGTCGGTGGCTCGTCTCGTTCGGCGGTCGTTCGGCGGAAGATCGTCCACTGCGGCGGTCGGGCGTCCATACTCCTCCGCGCCGCCAGGGTCTTCTCTGAGCAGCGCCGAGGTCAGGGGTCGACCGCCCTGCCGGCCTGTTGCAGCGCCGTGCGCGAGGCCAAAGGAAAGACCCCGGAGCGGCTAGGCCGCGCCGGGGTCTGAGCACCCTGAACGGGGGGGCGGACTATTCGACCCGCTTGCCGTCCTTGTACTTCTTCATCAGCTCCTCCTGGATGTTCCGGGGGACCGCGCCGTAGCGCTCGAACTCCATCGAGAACTCAGCCTTGCCCTGGGTGCAGGAGCGGAGCTCGGTCGAGTAGCCGAACATCTCGGCGAGCGGGATGTGGGCCTCGATAGCCGACGTGCCAGCGTGGCTCTCGGAGCCGACGATGTTGCCGCGGCGGCGGATGAGCGTGCCCTGGACGGTGCCCTGGAACTCCTCCGGGGTCTCGACGACGACCTTCATCAGCGGCTCCAGGAGCTGCGGGCCGGCCTTCGGCATCGTGTCCTTGATCGCTGCGCGAGCGGCGATCTGGAAGGCCATGTCGCTGGAGTCGACCTGGTGGTAGCCACCGTCGTTGATCTCCATCTCGACGTCGACGACCGGGAAGCCGATCAGGACCCCCTTGGTCAGGCCCTGCTTGAAGCCGCTGTCACAGGAGGAGATGTACTCGCGGGGGATCTTGCCGCCGACGATCTTGTCGATGAAGTTGTACTCCTTGGCCTCGGAGTCCTCCGGGAGGGGGCGCATGTACCCGCCGAGCTTCGCGTACTGACCCGATCCACCGGTCTGCTTCTTGTGGACGTACATGAAGGGGGTCTCGCGGGTGATCGTCTCGCGGTAGGCGACCTGCGGCTCACCGACGATGCTGTCGACCTTGTACTCGCGGCGCATCCGCTCGATGTAGACCTCGAGGTGAAGCTCGCCCATGCCGGCGATCAGGGTCTCGCCCGACTCGTCGTCGCGGGAGACGCGGAAGGTCGGGTCCTCCTTGGCGAAGCGGTTGAGCGCCTTCGAGAAGTTCCCGAGGTTGCTCTTGTTCTTCGGCGTGATCGAGTAGGAGATGACCGGGTTCGGGACGAACATCGAGCGCATCGAGTAGTTGCGCTTGCCGTCGGTGAAGGTGTCACCGGAGGCGCAGTCGACCCCGAAGAGGGCGACGATGTCACCGGCGCCAGCGCCCTCGATCTCGACCATCTCGCTGGAGTGCATGCGGACCAGGCGGCCGACCTTGACCTTCTTGCCGGTCCGGGCGTTGTAGATGGTGTCGCCCTTGTTGATCATGCCCTGATAGATCCGGACGTAGGTCAACTGGCCGTACTTGCCGTCCTCGAGCTTGAACGCGAGGGAGCAGGTGGGCGCGTCGTCGCGGGTCTCGAGGTCGACCTGGGTGTTGTCCTGGTCGACGTCGTAGGCCTGGTTGGTCACCTCGGTCGGGTTCGGCAGGTAGCGGGTGACGCCGTCGAGCAGGTGCTGGACGCCCTTGTTTTTGAAGGCGGAGCCGACGAAGACGGGGGTCAGCTCGAGGGAGAGCGTCGCCTTGCGGACGACCGGGTAGATCTGCTCAGCCGTGACGTCGGCGGCCTCGCCCTCGAGGTACATCATCGCCAGGTCATCGTCGAAGTCGCTGATGACCTCGACGAGGCGCTCGCGGTACTCCTCGACCGTGTCCTTGAGGTCCTCGGGGACCTCCTCGATGCGGATGTTCTCGCCGTTGTCGCCGTCGAAGTAGAGCGCCTTGCGCTCGATAAGATCGACGACGCCGCGGAAATCATCCTCCGCGCCGATCGGGTAGGTGACGAGCACCGCGTTGTGGCGGAGCTTGTCGCGCAGCGCCTTGGTCACCTTGAGCGCGTCGGCGCCGGAGCGGTCCATCTTGTTGATGAAGGCGACGCGGGGGACGTTGTAGCGGCGCATCTGCCGGTCGACGGTGATCGACTGCGACTGCACGCCTCCGACCGCGCAGAGGACGAGGACGGCGCCGTCGAGAACGGCGAGCGCGCGCTCGACCTCGACGGTGAAGTCGACGTGTCCGGGCGTGTCGATGATGTTGATGAAGGTGTCCTTCCACTGGACGAAGGTCGCGGCCGACTGGATCGTGATGCCGCGCTCCTTCTCGAGCTCCATCGAGTCCATGGTCGCGCCGTCATCGGTCTTGCCACGGACCTCGTTGATCTTGTGGATGACGCCCGTGTAAAAGAGGATGCGCTCAGTAAGGGTCGTCTTGCCCGAGTCGATGTGAGCAGAGATCCCGATATTGCGGACTTTCGCGAGTTCCATGAGCTTGCCGTGCGTGTCTGAGTAGAGTGGACAAATGTGGCCCGGGCCCAGCGCGTGCTGGGGGCGGGCCTGCCTGCCTGCGAATCCCGTGCTTTCCGGGGTCCGGGCGCGCGGAGAATGCCATACAGAGGGGGACGGAGCAGCCTGTGGGGGGTCTTTGCCCATCGGCGGGGGCGTGACCGTGCGCACGCGTGTGCTCGCCCCCTGCCGAGGCTGGGTTGGCGAACGACGGCGACTCCGCCTCGCGAGCCCTCTGCGCACGCGTGCGCTGCTCATCGTCCGCTCGGCCTCGGAAAAAACCGGCGAAACCTGGCAGGATAGGGCCGTACGGCCCGCTCCGGCGCTGCTGGGTCGCCAGCTGGGTCGTCCGCTCGGCCGCCAGCTCGGCCGCCAGCTCGGCCGCCAGCTCGGCCGCCAGCTGGGCCCACCAGCTCGGCCACCAGATCCGCCGGATGTCCCCGGGCCTGTCGCGATAGGATCCGCGGATGGCGACGGAGACTTCGAGAGCGGGGGCGGGGCCGGAGCTGGGGGGGACCCCTCAAACCCTGACGTTTTGGCGTATCGCGTCCGCAGCGGGCCTGCTCCTGGGGATCGGCCTCGGCGGTTGTGGCGACAAGAGCAACAAGAAGACGGACGAGGCGCCAGCGTCTGCGCAGCCGACGGTGACCGCCGCGGCCTCCGCCGGCGCCGACGTAGAGACGGCGAAGCCGGCGAAGGATACGGGGGTGGGGCGCTCACGGCCGGCGACCGTCGCGGTCTCCGGTCGCCACGTCTGCGCGCTCAGCGGTCGTGGGGAGGTCGCCTGCTGGGGCTCCGGACGCCGCGGCCAGCTCGCGCCGGGGGTCGTCGAGAGCAGCTCGGTGCCGGTGCTCGTCCCCGGGATCCGCGACGCCGTCGCCGTCGTCGCCCCCGGAGATGCGAGCTGCGCCCTCCGGAAGGACGGTCGGATCTCCTGCTGGGGCAACCTCATGAGCCACAGCGCCGGCCAGACCGAGCTGTGGACGACCGACGCCCTCGGTGATGTCGTCGAGCTCGTCGCTGGGCGCTATCGGTCCGACAACCTCTGCGGTCGTCGGCGTGACGGGACCATCGCCTGCCTGTCGAACGCGGGCTTTGAGAGCCCGCAGATCCGCGAGATCTCCGGGGCCCCCGGCGCGTCGGGGATCACCTCGGCGATCGCCCTCGCCGGCGCCAGCGATCGTATGTGCGCGCTCGGGGGCAACGGCACGCTGCAATGCTGGAAGCTCTGGGGGGTCGACGCCTACGCCCCGGCGACCGTCGCCGGCGAGGTGATGGCCTTGGCCGGCAGCGGTGACGCGATCTGCTACAGCCGCGGCGGCGGTGAGATCCGCTGCCAGGGATACGGCGAGTGGGAGCCGATGGTGCCGATCGACGGGCCGCTGTGGAAGGCCAAGATCGACGCCCAGACCGCGGCGGCGGCGGTCGACTACGACGGCCGCGGGGGCGTCGAGTGTCTCCGCGACGCCGCCGGCGTGGTCTCCTGCTGGGGCAGCAATCGCTTCGGTCAGCTCGGCAACGGTCGACCGGGCTTTAGCGCCACACCGCGGCCCTTCTTCACCGACGCTGAGGTCGCGGGGATCAGCGTCGGCGGCGATCAAAGCTGCGCCCACCTCGAATCGGGGACGGTCACCTGCTTTGAGCAGATCCTCGTCGAGCAGGAGGACCCGGAGGTCGAGGGCGTGCGGGTCTTGGCGGCCGGCGACAACCACACCTGCGCGACCGTCGGCGGCGGTCAGCTCCGCTGCTGGGGGATCAACGAGGGCGGAAGCCTCGGCGTCGACGGGGATCCGGAGGGTCTGGTGCGTGTGCCCGGTCTCTCCAACGCGGTTCGCGTCGCGGTCTCCGACACCCACAGCTGCGCGGCGCTGATGGACGATCGGGTCTACTGCTGGGGCAGCGGTGACTTCGGCCAGCTCGGTAATGGTCGCTACACCCGCGACGTCGCCCCAGGCGGTGAGGACGAGCTGATCTCGAGCCCGGCGCCGCGGGAGGTCGCGGGGATCCAGGGTCGAGTCCGCGGCCTCGCGCTCGGGCACACCTTTAGCTGCGCGGCGACGACGGTCGGCGTCTACTGCTGGGGTCAGCTCCCGGACCCGGCGACCAAGGCGGACCCGGTGATCGCCTTCCCACGCCTTATCCTCGCCGGCGGTGTCCGCGAGATCCGGGGCGAGGGGGAGTCTCTGTGTGTGCTCGACGAGGCCGGCGTCGTCCGCTGTTGGGGCGAGGTGGCGGCCGGCTACGACGAGGTGGACAGCGATCCCGGGCCGACGCCGGAGCCTTTCTTCCTCGGCGGCCCGCTCTGGGAGATCGGCGGGATCCCCTTCGAGCCGAAGGCGCTGGCGGTCGGTGATCGCCACGCCTGCGTGCTCGCGCCGGCGGGGACGGTCCATTGTTGGGGGCATAACGACGAGGGTCAGCTCGGCGACGGCACCACCCGCGAGCGGACGATGCTGACCAAGGTCGAGGGGTTGACGGACGTCGTCGCGATCGACGCTGGCAACGCCCATTCCTGCGCCCGTCGCAGTGACGGAGGGATTCGCTGCTGGGGCTCGCGGACGGCTCCGACCGCCGATGCCCGGGGCGCGGTCCCGACTCCGGTCCGCGGACTCGAGCCGTACATCGTCCCGGCGGCGACGCGACGGGCTGGGCGGATCGGCGGCTAGCGGCGCTGATGAGCGTCGGTCACCAGGAGGCTGTGGCCATGTGTAGGCTCGGGACCTTCGCCAGCGGTTGGCGAAGGCCTGTCGTGACGACGCCGCCTGTCAGGTCTCTGAGCGAGTCGTCGAACGCGAAAGTTGCGGCGTGCAGCTCGACCGTCGTCACGACGAACAATCGGGTGGTCGGCATGGGAGTGGCCGCGGCCTTGGCCATGAGAGCGTATGCCCACTCCACCGGGCCCGCATCGGCGGCGTCTGCCTTGGCTGCGAACGTCACCATCCCGTGCTCGTACCCGCCCGGTCGCTCGGCTCCCGACAGCACGTCGTCTTCGCGGAGTCCGACGAGCACCCTGGGGCGTGCGCCAGGATCCGGCCTCCGAGACGGTGGCGGAGAGCGGCCGCGCGAGGGGCGCGGGGCCCGGCGTCCGCTGTGTTCGGCCCGAGCCGAGCGTCGACGACCCCGTCGGGGGGATATCCTTGGCGTATGGATCGCGCTTCGCGAACGGGCACGTCTGGTCTCCGAGCCAGCTTTCATCGTCGAGCAGGAGCAGGGATCGGACTAGGGCTGGCGCTCGTTCTTGGCTGTACGAGCAAGCGGTCGCCGCCAAAGGACACCGGCGAGGCCGCGCAGGCCGCTGGGATGATCACCGGGGCGAGCGCGACTGCAACTGCAACTGCAACTGCAACTACAACTACAACTACAACTACAACTACCACCACAACAGCGACCACGATGACGACGGCGGGCGACCCGGACAAGCCGAGGCTTCGTCCGGCGACGATCGCCACCTCCGGCGATCATGTATGCGCTCTCGTGAGCGGGGGCGAGGTCGCCTGTTGGGGAGCCGGCCACGGGGGGCAGGTCGCCCCCGGCGTCGTCGAAAACCAAGCCCGTCCGATCACGATCAAGGGGATCAAGGGGGCGATCGCTGTGAGCGTGGGCAACCGGATCAGCTGCGCGCTCCATGATGACGGTGAGATCGCCTGCTGGGGCTCCTTTACCAAGAAGAAGACCAAGCCTTGGCGGACGCGACTCCTCGGCGATGTGGTCCAGATGGTCACCTCGGACTACGGCCAAGAGATCTGCGGCCTACGGCGGGATGGCACCGTCGCCTGCCTCAACGGCGCCGGAGACGACAAAGAGTCGGCGCGGGTCCTCAACATCGACGACGGAAAAAGCCTCAGCCGCAAGGGGGCGGAGCTGTGCGCCCTCCGGGCGAAGAAGAGCCTCGAGTGCTGGAAGACCCGCACCGGCGATAGCGGCTACCGCCCGGAGTCGATCGCCGAGGGGGTCGTCGAGGCGGAGAACGCCGGCAGCGTCCACTGCTACCGCCTCGAAGGTGGGACCCAGTACTGCTCGACCTACAAGGGCTACGAGGCGGTGGCGCCGATCCAAGGCCCGCTGTGGAGGGCCAAGGTGCCGCCCGAGCTGTGGAGCGAGACGGTCGATCACGCGGGGAGCTACGGGCTCGACTGCATCCGCGACCGCGGGGGCGCGGTGAAGTGCAAGGGGACCAACAAGGTCGGTCAGCTCGGCAACGGGCATACCGGCTACAGCCCGACGCCACGGTCCCACTTTGACGGGATCGAGGCGGGGACGATCGTCGGCCTCGAGCTCGGCGGGAGCACGAGCTGCGCTCTCCTGCGGGAGGGCGAGCTTCGCTGCGCCGATCTCCTCTACGGCTGGGATGATCCTGGGGTCGCCGGGGTACGCTCGCTCTCCCTCTCGAGCTCGCACGCCTGCGCGGTCGTCGGCGGTGGTCAGCTCCGCTGCTGGGGGGAAAACTACGAGGGCCAGCTCGGCGTGATGGGAGAGTTCGACGGGCTCGTCCGGGTCGCGGGGATCTCGAACGCCGCGCGGGTCGGGGTCGGGGTCGATCATAGCTGCGCCGCTCGCCGCGACGGTGTCGTCTTGTGCTGGGGCAACGGCGACTTCGGTGAGCTCGGCGACGGTCGCCACGTCGACATGGACTTCGCCGACATCGACGTCGACGTCGACATCGACGTCGAGAGTGTCGCGAGCGCGACTCCTCTGCGTGTGGATCATGTGCCGAGCACGGTCAACGAGCTCGCCCTCGGCGAGGCCTTCTCCTGCGCGGCGACCGAGGGCGGGCTCTATTGTTGGGGGCTGATCGCCGACGCGGCCGGGGGGGTCGATCCGACCTACGACACCGCGACCCTGGTGAGCTCGGTGGACGCCGGGATGATCCGAGCCGCCGGCAATTCGCTCTGCGCCCTCGACGCGGAGGGGGTCGTCCGCTGCCTCGGCGAGGTCGCGATCCAGCACGTCGGCAAGGTCGATCCGCTCGAGCACGATGACTCGCAAGAGGAGGACTACGACTACGGCGACGAGGACGGGGAGGAGGAGGAGGACGCGGAGCCCTTCGCCCAGGGCGGACCGCTGTGGCGGATCGCCGGCGGCCCGCGCAAGGTCACCGACATCGCGGTCGGTGAGAAGCACGCTTGTGTGCTCGCGGCGGCCGGGACTGTGCATTGCTGGGGGGACAACACGATCGGAGAGCTCGGCGACGGCAGCAGCCGGCAGCGGGAGGGGCTCGTCCAGGTCCCGGGCCTGCGGGGAGTGCTCGAGATCGACGCTGGCGACGCGCACACCTGCGCGCGCCGGGCTGGGGGGGTCTCCTGTTGGGGCCGCGGGACGGCGCCGGAGGAGCATCGCGAGAGCAAGATCGCGGTCCCGGTAATAGGCATCACCCCCTACTTGACCCCTGGCTTGCTGGGCGAGGCCGAGGCTGCGCCGGCGGGGTAGGCGAGCGCTCCTCGCGACCGCCGTGGGCGGCCGATGCCGCGGCAGCCCGTGGTCGCAGCCCGCGGCGAAGACCCCTATCGGCTCCGCCAGAGCTTGCGGTACGGCCGGGTATGGCTGGGTATGGCCGGGTGCGGCCGGGTGCGGCCGGGTGCGGCCGGGTACGGCCAGGTACGGCCGGGTATGGCCTCATTGTGTCGTGACCGAGAAGGGCCGACGATCGCGGCGCGAGGGCTTGGGACCCTCATCTCATCTCGGGTCGGTGAGCGAGCCCCACGGCCTCGTCCGTGATCGCGGAGGCGAGTGAGCGCCATTGGACGCAGGGGTCGCTCTGCGCCTGCGCGGGCCCAGCTCTGGGCCCAGCTCATGGGCTCAGCGGGCGCCGCAGGCTGGGCAGAGGGCGTCCTGGGCCCGTCTCTGACCGCGCTAGTCGAGGCTGAGGAAGTGCGAGGCTATCGCCTCGGCCGTGAAGCCGAAGTGTTCTGCAAGCTCGGGACCGGGGGCCGAGGCGCCGAAATGATCGATGCCGTGGTGGGCGTCGGCGTAGCGGCCCCAGCCGAGGGTGGTCCCGGCCTCGACCGTCAGGCGGCGACGGACGGAGGGGGGGAGCACCGAGTCGCGGTAGTCCTGGGGCTGCGCCTCAAAGGCCTCCCAGCAGGGCATCGACACCACGCGAAGGGCCTTGCCCTGGGCCTCCAGGCTCTTCGCCGCGGTGAGGGCTAGAGCGAGCTCGGAGCCGGTCGCGAGGAGGAGCCCGTCGAGCTTGTCGACCGAGGCGCCCTCGGGCTCCCAGAGGACGTAGGCGCCGCAGGAGATGTCGGTCGAGCTCTCGCTGAGGGTGGGCAGGTTTTGCCGGGTGACGAGGATCGCCGTCGGCCCGTCGCCGACCTTGCGCTCCAGGGCGAGGCGCCAGGCGCCGGCGGTCTCGCGGGCGTCGCCGGGGCGGATCACGTAGAGGTCGGGGATCAGCCGCAGGGCCATCGCGTGCTCGATCGGCTGGTGCGTCGGGCCGTCCTCGCCGACCCAGAAGGAGTCGTGGCTGAGGACGTAGATGACCGGCAGGCGCATCAGCGCGGAGAGGCGGACGGCGCCGCGCATGAAGTCGGAGAAGACCAGGAAGGTCGCGACGTAGGGGCGCATCCCGTGGAGGGCGAGGCCGTTGGCGATCGCGGCCATCGCGTGCTCGCGGACGCCGAAGTGGATCACATTCGCCCCGTGCTCGGTCGCCGACTGGGCGGGGAGGTTGAGGGCGACGCCGTTGGAGCCGGCGAGGTCGGCGGAGCCGCCGATCAGCGTCGGGTGGTGCTGGACCAGCGCCTTGAGGATCGCCGCGCCGGCCTTGCGCGAGGCCAGGCTGCCGCCGACCTCAAAGTCGGGGATCGACTCGAGCGCGGCGGCGGGCGCCTCTCCGCGGAGGAGGGCGTCGAACTCGGCCGCGAGGGCGGGCTCGGCCGCGCGGTAGCGGGCGAGCGATTCCTCCCAGGCGAGGCGACGCTGACGGCAGAGCTTCAGGGCCTCCTTCTCGCCGTCGATGATCTGCTGCGGGACGTAAAAAGAGGGCTCTTGCGGCCAATTCATCCCGGCTTTGGTCGCCGCGATCTCGTCCACGCCGAGGGGGGCGCCGTGGGAGCTGCTCTTGCCGGCCTTATTCGGCGAACCTTGGCCGATTACGGTCCGGCAAGCGATGAGGCTCGGACGGCCGGTCTCGGCACGGGCGGCCGCGAGCGCCTCGGCGACCGCCTCTGGGTCGTGGCCGTCGACTCTACACACATGCCAGCCGTAGGCGGCGAAGCGGGCGATCGTATCCTCGGTGAAGGAGATGTCGGTCGAGCCGTCGATCGAGATCTGGTTATCGTCGTAGAGGTAGATCAGCTTGCCGAGGCCGAGGTGGCCGGCGAGGCTCGCGGCCTCCGCCGAGATTCCCTCCATCAGGTCGCCGTCGGAGACCACGCCGTAGGTGTAGTGGTCGACGAGCCGGTGCTCTGCGCGGTTGAAGCGAGCGGCCATCCAGCGCTCGGCGATGGCCATTCCGACCCCTGTCGCAAAGCCGGTGCCGAGGGGGCCTGTGGTCACCTCGACGCCGGAGGTATGGCCAAACTCGGGGTGTCCCGGGGTCTTCGAGCCCCACTGACGAAAGCGGCGGAGCTCCGAGAGGGGCAGGTCGTAGCCGCTCAGGTGGAGGAGTGCATAGAGGAGCATCGACCCGTGACCGGCGCTGAGGACAAAGCGGTCGCGATCGGGCCACGAGGGCTCCGTCGGATCGTGCTTGAGAAAGCGCGTCCACAGGGTCGCCGTCATGTTGGCAGCGCCCATCGGCATCCCTGGGTGCCCTGAGTTCGCCTGTTGGACGGCGTCCATCGCGAGCGTCTTGATCGTGTCGACCAGGAGCGCGTGGTACTCAGGGGTGATCGGGCGGGCCGGGATCGACATTGCGCTCCTCCTAGCACGGCAGGCGCCGCGCGAGAACCAGGCATGAGCCCTCCTGCAGCCCCTGTACGGGGGAGTGGAGCGCCGTCGAAGCGGCTCCTACGATGACTGTGACAAAAGTCGCGCGCGATCGGGCGACGATCACAGAGCCTCCATCAAGGTCGCATCGATCGGCATCTCGTCGGCTTCGTCAGCCTGGTCGGGCCGACGAGCACTCCGCGACAGCACAGATGACCTTCACGCGCTCGGCCTGGGCGGAAGGTCAATCTCAGGATCAGCGCATTCTCTTCGCGATTTCGCCGCAGAGTCGGGCAGATTCGCTCGCAGCGAGGTGCCCCGACCATGTAGAGACGGCTCCGTCTGCCCGCGGAGAACTACATAGGTTCTCACGGGAGCAGTCGGAGCCGGTTCTAGGGGGCTCTCCGCAGGAGTCCCGTGCTCCTTCGCAGCGGGGCTCTTGCCTAGGCCTCCTAGGGGTCGTCGGGTCTCCCCGCGACCGCTGGGGAGATGACTAGCTCGTGACCAGGCTGTAGCGGGTGCCGCGGGCCTTGCCCTCCCAGGTGATGGTGCCGGCGTTGATCTGGCGGGCTAGGGAGGCGCGGGCCTGGAGCGGGGTGCCTCCGACGGAGGCGCGAAGCTCCTCAGCGGACATCGGCTTGCCAAAGCCCTTGATCGCGGCGAGGACGGACTCGTCATAGAGCGTGCGGCCGGTGGCGGTGCGGGTCTCGACGTCCGCGGCCTTCGGAGCCTTGGCGGCCTTCGGAGCCTTGGCGGCCCTCGGAGCCTTCGGAGCCTGGGCTTTGCGACCGCGGCGCTTGGCGGCTTTGGCGGGCTTCGGGGCGCTCTTGCTGATGGGGGCACCGCCGGCAGCGGCGAGCAGGTCACCGATGGTGAGGCCCTTGAGCAATGGACCCAGCTCTCCGGAGGTGAGCTTTCCCAGCTCGGAGAGGGTCATCTGCGGGTTCGCACGGATCTGAGCGATGAGGACATCGCGCTCAGCGTTGGCGACAGCGCTTCGGAATGTATTCTCGAACCTCGACATGGCGGCAATCTGCCTAAATGAATCTCAATAGTCAATAGCATATTGCTAGGATATTTAGTGCCATCGACAAAAGGGGCTCGAGCGGCGGCCGGAGGAGGCGCGGGAAGGTCGGTAAAGTCCTGCGGATCGAACATTCGTTGGCGACCGATGCCGGCGTTGGGCCCTGCGGATCCGCGGACCGGCGGGTCTGCGGATCCACTCCTCGCGGGACAAAGGTGGCCGAGGTGGGCTCTAGAGGCGGTCTGGCGCAGGATCTGGCGAACTCTGCAGGTGTCCTCAGCGATGTAGCCCAAGGGGTGATTGCTCGTGTGGTCCTTTGTGCGGACTCTCCGGAGAGAGTCCCCGTCCACCCTCTCGCGCGGGAACGATCGGCGCTGATGTGGGAAAAGGCCGCACTTGAGGGCTCTATCGGGGTTGTCGGCTCTATCGAGGTGGTCGGGACAGGTGGTCGGGACAGGCGGTCGGGACAGGCGGTCGGGACAGGTCGACGCTGGGCCTCGGGCGGCTCGCCGCGACAGCTCCGCGCACTCGCGTGCCCTGGAGAAACCTTCAACACCGCCAAAATTGCAGTACGGCGAGCACTGGAGCGTCGATGGCGCTGCGCGAGGACATAGGGGCTTTCACCTCGATAGGCAAGCTCGGAGTAGGGCCGATGAACTCTGCGAGGACAGAGAGGGCTTTCCGATAGGCCTGGGCAAGCTGGGGGGGGGCCGATGCACTCTGCGCGAGGACAGAGAAGGCTTTCGCTTCGATAGGGCTTGGGCAAGCTGGGAGTGGAGCGCACGAGCTCTGCGCGAGCCACTGGACCTTCATCACAACCTGCTCGGGGCCGACGACTTCCTAGAGAGAAGAGAGACCAAACCAAAGAGGGGCTGAGGGGCTGGGGCTGAGGGGCTGAGGGGCTCGATGAGACGGCGTGTTACCGGGTATTGTTGTGAGCATGGTCGGTCGAGGGGGTCGAGGGGGTCGAGGGGGTCGAGGAGGTCGAGGAGGTCGACGAGGGGGAGGTGAGTGGGGGGCTTTCGCGGCTGGCGGCGAGCAGCTGGTGGTGACGTCGAGAGTGCTCCTGCAGCGCTCTGGTCGGCTCGCTCGGGGAGCGGGACCCCACGGCACTGGGGCAGGCCCGCGATAGAAGGGTGAGCGTGCGGGTGGCTGCTATGGCCTGCTCGGAGGGCATGGCGAAGGTCCGCGCGTGCTCGCTTTCTTACGTACTTTCTTTCTTGCGTACTCTCTTTCCCCCGCCCTTGGGCTCATCCTTGGGCTCGATAGTCCGCGTCGGCGCTCGTCGGCGCTCGTCGGCGTTCGTCGGCGCTCGTCGGCGCTCGTCGGTCCGCGTCGGCGCTCGTCGGCGCTCATCAGCCCTCGCATGGCAGCTATCCTGTCTCCGTCTAATCTTGCGGTCCGACCCGGTATTGCGCCTTGTCTGAGCCAAGAGAGAGCTCACTGGATTTTCACCACAGCCGCACCAACGGACCCCCACATGCGGGCAGGCCCAAACCTCCTCTCGGTGAGACTGGCTTGGGGTGCTCGACGGTATCGGCAGTTTCGCAGCCTGGTTTCATGACAGG
>Ga0316189_10004232_pt1 | contig 13835 bp, 12 predicted proteins | sample LowCovwburrow_MG_FD_204930 | JGI IMG/M metagenome (GOLD analysis project Ga0316189, IMG submission 204930) | Coastal sediment microbial communities from Maine, United States - Lowes Cove worm burrow | ecosystem: Environmental > Aquatic > Marine > Coastal > Sediment | place: USA: Maine...
CAGACAAAAGATTAAAGACTACAGGTTTATCTGGGATGACAGGACGTTTGAAATTGGTGTCAGCATCGGCGTAATTGCTATAAATTCTGATAATGCTGAAATGTCACAGATTCTAAGTCGTGCCGATGTTGCTTGTTACGCTGCAAAAGATTCAGGGCGTAATCGGGTACATGTCTATGAGCCATCCGATGAAGCGGTAAGTGAACGCTATGGCCAAATGCACTGGACGGCAAGAATTTCAAAAGCACTGGAAGAAAACCGTTTCTTGCTCTACCAGCAAGTGATTGTTGGTGTCACGGGTAATACAAGAAGGCATCTTGAAATACTGATTAGAATGGTAGACGAGGAAGGAAATATCATTCCTCCTGGTGCGTTCATGCCTGCCGCAGAGCGTTATGGTCTGGTGCCTGAAATAGATCGATGGGTAATTCATGAAGTATTTAAATATATTGGTAGGGATGATCCTGCTGATCCAGTTAAAGGCACTGATCGGGTATTTGCAATAAATTTGTCTGGGGATTCTATTAACAATCCAGAATTGCTTGACTATATCCTTAAACAAAAAGCCAACTATGATATCTCTTTAACAAATGTCTGTTTTGAGATTACTGAAACTGTCGCTATCAGTAATTTGAGTAAAGCAACAATATTTATTAATAAACTTAAGGGTTACGGCTGCCAGTTTGCCCTGGATGATTTTGGTAGTGGTTTAAGCTCGTTTACCTATCTGAAAAATTTACCGGTAAATTATTTAAAAATTGATGGCAGCTTTGTCAGGAATGTCAGTCGAGATGAAATTGATCGTGCTATGGTTGAATCTATTCAGCAGATAGGTAATGTGATGAATTTATACACGGTTGCAGAGCATGTTGAGGACGAGGCTACGCTAAACGTGCTTGAAGAGATTGGTGTGGATTACGTGCAGGGTTATTATTTGGGTCGACCAGAAGAGATTGGTGGTGGCCGAGGTTAGAGCGGTTGGAATCAGGCTACAGCTTAGAGAGGGTTTGCCTGTGATCATCTACACGATTATCTATACGATTAATCATACATAGATACGCCTGCTCTGAATATCCGGCGTGCTATGTTCCCATACCTCGTTAAAAAAATCGGTCAGTTTTTTGGCTCGTTGCGGTGCCATAAAACTGAAGCTCGCCTTGTAGTTTCTATTTGTTGCAGTTACCCGATAGAGTAAACCCTGCTGGTCAACAACAAGGAAAGCGCATTGCTCATCCTTAAACTCTTGTGGGATATTATGTATAAACACAGAGCTTGTTAAAGTCTGTGCGAGTTTTATTAATCTATGGCCGTTCTGTATAGCTTTTGTTGAATCTTGAGTGAGGACGCGAATCTTTGTCTCCGGGTGTCTTTTTGCCAGCTTAAAAATAGATCGCTCGAATTCATCATTATTATATATTTCTGCATCCATATCCTGGCTGAAAATATCAATACTGTGATGCGCCTGTGTTACTAAAGACAGAGCAGTGTTTTTATTTTCTGCCACGCTATCGATATGGACTTCATCGGGCGTTTCACCAAGTTTGTAAAGCATAGGGGATTCTTGAGTCATAGGCTGAGAAGCGTTTACTGATATTAGTAGTACTCATGGCTTAGTATTTTTATGGCTGTTTTTATGAGTAATATTTAGCAGATTTTTTTCAACATTTCACGATGCGGGATGTCTGCTTCATAAAATATTTCACCGCATGTTGCAAAGCCTTGTTTTTCATAGAACCGTATAGCTGTTGTTTGAGCGTGAAGATAGACCTCGTTTAGCTTTTGCTTTGCTGCTTGTTGTAATACGAACTGCAGTAATAGACTGCCTAAGCCTTGATCACGGTGCTCTGCTAATACCGCCATGCGACCTATCTGACCATCGGGTTTTAACCTTGCTACTGCAACAGCTTTTTCATCTAGCGTGGCAAGAAAATGTATTGAAGTATCATCGAACTCATCCCATTCCAGTTCTTCGGGTACTTTTTGTTCTTCAATAAATACCCGGCGGCGAATGTTTATTAAATCGTCATTATCTGTTTTCCAGTCTGCGACTTTTATTTTAACTTGTTTGCTGAGGTCGTTTTCTGGCATGACTGCTCAAGAGACTATGACGGCACCATTATTAAATAAAGTTAATAAGGTTTTTTTATCGCCAGTAGTCATGATTTGTTTTAGCTGTTGAAAGTTAATGAGATCATCATTACACATCAGTTCAGCAAAGGGTTTGCTGGTTTCATAGCTGCTACCATCAACAAATAACAAAGCAGTGTGTTGTGTGCCGCTGAAAAGAAAGTTGGAATAGGGCGATTGCATCAAAGATGATCGAGCAGCTATATCAGCCAGTTCGTCGTATTCAATGCTGCCCTGATCATCGCCCAGCTCTTTAAAGTTAAGTTCTTCAAAGGCTTTGTTGTCACTGCAATATTGACCTAGCCAGCGTTTAACCTGTTCATGTTCCAGCGTGAGCCCCTGTTTCAGGTAATCAACAAACTGGGACACGGTGTCATCACTGATCTCTGCATGAGCTGCTGGTCTAACAGGTGAACTGTCCGTGAAGCGCGTTGTGGAGTGAGTGTTTTCGTTGAGAAAGTTTATGTAATCACTGGTGATCGTTTTTAACGATGGCGCTCTATAACCGACAGAAGCGGTCATGCAATCTTCCTCATTCCCCTGTTCGTCACTGACGCTTTGAGCGACGCCATGGTGTGCTACATTAGGCGGCAGGTATAACATATCGCCGGCGCAGCATAACCATTCCTGTTCGGCGCTAAAGTTTTTCAGGATTCGCAGGTCGACACCTTCGATCGTATCATCGTCAAAATGCTCGCTTATTTTCCATAGCCGCTGACCGCTAAGCTGGATCAGGAACACATCATAGTCATCAATATGTGGACCAACAGAGCCACCTTCGGGTGCGTAACTGATCATCAGGTCATCCAGGCGCCAGTCGGGTAAAAAGCGGAAAGGTTTTAGCAGTGATCTGGTTTCCGGCAGATATCTTTCTACGTCACTAACCAGTAGTGACCAGTGCGTGTCGGGGAGTTCGGCAAAGCGTGAAACTTCAAACGGTCCGTGTTCGGCCTGCCATGGGTAGTCGCCATCTTTTTCCAGAACCAGGCGGGCATTTATATCTTCTTCACATGCCAGACCGGCAAGTTCATCGGCTGATATTGGCGACTGTATCTCTGGAAAAGCATTTCTTATCAATAGCGGTTTTTTTTGCCAGTAGTTATCTAAGAAATCTTCAACACTGATTTCAGCCAAACAATGTCCAATATTATGCTGCCAATTTTCTGTAGTCATAACTCTGTGTTCATCCTTCAGGATACAAGTTATAGATTATAAGTTTCTGGTTTGCTCGATAGCATTGCCAATATAATTCGCTGGCGTAAGTTTTAGCAGCTTGTCGCGTGCGTCTTCAGGGATGTCTAGCGTGTTGATGAAATCCTGAAATGCCTGCTGTGTGATGGCTTTGCCGCGTGTCAGTTCTTTTAGTTTTTCATAAGGGTTTGCTATGCCGTAGCGGCGCATTACTGTCTGTACCGGTTCAGCTAATACTTCCCAGCTGCTATCAAGGTCCGCATCGATGACGCTGCTATTAACCTCCAGTTTGCTTAGTCCTTTTAGCAATGATTGATATGCGATCAAACTATGTGCGAAGCCGACACCCAGGTTTCTTAACACGGTGGAATCAGTCAGGTCGCGCTGCCAGCGAGAAATGGGTAATTTACCGCTCAGATGGTTGAGCAGTGCATTGGCAATACCGAGGTTGCCTTCGGCATTCTCAAAGTCGATCGGGTTGACCTTGTGCGGCATAGTTGAGGAGCCAATCTCTCCGGCAATGGTTTTTTGTTTGAAATAGGCATTTGAGATATAGGCCCATATGTCACGGGAAAAATCGATCAGGATGGTATTAAACCGGCTGATGGCATCAAATATTTCAGCCATGTAATCATGAGGTTCGATCTGGATAGTAAATGGATTGATCTTCAGCCCGATGGACTCGATGAAATTTTTGGAGAATTCAGGCCAGTCAATTTCAGGATAGGCGCTGATATGCGCATTGTAGTTACCGACCGCGCCATTTGCCTTACCGACGATCTGAATGCCTGCTACCTGGTCGCGTTGTTTCTGTAGACGGTAGACAACATTTGCAAATTCTTTACCCACGGTTGTCGGCGATGCTGTTTGTCCATGAGTTCGACTGAGCATGGGTTGTGATGCGAGTTCCTGTGCCTGTTGTGTCATGCTGGCTATGATTTCGTCCATCGCCGGCAATAAAACATCATCACGTCCGGCTTTTAGCATCAGGCCATGTGACAGATTGTTAATATCTTCAGAAGTGCAGGCAAAATGCAGAAATTCATTGCTGGCCTGAAGCGAGGCATTGCCCTGAATCTTTTCTTTGAGAAAATATTCAACCGCTTTTACATCATGATTGGTGGTGCGCTCGATGGTCTTGATACGGCCAGCATCTTCTAATGAAAAATTGTCAACAATGCCGTTTAAAATACTCTGTGCTTCATTATCCAGTTCAGGTACTTCGGTTATGCCTGAGTGTGCTGCCAGCGCCTGAAACCAGCGCACCTCGACGAGCACGCGGTGTTTGATTAAGCCAAATTCGCTAAATAAATCTCTAAATGCAGCGGTTTTAGAACCGTAACGGCCATCTGCAGGTGATATTGCGGTAAGTTCGTTTAAATCCATCATAATATTGTTTTTTTCGTTTTAAATCAGTATAAAAGCGGTATTATATCATCTTAAAAAAATCAGTTGCAGGCGCTGAGGCAGATGTTAGATGAGTGTGTTAAATGAGTAAGTATCGAATAGAAAAAGACAGTATGGGCAAGTTGCAGGTTCCGAAGAGCGCAGCATATGGTGCGCAGACGCAGCGAGCAGTAGATAATTTTCCGATAAGCGGTATCAGTTTACCGCAATCATTCATTCAGGCTTTAGCTCTGGTCAAACAGGCGTGTGCTAATGCCAATCATGACCTGGGCGGTCTCGATGAAAATCATCGACGTGCTATCTCATCTATATGTGATGATATTATTGACGGCAAGCTGATGCAGCATTTTCCACTGGACGTGTTTCAGACCGGCTCGGCGACCAGTACAAACATGAATGCCAATGAAGTGATCGCCAGGCTCGCTTCTCTGGAAGCTGAAGATACGATACATCCCAATGACCATGTCAACATGAGTCAGAGCTCTAACGACGTAATACCTACAACGATCCATGTCAGTGCTGCGATAAGCTGTCATCAACAATTAATTCCGGCAGTAAATCATCTTATTTTTACCATCGATAAAAAAGCAAAGTCATTAGAGTCGATAGTAAAGACCGGCCGTACTCATCTGATGGATGCAATGCCGGTGAGCCTGGGGCAGGAATTGTCCGGCTGGTCGGCTCAGCTAAGAGCATCACTGTCACATATAGAACGAACTTTACCCGAGCTGCACCAACTGGCAATCGGTGGTACCGCCGTTGGTACTGGCATAAATGCAGCGCCATCTTTTGGCGACAGGGTGGCAGAGCAATTATCAAACAGTACCGGTTTAACGTTTAAATCGGCAAGTAATCGATTTGCAGCACTGAGCTCACAGGATACTGCGGTTGCTTTAAGCGGGCAATTAAAAACACTGGCTACATCATTGATGAAAATCTCCAATGATCTGCGCTGGATGAACAGCGGGCCTCTGGCCGGTATCGGTGAGATCGCGTTACCTGCATTGCAGCCGGGTAGCAGTATCATGCCAGGTAAGGTGAACCCCGTGATACCGGAAGCAACGGCGATGGTCTGTGCGCAGGTTATCGGTAATGATGCAACGATCACTATCGCCGGGCAGTCGGGAAACTTTCAGTTGAATGTCATGCTGCCACTGGTCGCATATAACTTATTACAGAGCATCGAAATATTATCTAACTCATCGCGATTGCTGGCAGATAAAGCCATCGACGGTTTTACTGTCAATGAAGATAATATTAATGCTGCACTGGCAAAAAATCCGATACTGGTTACCGCATTAAACACGGTCATCGGTTATGAACTGGGTGCGAAGATTGCCAAGACGGCATATGCTGAAGGTCGTGCTGTTATCGATGTTGCTGAAGAGATGTCTGATCTATCACGAAAGCAATTAGAGAAATTACTCGACCCCAAAGAGCTGATACATGGCGAGAAAAAATAGCTGACTTCCATAGCATAACGGCGTGAGAAGAAGCCAACAGGTATAAAAATGGATCAGGTGCTTGCAAAAATTGGCCGTTTAAATGAGATCGGTATCGCATTGTCCGCTGCCACGGATGTTGATGTTTTATGCGATAAGATATTGACTGGCGCGATGGAACTAACCAATTCAGATGGCGGAAGTTTATATGTGATGTCAGATGATAAATCTCTACTGGAGTTTATTATCGTATTGACTCATTCACTCGATATACACATGGGTGGCAGCAGCGGTCAGGAAATAAAATTTCCAGCGATACCGTTAATGCTTGATGGTCAGCCAAATAAAAGCAATGTAGTAAGCTCGGTGGTACATGATGAACATACCATTAATATACCGGATGTTTATTATGCTGAAGGTTTTGATTTTAGTGGCACGCGAAAATTCGATCAGCAGACAGGATACCGCACTCAGTCAATATTAACGATCCCGTTAAAAAATCATCACGATGATATCATCGCTGTATTGCAGCTGATCAATGCAAAAGACGAAATCACTGGCGAGACACGTGTGTTTTCCATATCAGATCAACAGCTTGCTGAATCGTTAGCGTCACAGGCTGCTGTGGCTATGACAAATAATCGATTGATCGAAGAGCAACGTGAATTATTTGAAGCTTTTATCAAACTGATAGCGAGTGCGATCGATGAAAAATCACCATACACAGGCGGTCATTGCAAGCGGGTACCAGAACTCACTATGATGATAGCTGATGCTTGCCATCGTTCTGACAATGAAGCATTAAAAGATTTTAAAATGACGGATAAAGACCGTTATGAGTTAACCATTGCAGGTTGGCTACACGATTGTGGAAAAGTAACCACACCGGAATATGTGGTAGATAAATCGACCAAGCTGGAAACGATCTACGATCGCATAAATGCCGTAGATACACGTTTTGAAGTTTTAAAACGTGATGCAACTATCGATGCTATGCAGCAGAAGATTGATCGCATGAGTAAAGATCCGTCTGCTGACTGTTCTGATATCGAACAAACTCTGGCAGAAAAAGTGGCGCGTTTAAATGAGGATCGTGATTTTATCCGCAAGAGTAATGTTGGCGGAGAGTTTATGGGTGACGATCTTCAGCAGAGAGTAAGAGATATCGCTGAGTATCGTTGGCTGGATCCTTACGGGGTAAATGCGAAATTTTTCAATGATGATGAGATAAAGAATCTAAGCATAACCAGGGGAACCCTGACAGACGCCGAAAGAGAAATTATTCAGAACCACATGGCGGTGACGATTAAAATGCTTGCACAGCTTCCTTTTCCTAAATATCTTCTCAATGTTCCTGAATATGCAGGCGGTCATCATGAGCGTATGGATGGTAGAGGTTACCCTAAGGGTTTAACACGTGATCAGATGTCAGTGCAGGCGCGGATGATGGGCATAGCCGATATATTTGAAGCCTTGTCTGCTAGTGACCGTCCTTATAAAACGGGTAAGCCGTTAACAGAATGTTTGCGTATTTTAGGTTTTATGAAACAGGATCATCATGTGGATCCGGATATCTTTGATGTGTTCGTGCGCGATAAAGTCTACCTGCGTTATGCTGATGAGTTTTTACCAAAGAATCAGATCGATGAGGTTGATCACTCGAAGATACCGGGATTTGAAGCTTAATGTTTTATATATTTTTTCCTTCCATATTTTCTGTTGGTGTATCTTTAATGCCGTTAGCCAAAACGGATGTGTTAAATCCTTTTTCGTTTAAAATGTAAGAGGCCGATGAACTCCTGCGTTCAGTGTCACAGTATAAGATATAGCTCTTCCTGGTATCGAGTTCTTTCATTTTCATGCGTAGAAACATTAATGGCATGTGGATTGCGCCTTTGATATGTGCTGATTCAAACTCTGCCGGCAGCCGGATATCAAGCCATTCGGCTTCACCATTGTTTACTTTTGCACTTGCTGCTGTGTAATCCACCTTGTCCATCATCGGTTCATTTAGCAGTTTAAGAAAGTTTTCTTTTGAAAGACGGCTCAGAGAGCCTTTGGTCAGCATGACTATGGATGCGTTACGTTCAGCATCTGAAATTAATGCTTCTTCACCAAAGGTTGCTCCTGTCTCCAGGTCGGCAAGTTTAATGTCGTTTTTCTGGCCGGGCATTTTACGGGTCACCATGCAGCGGCCTGATTTGATTATATAAAAATAATCGCCGGCATCACCCTGCGAGATGATTTTATCGCCGATGTTTACATCGAGATTTTCCAGGCTGCTAAATATCGACTGGATATTGGCTGGAGGAATTCGTCGAAATACTTCTGTCTGTAATATGCGTGACATCCAGTCATCGTTATCTCCATCACTGAGTTCTTCGACCTGAAAGCTACCCGTCTGGTCCCATGCTAGCATCAGATCGAGCAGGTCAGCATCGACTTTGAAAATAACCGCATCGGAAGAAGCGTTGCAGGAAAAATTTCGCGGGATGATATGTGCGATTGCTGAGCTGGCATCAGCGGTACCTGCTTCGATTGTTTTTATTTTTTTGTCGCCTTTGATAAGATCGACATTGCCGGTATACAGGAAAATATGCTGCTCGTCTCTGTCGCCTTCTTTAAATACCGGGTCGCCGTTTTTTAGTTCAAAGACTTCGAGCTTATCTGCAATCTCTTTCAGGTTTTCTGGCGTTAATGAATCAAGAGGGTGGTAGTTGTTAAGATCTAGAAAAGAAATCTTCTTGCTCATTATACCTGGCACCAGTTACTTGCAGAGTAAGGAACAATTTTTGCCATGGTTAAGCTGAATCAACCCTGAGTGCCGCTTTGCTCAGTAACGTCTATATAGAGTTTTAAGCGTTGCCCTGGTTGAATGTATTTGCCTTTGATTGTATTCCAGCGATGTAGGTCTTTAATCGCTACACGGTACTTGCTGGCAATGCGTGATAGTGAATCGCCATTTCTTACTGTGTAGTGAATCGATTTAACAGTATTGTTAGGATTATGAGTTTTCGAAGACCTGGCAATGGTTGAGCTTGCCTTAGTTGAGCCGGAGCTGGACCATATCACCAGCTTCTGACCTTTTTTCAATGGGTCCTTTATTGCCATGCCATTCCATTTGGCAAGTTTATGCATGTTGACCTTGTATTTTCTGGAGATGGTCCAGAAACTTTCACCGTTTTGTACACGGTGGCTAATGCGTTTACTGCTGCTGCCACGTTTTATGTTTTGCGTTTTCTTTAAGCGTTGTGAAGATGACAGTGCATAGCTTGCGTTGTTTTTGCTGGACACAGGTATCATCAGGTATTTTCCCTCACGAATGCTGTTGTTGCGTATATCGTTTACCTTTTTTAGATGTTTTACAGAAGTATTATATCTAAGCGCAATATGACTTAAGGTTTCACCTGATTTGATCTTGTGCCGCGACCAGCGCAAGTGTTTATCTGCAGGCAGAGCTGAATAGTTTTTCTCAAATGTTTCAGCCGAGCCAGTTGGCAGGATCAGTGAGTGTGGCCCATCGGGGTCGGTAGCCCAGCGGTTAAATGCTGGATTATAGTTATATAAGGTTTCAAGATCGATATCGGCCAATTCAGCGGCAAGTGCAAGGTCGATCTGAGCACGGGTTTTTACCTGTTTAAATCCAGGTGCATCAGATATGCAACGAAGGCTGACTGAGTATTTCTCAGGGTTAGTAATGATTTCTTTCAGTGCGAGTAGTTTGGGTACGTAGGCGCGAGTCTCTTTTGGTAATTTCAAATGCCAGAAATCAGTCGGACGTTTTAATCGTTTGTTTCTTTTTATCGCACGTTGCACTGTACCAGAGCCTGAGTTATATGCTGCCAGTGCAAGCATCCAGTCACCTTTGAACATCTTGTTTAAGTTTTCAAGATATTTTAAAGCTGATTGTGTAGAGGCATGGATATCGCGACGACCGTCATACCACCAGTTTTGTTTCAAGCCATATAACTTACCGGTCGAAGGGATGAACTGCCAGATCCCAGCGGCGCGACCATGTGAATATGCAAAAGGCTGATAAGCGCTTTCAACGATCGGTAATAGTACCAGCTCTGTTGGCAAGTTACGCTTTTCAGCTTCTTCCAATATGTAATGAAGAAATGGATCGGCTCTCTGCATCACACGTTGTATGTAGGCAGGGTGTTTTGCAAACCATGCCAGCTCAGTCTGTAATGACTTCTGTTTTATATTGTCAGGTAGATTGAAGCCGTTGCGCACGCGAGGCCAGATGCTATGCGTTTGCTCATCGCTCAGGTACAGTTCTTCAAATTGATCATATTCAATACTTTCAATTGATGATGGTAATGAGCTGGCATTTTTATTCAGTAGGTCGGCAGTAAGGTTCGTTGAGGCAACAGTGACTGCTTTATTCTCATTCGCAGTTTCAACTGGCGCTGATTTTGTGGCGTTACAGGCTGCGAGTATAAAAATGCTGGCCAAAATAAATATTGGCTTTAATGAGATGAGTCTGCGGTATGAGTTGAGTAGATGATTCAATGTTTTCACACTATTAATTAATTATTATTTAAGGTTTGATAATTTTATTTTTATTTTTATTTTTGTTGAAACCAGTAAGATCAAAACCAGCAAAATCAATCTGCTGTATGAATCGATCCACAGCAAGCGCCAATTTTACATGGTATGGAACTGGTTTTATGAGGCGTAGCACTATAATATCGCTAGCCATAAATACCTTGACTCATACCCTGAGTCATAAATAAGACTATGCTAAGTGGATTGTACAACATCGACACAAAAAAGGCTGATATGAGCACAAATATTGTTGAAATTTATACTGACGGTGCTTGCCGTGGCAACCCCGGTCCTGGCGGTTGGGGGGCAAGTTTACGTTACAATGGAAAACGTAAAGACCTGTTTGGTTCAGAAACAGAGACAACAAATAATCGCATGGAATTGATGGCCGTTATTCAGGCCCTTGAGTCATTGACTCGACCCACAGCGGTGAAGATATATACTGACTCGAAATACGTTCTTGAGGGCATGACTAAATGGATGCCTAACTGGAAAAAACGCGGCTGGAAAACAGCGGCTAAAAAACCGGTTAAAAACGTCGAGTTATGGCAGCGTTTAGATGCTGTGGTACAGATAAACGAGGTCACCTGGCAGTGGGTGAAAGGGCATTCAGGGCATGATGGTAACGAGTATGCTGATATGCTGGCTAATCGCGGTATTGATGAGATGCTTGGGATCAGTGAATAAGGTACTGAGATCGTTCTTCGGCAATTGCTCCTGCATTGCTCTACTAAGTGACATCCATGTCACGACCACGGTTTTCAGTGGTCATTCTATCCATGGAGACAAATAGTGCAAAAAGATAACATTACAAGACAGATCGTACTGGATACTGAAACCACAGGTTTAGAACCGTCGCAGGGCCATCGGATTATTGAGATCGGTTGTGTCGAGATGATTAACCGGCGTTTGACCGGTAATAATTATCATCAGTATTTACAGCCTGATCGCGAGATCGACGAGGGTGCGCAGGCAGTTCACGGTATCAGCAATGAGTTTCTGGCAGATAAACCACGATTTTCAGATGTGGTTAAAGACTTTATAGAATACCTTGATGGTGCTGAATTAATTATTCACAACGCACCGTTTGATGTTGGTTTCATCAACAGTGAATTCAGCCTGGCGGGTTCTGAATACGGCAAGGTAGCGAGCTATTGCTCGGTGATCGATACACTGGTGATGGCGCGAAAAATGCGTCCGGGAAAGAAAAATAACCTGGATGTGTTGTGTAAAGAATATGATGTAAATAACAAACACCGCGATCTGCATGGCGCGTTGCTTGACTCTGAGTTGCTTGCAGAAGTTTATTTACGCATGACAGGCGGGCAGAGTGCGTTGTCATTGGAAAGTGATGAGTCGGCTGCAACAGGTTCTGCGGGTAGAGTGGTTAAAAAATTATCCGCCAATAGAAAACCGATAACAATTATTCAGGCCAGTGATGATGAGCTAAAAGCACATCAGATGATTATTGAAGGCATTGGAAGGGAAAGCTGGTAGTAGCTATAAAAAAAGTTGGCAGTTATCAGTTTGCAGTTAAAAGTACAAACCATAGCTTAATGTACGAGCCTGCAGGCGTTTGTTTTTAACTGCCAACTTCTTTAAAACTCATCGAATCTTTAAACCCCTGGCTTTTTCTCGTTTCCAGTCACGATCTTTAATCGCTGCTCGTTTATCGTGCTCTTTTTTGCCTTTGGCGAGGCCGATCTCTATTTTTACCCGGCCATTTTTCTTCCAGAACAGGGCGAGTGGCACCAGGGTAAAACCTTTGCGCTCGATCTGGCCGATTAAACGATCGATCTCATGGCGATGCATTAAAATTTTTCGAGAACGTGTAGGGCTTGGGTGAATATGGGTAGAGGTCGAGATTAAAGGCGTAATCGTGCCGCCAACCCATTCCAGTTCAGCATTTTTGGCAAAGATGTAACTTTCATCAATCTGTACACGGCCTTCGCGCAGGCTTTTAACTTCCCAGCCCTCGAGAACCAGTCCAGCCTCGAAAGTAGACTCGATAGTATAGTTATAACGCGCTTTACGGTTGCGCGCGATGGTATTGTCGTTTTGTTTTTTGTTTGGTTTTTTAGCCATGATGCGCAATTTATCGGCACAGAAAATCAGGTTCGCAAGTATAGGGTATGTAGGCGCAGCTGTCATTGATGACAAGCCTGTATTATTAATTCGTGATTATTCTCAAAAATAGCTTGAGTCAGTAGTCAAAATTGTTAACAATGAAGCACTAAAAATTCTGGCAGGCTTTATAGCTAAACAATTTTATGGCTGAGCAACGCGTATCAATTCATGGTCAATGGACCAATCGTACTGTATTTATCCTTGCTGCAACAGGTTCTGCCGTTGGCCTGGGTAATATCTGGAAATTTCCGTACATTGCAGGTGAGAACGGTGGCGGCACATTTGTACTGGTCTATCTGTTGTGTATTGCGTTAATCGGTATGCCCATTATGATGGCTGAAATCATGTTAGGACGCCGTGGTAAACAAAGTCCTATCAACACCATGGTTGCCCTGGCACGTGATGAGAAACGTAACCCTGGTTGGGTCTGGTTAGGCTGGCTGGGTGTGGCTGCTGGTTTTCTTATCCTTTCTTATTACAGCGTGATCGCCGGCTGGGCGATGTCGTATGTCTTTCGCACTGGCGGCGGCATGTTTATCGGCGTCACCGCTGATGGTGTAAACAGTATATTTACCGATCTGGTGACCGATCCAGAACGTCTGCTTGCCTGGCATACTATTTTTATGGTGATGACTATGGCAGTGGTCGCACGCGGGGTAAAACATGGTATTGAGAAAGCGGTGACTTATCTGATGCCGGTATTGTTTGGCCTGTTAATCGTTATAGTAATCTACTCCATGACAACCGGTTATTTTATGGAGGGTGTGCGGTTTTTATTCACCCCCGGCAGTATTGATGGTAAAGGCATTCTCATCGCTATGGGACATGCTTTCTTTACGCTTAGTCTGGGTATGGGCGCGATCATGGTTTATGGCTCGTATTTATCCAGAGAGCACTCGATCGTTCAGGCGTCTATTTTGATCGCTCTGGCAGATACCGTTGTTGCCTTGCTTGCGGGCATGGCGATTTTCCCTATCGTTTTTGCCAATG
>Ga0316189_10004233_pt1 | contig 13835 bp, 12 predicted proteins | sample LowCovwburrow_MG_FD_204930 | JGI IMG/M metagenome (GOLD analysis project Ga0316189, IMG submission 204930) | Coastal sediment microbial communities from Maine, United States - Lowes Cove worm burrow | ecosystem: Environmental > Aquatic > Marine > Coastal > Sediment | place: USA: Maine...
TGTGGCCCAGGCCTGGGCAGAAGCCTATCCCGAGGTTAACCCCGAGGTGGCTGTTGCTGTCTCCGGCGGTGGCTCCGGCACCGGCATTGCGGCCATGATCAATGGCACGGTGGACATCGCCAACGCCAGTCGCAAGATGAAGGGCAAGGAAATGGACCTGGCCAAGAAAAACGGCCAGACACCGGTCGAGCATGTCGTTGGCTACGATGCGCTGGCGGTCTTTATTCACAAGGACAACCCGGTCGATACCATGTCACTGTCGCAACTGAAGGACATCTATGCCCGTGGACAAAAGGTCACAAAGTGGTCGGACATGGGCATTACCGTACCGGGCTGCAAGGACGAGATCGTAGTGGTCAGCCGCCAGAACAATTCCGGCACCTATGCCTATTTCCAGGAGACCGTGTTGGGCAAGGGTGGCAAGTATCGCCAGGGAACACTGGATATGCACGGTTCCAAGGATGTTGCTGACCTGGTCGAGAATACCCCCTGCGCCATCGGCTACAGTGGCCTTGCCTACGCGACGGATCATTTGAAGATGGTCTGCATCGAAACAGAGGGTGCGGACGCCTGCGTGAGCCCAAGTGTGGCAACCGCCAGCGACCGCAGTTATCCGATTGCCCGTCCGCTGTTCATGTACACCAACGGTGAGCCCCAGGGCGCGATCAAGGAGTACATGGACTGGATCCTGAGCGATGCCGGTCAATGTATCCTGGTTAAAAAAGGCTACGCCCCGGTACACGCGGTGAAGTGCGACTGAGTCACCATCTACCCTACCCCCTCTCCCCGACCCTCTCCCGGAGGGAGAGGGAGTATTAATTTATTTCAAGGTGCAACCACGGGACACTAGACAATGAGTCACTACGAAGAACGTCTGGAAAGAGATCTGCTCGACATCCGTGAGCAGGTGGCAGAAATGGCCGGTCTGGTGGAAACGGCGACCAAGAACGCCATGCATGCACTGCAAACCGGTAACAACAAGCTCGCATCCGCCACCGTACTTGAAGACCACGAGATCAACCGTTCGATGCGGCGGATCGATCAATTATGTCATAAATTTATTGCCCTGCACCTGCCAAGTGCAGGCCCCCTGCGAATGCTGTCCTCCGTGATCCGTGCAAATATCGAACTGGAACGCATCGGCGATTACGCCGTCACTATCGCCCGGGAGTCGCTGCAACTGTCATCGCCTCCGTCAGGACCCATGTCCCGTGAACTGGAACGTGTCGGCAGTGAGACACTCCTGATGCTAAGCCAGTCCATCAAGGCCTTTAACGAGCTCAATCCTGAAATGGCGAAAGGCACCATGATCATGGAAGAGCAGATGGAAAATGACCTGGACATCATTTATTCCGAACTAATGACCAATGACGACCGCAATACGGTCAAGAACCTGCTCGCAATGTTCGCCGTGTTCACCCAGCTGAAACGCGTTGCTGACCAGGCCAAGAACCTCTGCGAGGAAACCGTATTCGCAGCCACCGGGGACACCAAGGCACCCAAGATTTACAATATCCTGTTCCTTGACGAGGACAACAGTTGCCAAAGCCAGATCGCCGAGGCCATTGCCCGCAAGAACTTTCCCGAAAGCGGCCGATTCGTCAGCGCCGGTCGCCAACCTGCTGCAGAGTTGAACCCAGTCATGGTGGAGTTTCTTAACGGTCATGGCGTTAACCTGGCCGTTACCGCCAAGCCCAACCCCATTGACATGACCCCGCTGCAACTGACCACGCAGCATGTCATTGTCAGCCTGCAGGGACCGGTCAAATCCTACTTCGAGCAGATCCCCTTCCACACCACTCCACTGGAGTGGGACGTCGGCCCTGCCCCCGAGAGTGGCGATGAAGCCGGCATCCAGCGTATGGAAGAACTTTACCGTGATATGGCCGTTCAAATCCGCGACCTGATGGAAATCCTGCGTGGAGAGGGAGCGCCCTAGATGCCTGGCAAACAGCTAACCAAGACAGACGACCTGTCGGCGGCATTCGATCGCCGCAACGCCGACTGGTATATCGACAAACTGGTGCAGACACTGGTATTCATTGGTGGCATCTCGGCCATCATCTTTGTCATCGCCATCTTTGCCTTCGTTACCAAGGAAGGTTTCGGCTTCCTTCTCGACCGCTTCGATTTCCAGGAATTTTTCACCTCGCCCTACTGGTACCCGTCCGATGAGGATGCCCCGGAATACGGCATCCTGGCACTGATCGCGGGAACCGCCAGTGTTACCGGACTGGCCATGCTGGTGGCCATCCCGTTTTCGCTGGGTACCGCGGTTTTTATCGCCGAATTTGCCTCTGGCAAGACCCGTGAGGGACTCAAGGTACTGGTTGAACTGCTGGCCGCCATCCCCTCGGTGGTCTGGGGCTTCATCGGTCTAAGCATCATGAACCCGATCATTATTGACGTCTTTGATGTCCCGGTGGGACTGAACGTGCTGAATGCCGGCATCATACTCGGATTGATGGCTGCGCCTATCATGACCTCCATCGCCGAGGATGCTCTCAAGGCGGTTCCCGACCGCTACCGGGAAGCCGCTGAAGCCATGGGCGCCACCCGCTGGCAGGTCATCTACAAGACAGTACTCCCCGCTGCGAAAAACGGTTTGCTGGGCGCCGTGCTGCTGGGTGTCGGCCGCGGATTCGGGGAAACCATGGCCGTGTTGATGGCGACCGGGCACTCGGTCAACATCCCGGGCAGTGTGTTCGATTCAGTACGCGCCCTGACGGCCACCATTGCCGCGGAACTGGGTGAAACGGCCGTGGGCTCCGATCACTACCAGGTATTGTTCACCATTGGCATCTTCCTGTTCCTGATCACCTTCGTTATCAACCTCACCGCCGACCTGATCGTGCGCGGCATACGCAAGGGCTAACAAATGTTCGAGACATCTGAACTCAATGTACACAACCAGCGGGTCCAGCGCCTCTACAGGACCCTGTTCCTGATGATGACCCTGTTACTGATTTTACCGGTACTGCTCATCCTCGGGACCCTGGTAGTAAAAGGCGGCTCGGTGATCTCCATCGATTTCCTCTTTACCAGCCCGACCGATGGTATGACCGCAGGCGGGCTGTTCCCTGCACTGTTCGGTACTGTTTGGCTGGTGGCCGTAGCGCTGCTGATTTCCGTGCCGCTGGGCATCGCAGCTGCCATCTATCTCAGTGAATACGCCGGTGAGAACTGGTTCACTCGTATCATCAACCTGGCCATTATCAACCTGGCCGGCGTGCCATCAATCGTGCATGCCCTGTTTGGGGTCGGCGCCTTCGTGCTGTTTTTCAAATTCGGCACCAGCATCCTCGCGGCCAGCCTGACGCTCGCTATCATGACTCTGCCGGTGGTGATTGTCGCGACCCGTGAGTCCCTGACGGCAGTGCCGCACGCCTTTCGCGAGGCCTGCTGGAACATGGGTGCAACCCGCTGGCAGACCATCCGCCGCGTGGTGCTGCCCAATGCGGTCTCCGGTATCCTGACCGGTGTCATCCTCGAGGTGTCTCGCACCGCTGGCGAAACAGCACCGATCATGTTCACCGGCGCCGTATTCTTCACCCCGTTTTTGCCACAGAGCGTCTTTGACCAGACCATGGCCATGTCATTGCACCTGTTCGTGGTATCGACGCAGGTCCCCGGCGTTCCCGAGGACCTTCCCTACGGCGTGGCACTGGTACTTATCGCCATGGTGCTGATAATGAACAGCGTCTCCATTGCCTTCCGCATGTACCTGCGAGGAAAAAAGAAATGGTAGCCGTGCAGAATGCAGCAGGCGCGCCTGCAGGCGTAGCAGATGACGCACCCGTAAAACTGGAAGTGCGTGACCTGACTATCCGTTACGGAAGTGATGCCGCGCTCAGCAACGTCAGCCTGGCGATACGCGAACACGAGATCTTCGGCATCATCGGCCCGGCCAATGCCGGCAAGACCTCGTTCCTGAAGACACTGAACCGCATGGACATGTTCAACTCCAATATGCGTGTCAACGGTGACATACTGTTCAACGGTCTCGATATCCGCCGACTGAAAAACGTCTATGCCCTGCGTTCCCGCATCGGGGTAGTGTTCCCCCTGCCGGTCGGCCTGCCGATGACGATTTATGACAACGTGGCCCTCTCGCCGCGCCTGTCTGGCATGAAAAACAAGGCCGACCTTGACATCATCGTCGAACGCTGCCTGACCCGTGCCGCACTCTGGGACGAGGTCAAGGACCGGCTGACCTCCCTCGGCAGCCTGCTCTCCGGCGGGCAGCAGCAACGACTGACGATTGCGCGCGCGCTCTCCCAGGAGCCGGAAGTGCTGATGCTCGACGAGTTCTCCATCGCCGTCGACCCGGTAACGACCATGCGCATCGAGGATGTTCTCAAGGAACTGAAACAGGAAATGACCATTATCCTGGTCACCAACCTGGTGCAGCAGGCGCGGCGTCTCGCCAGCCGTACCGCGTTTTTCCTCAATGGCGAATGTGTCGAGATCGGCGAGACCGAGGACCTGTTTACCGGTGAGGTCAAGGATCCCCGTACCCGCGATTACGTCGAGGGGCGGTTTGGGTGAACAGACCAAAAGAAAATCTCTCGCCAAGGCGCAAAGATCGCAAAGTTATAAGCTTTTACTATAAAAATAGTATTTTTTCTTTCTTGGCGTCTTTGCGCCTTGGCGAGAATAATTGTAACGTTTCCGGAAATATGTTGAACACATGATGAATACAAGCAGCCAGGCGGTCACTGATAATTCCATGGAATATGCGATCCACACGGAGAAGCTGAATCTCTGGTATGGCACGTTTCAGGCCCTGTTCGATATCGACCTCGACATCAAGCAAGGCATCATCACGTCACTGATCGGACCTTCCGGCTGCGGCAAGTCAACCTTCCTGCGCAGCGTCAACCGCATCAACGAGCGGCTTGGCTATGTTCGTATCGATGGCAGTATCAACGTCTACGGTAACAACATCTATGACCCGGCCGTGGAACTCGTGCAGGTCAGAAAACAGATCGGCATGGTTTTCCAGCGACCGAATCCCCTGCCGATTTCCATCCGTGACAATGTACTGTTTGGCTATAATCTGCACACCGGGGGCAAACGCGCCTCGCGCAGTGAGCAGGATGATATCGCCGAGAGCGCCTTGCGACAGGTACTGTTATGGGACAAGGTCAAGGACCGGCTGGACAGCAAGGGCACCGAACTCTCGCTGGAGGAACAGCAGAAGCTGTGTATTGCCCGTCTGCTGCCGGTCAAGCCGGGCTTGCTGCTGATGGATGAACCCTGCTCTGCATTGGATCCCAAGGGTACCGAGGCCGTGGAAGAACTGATCTGGGAACTGCGTGGCCAGTACACCATACTAATCGTGACCCACAACATGGCCCAGGCACGGCGTGCCAGCGAAGAGTGCATCTTCATGCTGATGGGCAAGGTCGTGGAACACACCGCTACCGATGATATGTTCGTTACCCCACAAAAACAGGAAACGGCGGACTACATCGAGGGCCGTTACGGGTAGCAGTCCCGACTCAATGACCACCATCCTTGTCGTTGATGACGACCCTGCAATTCGTGAGATGATCAAACTGGCGCTGACGCGTGGCGGCTATGAGGTACAGGAGGCCGGCAACACCCTGGATGCCCGGCAAACAATTGCCAGGCAGATACCTGACCTGATCCTGCTGGACTGGATGCTGCCCGGACAATCCGGGTTCGAGTTCGCCCGGGCACTGCAGCGGGATTCCGCCCACAGGCAGATTCCCGTCATCATGTTAACGGCACGGGACCAGGAAGAAGACAAGGTGGCCGCACTGGAGACCGGCGCAGATGATTATGTGGCCAAACCCTTCTCGGTCTCCGAACTGCTGGCACGCATCAAGGCTGTACTACGCCGCACCCTCCGGGACAGCGACGGGGAAATACTGGAAACCGGCACGCTACGTCTGGACCCGACAACTCACCGGGTCAGCATCAATAATACCTCGCTGGAACTGGCGCCCATGGAGTTTCAGTTACTGCAGTTCTTCATGACACACCCGGAGCGGGTATACAACCGCCAGCAATTAATCGACCGGGTCTGGGGAACCAGCGTCTGGGTCGAGGAACGCACCGTTGATGTTCACATACGCCGCCTGCGCAAGACGCTGGAACCGTCAGGACACGACCGGCTGGTCCAGACCGTTCGCGGTAGTGGCTACCGGTTTTCCACACACGATTGAGCGAGAAATACCTTCCTAAACACCATAATTCTCTCTCGCCAAGACGCAAAGCTCGCAAAGTTAAAATCGTGCTTTTCCAGGCGTATTATATTTTTTCTTGGCGTCTTTGCGTCTTGGCGAGAATTATTCTTTCTGGATAGACACTACCTTGTATGATGTTCTCCATGCCCAACCACTGGCAAGAAGAACTCTGGCTGTTTCTCGGGACAGTGCTCATAGCAGGCCTGGCAGGGTCGCTAACGGGACAACTGTTGCCGTGCCTGATGCTCGGTCTGCTGGTTTATCTTGGCTGGCATTTGTACCAACTGGCCCGTCTACCGCACCTGCTTCGGCAAGACGGGCATGACGGGCCGCGGCCCACTGGTCTGTGGAAAGGCATCGCCAGTGACATACAGGACCTGCAAGTCAGTAACCACAGCCGCAACCGCGAGCTCGCCTGGCAACTTGACCGTTTTCAGGACACGGTCATCACACTGCCCGATGCCGTGCTCATCCTGGACCCGTCAGGCCGGGTCGACTGGTCTAACCCCGCCGCCGGGAACCTGCTGGATATCGTGTGGCCTGATTCACAGGGCCGCTTACTCAACGCTCTCGTGCCGGACCCGATACTCGGAGAATACCTGGCAGGCGGTGATTTTACGCTGCCGCAGGTCATGACCTCACCGGCCAACCGGGCAAAGATCCTGTCGGTTTTTATCACCCCGCTGAAACATGAAAGCGACCAGCTAATGATGGTGGCGCGAGACATCACCCGCCAGTATTACCTCGATACGGCACGGCGTGATTTCGTCGCCAATGTATCGCATGAACTGCGTACCCCCCTGACTGTCATATCCGGGCTTGCCGAACAGCTGAATATGGACATACCTGACCCGGCCACTCTGTCGCGGTCAACCGAATTGATACTTCAACAGGCAAAACGCATGAGTGAACTGGTGTCCGACTTGCTGACATTGTCTCGACTGGAGGTACAGCAAAAACCCACCTCTGACGAACACATCCCAATAGCGGAACTGCTCACAACGATTGTCGAGGAAGCACGCACCCTGAGTGGTGCAGCGCAGCATGGACTTCATCTGGACATCCGTTCACCCGATGGCTTGCGTGGCAACGCAAAGGAACTTCGCACCGCCTTTTCAAACCTGGTTAACAATGCCATCAGACACACCCCGAAGCAGGCCGAAGTCAGTGTCCGCTGGCAAGTGGATCATGCGGGTGCGCACTTCAGTGTTACTGATACCGGCGAAGGCATTGCCCCCCGCCACATACCCCGACTGACCGAACGACTGTATCGTGTCGATGCCAGCCATTCGCGGGATACCGGGGGAACCGGCCTTGGGCTGGCCATCGTCAAACACGTGCTTGAACGCCACGAGGCAGAACTGGAAATCATCAGCACGGTGGGAGGTGGCAGCACCTTTACCTGCCACTTTCCGCCTGCAAGAGTCGTTTAAAGAGTCTAGGAGGTCAAAATAGCACTGTCATTCCCGCGAAGGCCGGAATGACAACCATGCTCAGATTGTTTCCGGCAATTTTTTTATTACCCGCTTCAATCCTTCATTCCTGACAAGTTTGAGTGCTTTCTTAAGCGACACCCATTCACGGTCACGATCGGATTCTTTCCATACCTTGTAAATCCGGGTGACCAGCATCGGATAGACCTTGACAATACAGGTCTGGCCAAACTTCCTGTTCCGATAGACACCCAGTAACTTCTTTTGCACACTACCCTTGACGCCCGCCTCTTCCAGCGCCTCCTTGGCAGCCGAGTTGCGCGCACTGTATTCGCGCTCGATGATGCCCTTGGGAATAATCCAGCAGCGTTCTTTGCGTGACGTAATCAGAAGGATTTCAAGACTCCCCTTACGCAACCGGTAGGGGATAACACCGGACTGTCGACAAAAGTAATCGGGCTTTACAGCCATTGGATCCGTCTCTCGCTGCAGCTTATCATTTAGCCAGCCTTTCCTTGCCAGATAGCACGACATGAATATCGCCCGCAGGGAGTGTAACAATCCATGGCACTATAAAACCACCCATGCGGTGAACAATATAAGCAGGGCGAAACAAGGGCTTCTCTTGCCTCGCCATCTGCTACACTGTAGCGTGCCTTGTCAAATACAGATGCAACCATGGCGAAACAATCGATCTGGCAAAATATTCGTGGCTATTTCCAGCCTGCTCAGGAAACCGTTAATCTCGATCATTCCCAAAGGCTACGACTGTCGGGCAAGGAACTGCGCATTCCCCTGAACGGCTATCCGGTTTACAGGATCGAGATGGGCAAGCAGACTCTCATACTGTCTCCGGATCCTGGAGTTGCCGCTGCTGACAACGAGTCTCCCTGTGATTTCATTCTGTTCGACCCGGAACGTTATCTTGATGGCATCGTCCATTTTCTAAGACTGTCGCCTGGCAGTACGCTTGCAATAGACAGCAAGGTTGAATACCAGGAACAGGTATTCAGTTCGCCACGGGATGCATTCCGTCGCAATTTTTCTGTTACCCACAACGGTGACAGCCTGGTTTTCAAGGACCCGATATCGGAACTCGGCACCTACATTTCGCTTAGTAGCGACCCGCAGGAAATCCCTGAGTCGGTGCTGCAGCGCAGGGCCGCCTTGAAGCGAGTCCGCGAAATCTTTGGAGGACCACTTGAACCCCTGTCTCCGCCCGAGGCAAGCGCAACCCTGAAGCAGGTCAATACCCTCCTCATGAGCGAAATCGGCCATCGCAAGGATGCCCTCGGCAACCCCGGTGGCATCCTCGAGTTGCCAGACAATGTCACGCCGATACTCGTCGGTGACCTGCATGCGCAGCTGGATAACCTGCTCACGATACTCAGTGAGCATGCCGTCCTTGACAGCCTGGAGAAAGGTACCGCTGCGCTGATCATCCTTGGGGATGCCGTGCATCCGGAGGAGCCTGGCAGACTCGACGACATGGAAAGTTCTCTCTTGATGATGGATATGATCTTCAGGTTGAAACTGCGATTTCCTGACAACGTCTTCTTTATCGTTGGCAATCACGACAGTTTTCTGCATGAGATAATGAAGCGGGGGATCCCCCAGGGCTTGCTGTGGGAAAAGCATGTGCTGTCGTCACGAGGTGAAGAGTACAAGGCTGATCTGGAACTCTTTTATCAACAGTCCCCGTTACTGGTACTTTCAAAAGATTTTATTGCCTGTCATGCAGGGCCCGCGCGCAAAAAGGTGTCTCGACAAAGCATGGTCGATGCACACCAGTTCCCCGATATTGTCCATGACCTGACCTGGAACAGACTCAGGACAGCGGCCTTCCCCGCCGGTTATAGCCGTAGCGATGTCCGTCAGTTCCGCAAGGGGCTGGAGGTTGACAGTGATACCCCGTTTATTGTCGGCCATCACCCCTGCTCAATCGATGAGACGCTGTGGCTGAATGTCGGTCAGATCAATCAACACCACGTTGTCATCAGTTCCCGGCCCGGTCGTGTCGGGGTATTCACCGGTATTGATGGCAGGATGGTGCCGCAAATCTACCCGGTTGAAGCGCTGACCACCTGGGTGAATGAACAGACCGATAGCCCTAATGGTGCGTAGCGGGCTACTCCAAATCCGGGGAATCTTCCATATCAATAATCGTCCGCGGCATGCCTTCGAAATCGTTACGTACAAAGACCCGCAGACCGCAATGGTGAAAGTGCTGCGCCAGCAATTCATACACTGCACATTGCCGCTCGATTTCTGCTTTAGTGAACGTCCTGTCGACCGGGTGACTTTGAACCGCAGCGCGGGCCTTGCGTATGGTGTGAATGCGTTCCGGAGGCGAAAGCTGGAAATCAAAGGCAAATCGCGCCTTCCAGTCGGTCTGAAAAAACCAGAGCTTACCCGGGGGGATGTGGATCCGCCCATAGTCCACCGGAGTCGGTGCATCAAGCCAGGCCCGGTCAAACACGGTATGGCTGTCTCGAAACCCTTTGAACGGTATTCTAAAGTGCACTTCCCGCGGTCTGAAAGCCAGAATGCGGCTACGCCACCAGTGATCCTGCGCCAGATCGATACAGCCTTCCTCTGGCCAGCCACCCAGCTTCTGGATCAGGCTGGACTTGCCGCTCCCTGGCGGTCCGGTGACGATGATCTGGCGAAAGCGCACACCATGGGGAACGGCCACACCTTTGATCCAGTCAATTTCTTCAATCTCGACGCTATTCAAGGGTATTGGGCATAACGTAAACGCCATGCCACCGGCTTGATGAATGCATGCGCGTTAAGAAAACATACCCTTGAGGGTGAAAAAGAACACGGCTGAGAGCGCGGCGCCAATCGGCAGGGTTATTACCCAGGAGACCACGATATTGCCGATGACACGCAGATCGATTGCTCCGACACCGCGCGCCAGGCCCACACCAATAACGGCACCGACAGCAATATGGGTGGTTGAGACAGGCAGACCGGTACGTGACGCCAGTACCACGGTTGCGGCTGCCGCCAGCGTTGCGCAGTAGCCGCGGCTTGGTGTGAGCTGGGTAATACCGCTGCCGATGGTCTTCATCACCCGGTAGCCCATGGTTGCCAGACCGGTAACGATACCGACACCACCCAACACCAGTATCCACAGGGGCAAGGACGCCTTTTGCGCGACTTCACCGCCCGATTGCACAATGCTGACGACAGCGGCAAGCGGGCCAATACCGTTGGCGACATCGTTCGACCCATGTGCGAAAGCCATGGCACAGGCGGTAAAGATCATCATCGGAGTGAACACTTTCTCCACGCTGGCAAAGTGAAAGTCACGATCAGCACCCGGATCAACCTGGACCCGGTTGATCAGGAACCAGCCGATGAATGCCAGGGCCAGCCCGAAAGTCAGCGCCGACACGAAACTCATACCAACAGACAACTCGATATTCAGGTGTTTCAGGCCCTTGAACAGGGTCACGAGGGAGATAATAAAACCGACCAGAAAGACGTAGCCGGGTCCCCAGCGTTTGGCGCTCTGGAACGGATTTTCCGTATTCAGAATCAGTCGACGGATACTCATCATCAGCAGGAAGGCGATGGTTCCTCCCAGTAACGGTGACACCACCCAGCTGGCCGCAATCTGGCCAACCTTGCCCCATTCCACGGCATCGACCCCGATACCCACTACCGCGAAACCGATGACGGCGCCGACGATGGAGTGTGTCGTCGAGACAGGCCAGCCCTTGGTTGAGGCGATCATTAACCAGATGGCGGCCGCCAGCAGTGCGGCGAGCATCCCATACACCAGGATCTCCGGCTGGTTGACGATTGACGAAGGGTCAATAATGCCCTTGCGGATCGTCTTCGTGACATTGCCGCCGGCAATAAACGCACCGGCAAATTCAAAAATAGCGGCAATGATGATGGCCTGTTTGACCGTGATGGCACCCGACCCGACAGACGTCCCCATGGCATTGGCTACATCATTGGCACCAATACCCCAGGTCATATACAGCCCGAAGACAACGGCCATGGCCATAAAGACGAAACCGTATGTTGCAATTATTTCCATTGGAATATTCCCGGATCATTTTCTGTTGAAAGAGTTACCACTGTCAGCAGCTCATCTGGCGATCAGCAAACGCAGTCGATCGCCAACCTTCTCGGCATAGTCTGCCAGGTCCCCGACCCACTCAATGAGCTGGTACCACATCATGACAGAGACCGGTTTGATCTCGTCTTCATGCTCGAACAGGTGACGCGCCAGTTCAATACCGAGCTCATCCGTGTCATCTTCAATCAGGTTCAGCTTTTCGACCATATCCTCGACCTGGCTCGCCTCACGTCCGCGAAACCCCATGGCCAGCAGTTCGTCCAGTTCCTCGATGATTTTTGCTGACTGATCGCAGGCATCAATACTGCGACGGGCAAGTGCCAGCATCGGCTCCTTCATGAAATCCGGTAGTTCCATGCGACGTTCAACCAGCAAGCCGGCTATATCCTGTGCCGTGTCGGCAATTGAATCCTGCATCTGCAGGACATCCAGCAGGTCACGTCGGTCCACTGGCATGAACAGGCTTTTTGGCAGGGCACCGCGCAGGTCATTCTTGATCTTGTCGGCCTCGGCTTCCCGCGCGAAGATCTTGTTTTTGGTGGATTCCACACCCCCCTGGTCACCGGCAGCCAGGGCTTCAAACAAAGGGGGTATTTCATGGGCGCATTCGAGCACGACGCGCATATGGACCTGCAAGGCTTTAAAGGGCGACTTGCCAAACAGGTTAGCAAACGGGTTTGTTGATGACATGGGTATTATCTCCTTTGGCCTTTGCTGTAAATGAGCTCACAGTGCTGGCTCCCAGTGCGGGATCCTAGACCATGGACAGCTGACCTGGTTTGATCTGGATCAAATTAAGTTGTAAAAAGCAGGGATGGGGAAGCGTCCTATTTTTTACCATTAAGCATCGCTTCCAGCCGGTCACAGAAGGTACTGATCACCTTAATGCGCGAGTAGCGTTTATCGTTCCCCTCCACCAGGACCCAGGGTGCAGAATGGGTACTGGTGTGCTCAACGATATCATTGACGGCCCATTCGTATTCATCCCAGCGCTCACGGTTACGCCAGTCCTCCTCGGTTAGTTTCCAGCGCTTGTGAGGTGTTTCTTCCCGCAGCTTAAAGCGTGCCAGTTGCTCATCCTTGCTGATGTGCACCCAGTATTTCAGCAACAGGATCCCGTGGTCCGTCAATTCCTCTTCGAATTCATTGATCTCGGCGAAGGCCCGCTTCCATTCTGCTTCGGAGGCAAACCCTTCAACGCGCTCCACCAGCACACGCCCGTACCAGCTGCGGTCAAAAATATTTATGCGCCCGGCACGAGCCAGGTGACGCCAGAAACGCCACAGGTAGTGCTGGGCCTGTTCTTCGTCCGTGGGTGCGGCAATCGGGAGAACCCGGTAGTGACGTGCATCCAGCGCGGTGGTAACCCGCCGGATCGCCCCACCCTTGCCGGCGGCGTCAGGCCCCTCGAACAGCAGGATGGTGGATATTTTTTTCTTCAGCGCCTTGCGGTGCAACTGGTTCAGCCGTGCCTGGCATTCCTTCAACTGTTTCTTGTACTCGGGTTTGGTCAAATGCAGCGACATGTCCAGACTGGACAGTATCGTTGTTCCCGTTAGTGGCGCGATCACCCCGGCAGATTCATCCCCCTCACCTGTCGATGTTCCAGCAGCCGCTTGTTGTTTTTCCATCTCGTCTATCTTGTGCTGCGCCTCCAGCAGCAATTTTTTCTTGTGGACATTCTCAATATGCCGGGTGATCTCGTCCCGTATGATGCTCCCGACTGTCAGACTGCGATAGTTAGGATCCACGCCCTCGACGATCGTCCAGGGTGCCGTGCCGGTACTGGTACGCATAATGGTCCGTTCCGCTGCCGCTTCGAAGCGGTCATAGATGTGCCAGTGGTCCCAGTCCTGCTGGGTGACACGCCAGCTCGTCAGGGAGTCTTTTTCGAGTTTCTTCAGGCGTCGTTTCTGTTCATCATGGCTCAGGTGCATCCAGAACTTGAGAATCAGGGCACCATCATCGGCAAGGGCCTTCTCGAAGGCCAGGATACGATCAAGCCGGTCATCAAATATTGCCTGGTTATCCTTGTCATGCACCCGGCGCAGTATCGGCTGTGAATACCAGGAACTCAGAAACAGGCCA
>Ga0316189_10004234_pt1 | contig 13834 bp, 21 predicted proteins | sample LowCovwburrow_MG_FD_204930 | JGI IMG/M metagenome (GOLD analysis project Ga0316189, IMG submission 204930) | Coastal sediment microbial communities from Maine, United States - Lowes Cove worm burrow | ecosystem: Environmental > Aquatic > Marine > Coastal > Sediment | place: USA: Maine...
CGCAACCCGCTGCTGGCTACGGTCATCGCGCAACGTGATGTCCGGGAAGCAGGCTATCCGCTGTTCTCCTGCCAGATCAAGGTCAGCCGCAAAGAGTTTGCGATCCGGCCCGGCGACATCCGCCGCTTCTCATGGGCAGAGGACGGGATCACCGAACTGGTGGTCCGGGTCATGTCTGTGGACTACGGCAAGCCCGGCGACCGCACCATCACGCTCAGCGTCATGGAGGACATCTTCTCCATCGAGCAGGCCCAGTATGCCGGGCCGCAGACGACTGAGTGGGTCAACGTCGAAGAGTTCCCGACGCCTCTGGACGCCCAGATCGGCTTCACCGCTCCGCTCCCTTCCATGGTCCGGGGCGGCGGCGACATCGACACCATCGACGCAGCCTACCCAGAGGTCGTGGGCGCGCTCTACGGGGACGAGGACGGCAACAAGCCGGACATGATCGAAGTCCATACCGAGGTGGTCCGCTCGAACGGAACGACTGCGGTCAAGAAGGTGGGCGAACTCACGACGACCTACTCGTCCTTGCTCATGTCCGACCTGCCGCAAGAGGCCGAAAGCACACTGCAAAAGAGCCAGATCGAATCCATCCTGCGCCGGGAAGCGGAGCCGGGCGAGATGTTCATGCTGGGCTTCAACGAGCCGATCTCCGAGATCATCATGCTCGACACCTACAACACGACCACGAGGCAGTGGACGGTCAAGCGCGGCATGTGGGATACCGTGCCGCTCGCATGGCCCCGTGGCGTCCGTCTCTGGCAGTTGGGAGAGGCCACCACGAGCCGTGACAGCAAGAGCAGGTCCTCGGGCGACACGATCACCTACTACCTGCTCCCAAGGACCTCTCTGGGCGTCCTTGAGTTCGGCAACGCGGTTCCGCTGAACGTGACCTACACCGACCGACCTTTCGCCCCGTTCCGGCCCGCTGACGCGCAGCTTGACGGGCAGGGGTTCGGCGGCGTGATCCAGCGCGAGGCCCCGTTCCCGACAGAACTGACCGCGACGTGGAAGAACCGCAACCGGACGACCGAGGATCAGGTCGCGCTCGCATGGGACGATGCCTCGGCAGCCCTTGAAGTCGGGCAGACCGTGACGCTCCGCATCCTCGACGATTTAGGCAACGAGTGGGATACGATCACTGGACTGACTGGCGAGTCCCACGTCATCTCTGCCGCGCTTCTGCCGCCGGGCCTTGAGGGCTACATCCAGTTCGTTTCAGAGCGCGACGGATATACCTCGCTCTGGGGCGCGCGGAGATACTTTGATATTCGACCCCCTTCCGGCTATGGTCTGGCCTACGGCCTCGACTACGGTCAATCTAACCCATGAGGATGAACCAATGAGTTACACCAAGAAATACGATGTCGCGCAGGGCGCGTGGACGAAAGTGATCGACGGACAGGCAACCGGGGTGGTGCAGGCATTGTCTGCTGGCCCCGTTCTGGTGCATGTAGGCCCTACGGCTTCACCCCCTGCGGTGGACAGCGTGGACGCCTTGGAGTTGACACATGAGGGCCTGCGTGGCCTGACATTCAGCAGCTTGGACGCGCTAGATTCAGTCTGGTGCAGGTCCTTGCACGACGAGACGAACGAAGTCGCGGCGCACTCGTCCGGCACCGTTCCGGTTTAAGGGAGAGATAGATGGCTGGCGAACACACGCTGCCGGGGCTAGGGCTGACCGCCTTCTGGGACCTCGGAGACAACACCTACAAAACGGGCACCGACACGAACTGGCGCAAAGTATCCGCGCTCGTCCAGCCGCGCGTAAAGAGCATCGAAGCAGCCACCCCCGGCGGGGCGGTCCAAGGCGACATCTACCTCGCCAGTGCCGTATGGTCTGGCGGCTCGGCCAACGACATCATGCTCTACGATCTCGACGATGACGATCTCCCAGTCTGGGTTCCAATCACACCGTCCGAGGGCTGGAAGGTCTACAACGAGGGCACCGGGAAAGATATGTTCTTCGACGGGACGAACTGGCTCTACTCCGGCGACCCACGGTTCGTTCTCGTGGCAGCGGCAAGTTACAGCCTGCTCGAAACCGATCTGGACGGACGCACCGTGATCGAGGTCAGCAACGGCGGCGCGGTGACTTTCACCCTGACTGCTGGACTTGCGGGGCTTGGTCCGGTTACTGTCATAAACACCGGAGGCGGCGACATCGCCTTCACCGAAGATACTGGCGTGACCCGTCAGTCCACCTTTCCGAACCTCAAGACGCAATGGGGTTGGGCAACGATTATTCCGAAGGGGTCGGACGTGTTCCACATCGGCGGGAACTTGGAGGCAGCATGACGGCATTAGTATGGCAGAAGCCAATGTGGGGCGCAGTCCTGCAACAACTGGCAGGCGGCGGCGGGGCACCCCCGGACGTGGGTTCTACCTTCGCTCTTATGACCAACATCTCAGGCCCCAACACGAGCAGTTCGTGGCGGCAGGTTCCGCACATGATCGGGGAAGGGGACGACAAAGTTAGCTTCACCGCTCCGTTCGACATGACCCTCAAGGCGACGACCTCTCGTGTCGCTAGTGCCTCTGGCTTGAACGTGACGCTCGATCTGGGCATCCGGCTCAACGGCGGCGCAGTAACCACGCTCGGGACGGTCTCTAACATCGTATCGGCTTCCGTAGACTTCTTCGATACCGAGGTGGCTATCACCGCAGGCGACGAGGTTGAATTGCTCTACTCGACGGGCAACAACTCGACCAAAGGCATCGGGCTGGGCTTCTACTTCGAGGCCACAACCGCAACCGACCGTTCGTCCGGCTCGTTCTGGGTTCCGAACTACCGAACCTCTGTTTCGACCTCTTTCTTGTCGGCGTTTGTGGGCGACTTCGGCTCCTACAACGTGATCCCAGTCGCGCCCGTATCCATGATCTTGCGCAGCATCCACATTGGTTTCAGCGTAGCCACGACAGACGATGTTGAGTTCCAGTTCCTTGACGACCAAGGTGGCGCGACCACCATCGGAACGCTGCTCTCCGGGGGGACTACTCTGTCCCTAACGGACATCGACCTGCCGATCCTTGCGGGAGTGAGGATTCCCGTCATCCAAGCCAAGGCCGCATCGGTCGCCCAGTCCGGCTATAACGCCGTCATGGAATACCAGATCGCAGCCTTCGAGGACAAGCCGAACCAGAGCATCCTCGGCTTCACCGACACGGACGCAAGGCTTGCGGAGGCGTGGCACTACGGGCGCTTCATCGCTCCGACAAATGGGGTCATCAAAGAACTCTACCTCAACACCAAGTTCAGCTACGGCGCGGTCGCGGTCAACGTGGGCATCAACGATGTCGAGACCGAGGTCTTTAACGGCGCGCTGACCGCAGATGTCATGGAAACGGTCCTCCCGAACATCGGGTTCACGGCTGGCGACCGCATCCAGTTCTACCACGATGGAACGGGCCTCACAGGGGGTGGTCTTGACCTTATGGTCCTGATCGAGACGCCCTACGGTGCGGCTTACGAAAGCCCCGTTTATGTGCCTCCGGTCGATCCTGTATCGGACGGGATCGCCGCCGCGTATCCCATGAACAACTACACGGCCAGCACCTCGTCTAACTCGATCAAGGCCAATATGTATCAGTTCGCGGGCGACCGTATGCTGACCCGGATCGAGTGTGACTCGAACACTATCGGGCAGGTCGTCAAGTTCGTCGTCTGGGAGATTGACGCAAGCTACAACTTTGTCGCCTCGATCTACGAGAGCGCAGCAGAAGCCACAGTGGATGGCCGCCCCGGAGTTGACCTCGATCCTCCCGTTCTTCTGGAAGATGGCAAGATTTATGTCATCGGCCCGATCAGGACGGACGTGACGCAGATGCGGATGGACTACGACCGCTCCCCGGTTGACTTCGATCCGAACGGGTATGGCCTGTATCTGGGATACTGGGCAGACGCCGCCAACGTAGCCCCCTCCGTGGGGAACAGCTACTACATTGCGTCGAACAACGCATGGGACATCGAGGTCACAACCACCGGAGCGAATACAGAGGGCACGTTCCGCTACTGGTCGATCTTGATGGAAGGCTCCGACGCGCTCACGGCTCACGCATTGGCTGGGATCGAGATGCGTCAAGCCCCCGGAGGCGCGAACCTAGCATCGGCAGACATCATGTTCGCATCGTCGGCTGACAGTATAGCTGATCTGGCGAACCTCTTCGACGCAGACAACGCGACCGTCTGGGAGATCACTGACGCGGACTTCGACGCTGCGGATCGTAGGCTCGTTTTTGCTTTCGACACTGCCACCACGATCCAAGAGATTGTGATGCAGGCACCGACCGCGAACTTCAACAAGACCCCGACCGACTTCAAGCTGCAATTCAGCGAGGACGGGTTCCTGTGGAACGACGCCTACACCGTGACCGGAGAGGCAGCGTGGGCGACCAACGAGAGCCGCACCTTTACGCGACCCCAGCCAGCCCTGCCGGGCAGCGGGGACCATCGCTACTGGGCCGTGGTCTGCACGGACACGACGAACGGTCAGTCCTACACCTCGATGGCCGAGTTGCAGATGCGCGAGACGCTTGGCGGCGCGGACGTTGCGACAAGTGGAAATGCAATCTTCGGTTCGGAGAGAGTTGGCGGCGAGGCGGCCAATGCGTTCGACAATGACGGAGCAACCCACTGGATTTGTGAGATCGACTCATCGACCCCGCAGATCGACCGCTGGATTGGTCAGGACTTTGGCCTCGGCAACGACACCAACATCGCCGAGATCGCCATCACGTCTCGCACGACTAACCAGCAGCAGACCCCCACGAAGGGCGCTCTGATGTATTCGGATAACGGGACGGACTGGAAGATTGCGTGGACATGGGGCGACATCTCCTCATGGACCGCGAGCGAAACCCGCGTATTCAGCAGGCCATAAGGGAGAACGACATGGCATATCAATTCAAGGGTGAAGGGAAGGCTCTCGACGAGTTCGACATCCCGGAACTGGCATACCGGATCGACGTGACGGAGGACCACTTGCAGGCTTTCCTCAACGTCGAGTCCCGATCTCAGGGCTTCGACCGCGCCGGGCGGCCTATCATCCTGACCGAGCCGCATGTGTTCTACCGGAACCTCGAAGGCAACAAGCGCAAGATGGCCGTGGCCGAGGGGCTGGCGTATCCGAAGTGGGGCACCAAGCCCTACCCCCGGTCCTCCGACGCCCGCTACGAGTGGCTTACCAAGGCCATGAAGATCGACAAGGAAGCCGCGTTCAAGGCGATCTCGATGGGATCGACACAGGTCCTCGGCGAGAACTTCTCGATGGTCGGATACCCGTCTGCCGAGGCCATGTTCAAAGCCTTCTCTGACGACGAGCAGGAACACGTCGAGGCGATGGTCAAATACATCCTCGCCACGGGGATCGCGGACGACATGAAAGCCGAACGCTGGAACGTGGTGGCCCGCGTCTACAACGGCCCCGGCTACAAGAAGAACCAATACGATGTGAAGATGGCCCGCGAGTTCGCCAAGCTGCGTGGGATCGCAGACACGGACTGGCAGCCAGACAAAGCAGAGGAACCCGCAATGGAACTGACTCCCGAAGTGTTGAAACCTGTCCAGCGCCGCCTTGGCGAACTCGGATACAAAGAGGTGGGCTGGGCCGATGGCTCGTGGGGCACCAAGACCCGCGCTGCCGTGCTGGCCTTCCGGGCCGACAACGGGCTGCCTCTGGTCCCCCAGATCGACGAGAGCCTGATGGCTGCTCTGATGCTGGCTCCGAAGCGCCCCATCGGCGAGGACAGGGCCACCACGACAGCGCAGGACTTGCGCAAGGCAGGAAGCCGGACGATCAAGGCCGCAGACAAGGCGACCGGGGCTGGTGGCCTTATTGCGGTAGGCGGGGCGCTGGCTGGGGCCACAGAGGCGCTTGACGCTATCCGTGGGCAGGTAGACGCCTTGTCGGGCCTCACGGGCCTGCTGGACGGCCTACAGCAGTCCGTTGCTGGCGTCTCTCCGTGGCTCCTGCTGGCGCTGGGCGGCTACATGGTGTATCAGCAGGTCCTCGTGAAGCGCGCCCGCGTCAAGGATCACCAGACCGGGAAGAACCCATACCCCGGAGGCGGCGAGTGATAGCCGCGCTGCTCGGCAGCAACATTCTCCGATTCCTAACAGGCCCGGCAGGACGTATCGTTCTGCTGGGTCTGGCTTTCGCTGGCTGGACGATTTACCAGAGGGTAGACGCTACCCGTAGTTGTGAGTCGGCTCAGCTACAGGAAGAACTTATCGAAGCCCAGCGGCAGTTGGGTCTCGCCCAGAAGATCGCCGAGGATGCCCGTGCGAAAGCGGACCAGACAGAGCGAGAGATGACGGAGATCGAAAGGTTGAACGATGCCCTGCAAACAGACCTTGCTGCGCGGCCTGCGACCGCTGCTTGTATTATCAATGACACTGACCGTGAGCGCCTGCTTGGGATCAAGTGAAGCCCCTGCCCCATATCAGGCCCCTCCCCTCGATCCGAGAGACGAGGCGGCTTGCTACGATCCCGGCGTCGGCCAAGAAGCCATCTCTTCCCTCGCTAAAACGCGCGTTGCTCTTGCGGATTGTCGCAAAAAGCACGAGAATGTAGTTGGGCAGTATAACCGAGTCCGTGTTGAACTCGGGAAAGGAACGTGATGTTCTGGGGCAACGGAGACTCCTCGCAACTGGACGACCAGCAAAAGTCCACCTTGGCCGATCTCCGACGCATGGTCGAGACCGGGCACATCATTGCGCTCAGCACCGAGCAGGCTAACTCCGTCATCCGCGCTCTCGAATGGTATGAGATGTGGGAATCCACGTTCAAGCTGTTCGGCAGTATCCGCAACACTGCGCTCCTGCTGGGCTTCCTTTTGACCCTTTGGACTGTTACTGAGGGGACCATACTGGACGCGATCAAGGGCATCTTCAAATGAAGCCAAACTGGAAACACTGGACATGGTGGACGAGCCGACTTCTTGAGGGGACCGTCGCCATCGCTCTGTTCTACGTCTCGATCAACCTGATCGAATACCGAGATGCGGTGCAGAGAGAAGATGTGCCTGCCGAGGACTGGTTCGTCGTGAACGAGATTTACGTCCCGGACCATCCGGCAGGCTCCGACCCCATGATGGTCTACGACCGCGACATCCTCTCTACCCACAAGGGGTTCTGGGTGGTCGAGGCGCAGATCGTGGAACCTGCTGGCAGGGTCGGAGTATTCCAGAACGCTTGCTCCGGCTCCGGCACGGACGAATATGATGTGAACGAGGTTCTGTCCCCCAACCATGAGGTCAAGTGGTCTTGGTTCTTCGGTCGCCCCTGCACGATCCCGCCGGGCACCTACCGAATCCTTCTGTCCAAGGACATGACGATTCCGGGCTACCCGGTGAAGAGCATGAAGAAAACCAGCAACACCTTCCACGTCACAGAATAGCCGCGATCTCTTCGGCCTCTTTCTTGGTGATGCCACAGACCCAGACGCGGAATCCCCCTCCGTCCGACCGGGCCGACACGACGCCGTTGCCGTAGATGCGGTTCCCGTCTGCCGTGGCCGCGTTCATCTCCCTGACCAGTTGCTCCGGGTCCTCGACCGGAACGTAGAAGCTATCGCCGGGCTGCATCTCACGCCACGGGTAGCGGATCGTGGCTCGGGGCATCCTCTCGTTGACATGACGGATCGTGGACAAGGGGATGCCGGACTCGACGGTCAGGCCGATGTCCTCTCTGTCCTCGTCCTCGAAGTCGAAGCCGCCCCAGTTCATAGCAGGCTCTCGATCTCAGCCTCTTCAACCGGGTCGAGCGCGTCGAACTTGCCCGTCTGATCTCCCATGACATCCCAGCCGGGACGGCTCGACCGTGAGAACATCTCAAGGTAGGGGCCAGCGGACAGGGCCTCGATCCGGGCCGCTGCTTCGTCCGGCTTGCGGCTATGCTCACGCGCTGGTTCGAGGATCGTCTGGCGCACCCCGGCAGAGTCGCGCTTGGGCTTGCCGCGTGTGAACAGCAGGCAGAACTCGACCTCCTGCCGGAACCACTTGCCCATGCCCATCTTCGGGACCTCCGGGTCGTGCTTCTGGGTCTTGACCCAGACCAGCCCGAGGCTCTTGTAGGTGAAGCCCCACTGCTTGCCGAGCGCAATGGCTTGGTCGATGTGTGACGAGATCACCCACATATGCAGAACGCAATCCTTGGCCGCGATCTCACCGACCGGGAGGGCCAGCAGTTCCTCGGCGGTCATGCTCTTGTAAGGCTCGTCCTTGGAGCGGTGCGGCACCGTCCCTTCCTTGGGCTTGGAGAACGTCTTGTAGGACCACGGAGGGTCCGCGTAGATCACGCCGTAGTGAAGCCGTGGGAGGCCGCTGAGCGGCCCTGTCTGGACGTGAGACGCCTTCATATCCACCGGGGCGTGAGGGCAGTCCTCGGATGCCTCTGGGCTGCGGCAGCGCAGCTTGTCCACGAGGCCGCAGTATTCACAGGTCGGTTCGGTCATAGCAGGTCCAATGCTTCTTGGTCAGGGCCGTCGATAGCGCCCAGCAGGGCGTCTCTCAGGCTCGGTGCGTAGCAGACGAGGTAGTGCGGGGGTGGTGCGCCCGGAACGCGAACGTGTGCGCTCCACCGCCCGTCATGGCCTTTGATGAACTGCAACGAGTAGCAGCCTAGGTCGTCTAGCCTGTCAAAGATGTCAGGCTCGGTCATAGCATCCCCAAGGCTTCCATATACATCTCAAGGATCGCGTCCTCTTCGGCGATGTCGTCGCGGTTGCGCTTGCGGAGCGTGATGACCTTCTTCATCACCTTGGTATCGTAGCCGCGAGCCTTCGCCTCGGCCATGATCTCTTTCTGCTGCTCGGCGACCTCTTCCTTCTCGGCTTGCAAGGTCTCCCAGCGTTCGATGAACTGGCGCAGTTCCCCAGCCGTGACCCGGTAGGAGGCGTCAACCCCCTTACCGGGTCCGTCCTCGGGATCGTCGGCCAGCATGGCGTCGATGTCAGCGAGGGTCGTCGCCATTACAGCAGACCCCCGTCATCATCGTCATCCTCGTCGTCGTCCTCGAACTCTTCTTCGACATCCAACGGCTCGGCGTTCTTGATGTCATCCAGATCGAGAAGGTCGATCTCTTTCTTCAAGGCCATGAGTTCATCGCGCTTGATCTTGGTGACTTTGCTGGTCGCCTTCGGGATGTCCTCGCCGCCGGGCACGGTGAACACGAAGTCATACTCGCCGTCATCGTAGCGCCAGAACGAGTTCGACTTGAACGGCTTGGACAGCCACTCGATGTCGTAGGCCGAGCCGCCCATCTCTTCTTCGTCGCGCTGCTGGGCAGGCGTCTGGGTGGTCTTGGCCGGGGGGTGCTTCTTGCCCGAGCCGGGGTTGGATTCCAGCCATGCTTCGACGGTCTCGAACGCATAGCCGTCGCTTGGATGCTCGACCATGCCGCCGGGGTGCAGCACAGCCACGTCGCCCCCGATCAGGGTGTGCTTGCCATTTAGGGTCAGCGGCAGAGGGCGCTTGTCGGTCATCTCCCAGCCCACGACAGGGGTCAGGGTGTAGCCGTTCGACGACTGCGGATTGACCTCGATCACATAGGTCTCGGCGGTTGCAGGAAAGGTGGTCATATGAAGTCCTTCTCGGAGTAGGTTGCGGGGTAGTTCGCCTTGCCACATTGCCGGATCAGACGGCGCACGTTGTCGGCTTGGCGTTGGTGGTCAGTATCGACCGTTCGGAACCACTGCTCCATCGCCATCATGGCGGCGGCTGCGGTGGGCGAGGCGCTGTTCGAGCGGAGGTAGTCCCCCATACGGATCAACGGCTTCTCAGGGGGGTGGAACACCCCGTAGGTCATCATGGTCTCGACTCGGATGGCGACGATATGATGTGCCTTTTGAAGATCAACCAACCCGGCCTTCTTCTCGAAGCGGGTCAGGTATTTCTGGATGGCGTGGGTGCAGGCATCGTGGCCGTTCGCCATGCTCAGTTGGAATGGCTGGATCGACCCCTTGTAGTGGCCGCCTCCTATCTGTGCGTCTAATGCTTTGGTCATCTCTGGTCCTTTTTATCTCAGCGGCTCGACAGGCACAGACCAATGAAGCCTATCGAGCCGCCTGCTCCCCGTTCCGTGAGTGACGACAGGGGCGTTGGTGTTACATAGGCAACGCAGGGTTGCCCGTCAAGTCTTGAATGTGGATTCCGTCACGGGGGCATCTTCCATCCACTCGTGGTCGCCCGTCTTGTTGCGGCACTTGTTGCTGGTCGCGTCGTAGATCACGGCGTTGTCCGGCAAGTGGTGGACGCAGATCGTGACGATCTCTTTATCGCCCGTGGGGCTGTTGGCCGGGTCGTTCATCACGGCCTGCCCTCGGCGATACTGGGCGGCGCTCAGCCCTGCTCTGATGCAGTGGTAGCAGAGGACGGAGTCCCCCGCGCTGATGTCGTAGTAGAGCGGTCGCCCGTCAGCACGGGCCTTGGGTAGCGGGGTCTTGGCGGCCAGCGCAAGCGCGCGGCGTCTCTCTTGGCGGTTCATTGCGTCCTCCCGAACAGCGGTGGCATGTAGTTATCATGCGGCAGGTTGATCTCAACCCGGCGGATGAAGAACTGGGTGACATATGGCATGAAGGTCTCGTAGGTAGTCAACCCCCCGCAGATGAAGATCGGCTTGTCGGCGTCGGCCAGCGCCCCGAGAAAGTCCTCTGGGGTAAGGTGCCCCGTCTTGCCCGTGTGGGCGGCGTGTGAGTTGGCCCTCGACCATACGACGATGGTGTGCTTGTCGGAGACTGGCGGGCGCTGCTCGACCACCCAGCGAAACGTCCTGCCGCCCATGACGATGATGCCATCTTCGGTCAGGTCCCAGAACCAGTCCTGAAACCACTCGGCCTCGTCCTCGTGGGTCAGCATCGGCGGGCCGTCAGCGGGGCCGATGACCCCGCCGCGACCTACCACGGCCACGAGATTCACTTGTGGCATTTCATCCATTAACGCATCTCCAATTTCTTCTCGAACTCACGTTGCTCCCGGATCGACATGCCGCCAGCCCCGGCCACTGACTTGCCGTCCAGCTTGCGCCGGATCGCTTCGATCTCCATCGCCGAGAAGCGGACGGCGTTAAGCACATAGTCCTCGAACGCCTCGTAGGCGAACGGGCACCACTGGCGAACGATGTCGCAGATGATCTCGGCGTAGACCCTGATCTCCATCTGGGCGTGGGAGTCAGCGCGCAGTCGCAGGAAGTGGAACAGGTTGTGCAGATCGACCTTCCAATACCACTGCGTATAGATGTTGGTCGGCAGGTTCATGCGCGCCAGTTCGCGGGCAAGGCCGTAGCCATCCTCGTCCACCAGTTCCTCGTAGGAGTCGTAGGCACGGTTCGCGTCGTGCATGAGGATCGCCCTGATCTCTTCGGCGGACAGGTCGTCGAGGTCGAGGTCCATGCCCTCTTCGCGGCCCTGCTTGTTGGTCTGGGACTGCTTGGCGATGTCGCCCACCGCCGGGAAGTAGAACTCACGGTCGAGGATCGAGTAGCGGGCAGAGTATTCGTTGACGTTCGCAGTCCGGTGCCTGATCCACTGGCGGGCGACGAAGATCGGCAGCTTCACATGCAGCTTGATCTCGCACATCTCGAAGGGGGTGCTGTGGCTGTGGGACATGAGGTATCGGATCAGGCTGCGGTCATCGCTGGGGGTCGTGGTCCCTGCGCCGTAGCTGACACGCGCGGCCTGCACTATGGCCTCGTCGTTCCCCATGTAATCGACGACCCGGATCATGCCGTGGTCGAGGACGGGCTGCTGGACTCCCAGCATCTCGTCCATTGCTTTGCTGTGTGGTCGGTTCATTTCCAGAAGGTCTCCCGGTAATCGTTGAAGGTGAAACCCATGCGAGGCATCCCGCATTGGCCGCACCAGTTTTCCCCGCAAGTCGAGCATATGACAATGCCGTCCTCGTCGAGATCGTAGCCCTCGGCCCGGAGGCGCTTGAGGTCCTGATGGACCCGGCGCGACCGGAACATGGGCGGCTTGTTGTGGCGCTCGTTATACCTGCGCTGGGCAGGCATGATGACGAACACAAAGAAGATCGAGATCGACAGAAGCACGGTTATCCAGACGATCTCGGAGAGGCTGAACAGGGTCATTAGTCCTCGACCCCCTTGACGTGTTCGATGGCCTTGGTGGGGTCGGCGGTGCGCCAGTCAGGCCAGACGCGGCGCTCGTTCTTCCCCTGCTTGGAGTCGATCATCTCGCAGATCATCTCAGCGATCTCGGCGTCCGTCAGTTCGATGAAGCGTTCGCGGAGAGAGCGCCACAGGCCGTCCATGGCGAGCAGCCAGACATCGACCCACTCTTTCGGATCGTTGTCGCCCTCGGCGATCTCGACCAGTTCCTTGCGGATGTGATCGACGACCCCCTGCTGCCGGGTTCCCGGCCCGAACGCCATGGCAGAGAAGTCCATCTGCCGGATGATGTGTTCATTCAAGTTCATGCGGAAACTCCATTCCCTTCTTGATTGCGGAGAGGTGCGGCTGCATCTCCCGGATTGCGTCGTGATATACTGATCCCGCGCGCTGGAAGCCGATGATGAACATGGCGAGCGCGGTAAGGATCAAGATCAGGTTGAGGGCGTTGTAACCCATTAGTCGTCCTCCAATGCGAGTTCCCAGCAGGAGATGATGAACAAAACAGTGAACCAACCAAACGCGATCCACCCCTGCTGGGTGCTGAACGGCGAGGCCAAGCATAGGCACTTCGCCGACTTGATGACCGTGATCCAAAACCACACGGACCATAACAAACAGTAGGTCCAGATCACGATCCGTATCCTGATGCGCCCCCACATCGGATCAGAACTCGTCGTCGTCGTCGAGCAGATCGTCTTGGTCAAGACGGTCGAGCAGTTCAACGATGTCGTCCCAGCGCGATCTCAGGCCACGCAGGCGCTTCTGGTTCTCCTGTTCACGCTCTTTGGCTGCTGCCCACGGCTCGGGGTCGATGTGAGGCTTGATGGCCTCCTGTATCAGCGACACGAGGGCGTTGGGCGGCAGGGCGTCGAGTTCCCATGAGAGGTTGCCGTGGCGTAGGATGTAATCAGCGGCTCGGGAGTCGGTGATCTTGGCCGGGTTCGGCGGCGGGTTGTATGCGTCAACCTGATCGCGGTTGAGCGCGATGCGCTGTATCTCAACGTCGCCCCATGCGAAGGTGGACAGGCGAGAAGCGTTGTCGCGCGTCATGTCGATCCCAGAGGGGTCGTGGTCGCCTAGGTGGATGACCAGCGGTTCCTTGCCCGAGTCTCGGGCCTCTTCCATGCGCTTCCCGGCTCTGTAAGCCTCGCTGGCGCTCAAGTAGCCCTTGCAGGCCATGTGACCCACACGGTAGGGCCTCACGGCCTTCTCGACGACGCTGGACAGGGCGTCCTTCTCGACCCAGACTTCGATGTAGCGGTCTTGGTCCGCCCAGTAGTCAGCAGCGTAGGCGTAGGGCAGTTCGTAGAGAATCTGACTGATGTCCTCTTCGATCAGCCAGCCCTTCTTGCCGCGCCCGCGATCCTCGATAGCGTCCCATGAAATCTGCCCGGTCATGCGGGCGTCCGTGATGATCGAACCGAGGCGCTTGTATTCCTTGTCACGGTTCGGGATCAGGTCCTTGGAGACGAACTGGTAGTAAAGCTGGCGCAGTGTCAGGGTGAACCCCTGCTGCTGGTAGTCGTCGATGATGGCAATCGCTTGGTCGATCACAGCCTGCGTCTCGGCTCGGAAAGTCTTGTGGATGAATGTCTCGATCATTGGCGGAACTCCGGGCGCAGGAACCATGCGATCAGGTAGACCCAGATCAGAATGACGGTGACGAACCAGCTTTCGATGGTCGTGGGCATGAGGATCGTGCCG